>Ga0315899_10001415_pt1 | contig 27275 bp, 19 predicted proteins | sample LakEriMetagenome_2_FD_203518 | JGI IMG/M metagenome (GOLD analysis project Ga0315899, IMG submission 203518) | Freshwater fungal communities from buoy surface, Lake Erie, Ohio, United States - Buoy 4 MA112 | ecosystem: Environmental > Aquatic > Freshwater > Lake | place: USA: Lake Erie, Ohio... | reverse complement strand
TGCCTTGTTGAGCAATCAGGTTGATAAGGGCTTTGCGTTGTTCAGGTGTTGAGGCGATTCCGATTTCGTTGAGTACTTGAATTTCTGACTGCACGGCAACGTTGGTCGGATCGGATTTGATCGCCGCACCTAGGAAGTTTAAATTGACTTGCATTCGATCGTCAGATCGTACGAGACTCTTGCGGAACTTCATGCGGAAATTCTCGGAGTACAGTCTCCGCCAATCAGCCATATTTAACTCATTCGGCGGATGTTTCTCAAGAAACACCAATGATTCATCAATGCGATCGGTCATCGAATAAGCGCGCGCAGCCAGCACGATATTTCTCGCTATGTCCTCTGGTTTACTTTTGGGATTAGCGACGGCATTCTCAACTTTCGAGACGAGTAAATCTGCATGCCCCTTCGCTTGATTGATGAGTTTTTTTTGAATGAGGTAATCGACCAACTTGAGCTGATATACAGGATTGATTTCCCCGGCTTTAGCAAGCAGTCTCGTCGCCTCATTGGTTCGTTTTTCTCGCTCCAAAATGGAGGCGTAAAACTCATACAGCGCGGGTTCGAAATTCAGATCAAATCGTTCTAAAGAGTTCTGCAGATGATGACGCAATACCTCTTCGGAAACTTTTTCCCCGCGAGTGGCTCTAGAAATGATATCCTTTGCCATCCATTCATGAGCTTCTGCTAGTCCAGGGCGATTATCCGGTGCGATTTGACTGATGATAGCTCGGGCGACATCCACGCGACCAATCGCAATATTCTGTTGTGCAACATAGAAACGCGAGGAAAGATTCCCATCGCCTAACTGAAGAATGCGACTCAACATCAAATCCGCTTTGGCGATCTGCTCTGCTGTCGGCTCGATAGATGCTTTGCGGCCCTCAACGATTTCATCGACAATTTTTATAGACTGGTTCTGATACCATCCCATCAAGGTAGTCTTCTGCATCAACTTCCCTGCGAGAACTAGACTCCCAAGGCAGAAGAGAAGAATAAAGGGAGGGATCATGACTGCAATCTTCCTCCAGTTTCGAGAGTTCCACCAGTCGGAAAAAAACGAAATCCCACTGGCCACTATGTCCGTCGGGTTCAAGTACCACAGATTGCGAACACGCTGGAGCCGTTCGAAATTTTGATTCTCGGATTGCTCCTCAGGGCTTTTTCTGTCGCTCACAGACGATTCTCGTTAGCTTGGTGTTTAAGGAATGACTCGGAACGCCGAGGTCTATTGTTTTCTAATGGTGTCTGCTATGCAAATGCTTTCTAGCGTTTACCTTTTCCCGTGCGGTGGGGTGTGAACGACAAGTGTGTCTACTCCGCAAAATCCGGAGATTCCGAACGTGTACCCAGCTTGATAGAAATCTGGAGAGCGTTCAGACTAATTTCCTTTCTGATGGCTGTTCCTCCCTTTTTCAATAGATTGCTAAGAAATTATGAAGCCAATCGTGCAAATATCTCTGGATCTCACCAATATCGACGAGGCTCTGGAAACGGCGGAAATGGCGATGCGGGCGGGTGTAGATTGGCTTGAGGCAGGCACGCCGCTGATCCTGGCAGAGGGGCTTCACGGTATTCGAGCTCTTAGGTCACGATTCCCCAGCACGCCCATCGTAGCCGACCTGAAGACCATGGACGGCGGTTATTTGGAAGCCGAGATGATGGCCAAAGCGGGAGCAACTCACGTAGTTGTCATGGCTCGGGCTCACGAAGAAACGATTCGTTGTGTTGTCAAAGCGGGACGCGACTTTGGTGTTCAAGTCATGGGGGACAACATGATCTGTCCCGATATGGTCGCGGGGGCCAAGTGGCTCGAGGATTTGGGTTGCGACTTTGTGATCCATCATATTGGATACGATGAGCGACGAGGAATTGCGGCTCGCGGAGAGAGAATGCCCAGTCCGCTCGATCAGTTAAGAGAGGTTGTCAAAGCGGTGCGAATTCCTGTCCAAGCCGTTGGAGGCCTTAGTCTAGACCAAGCTATCGCATGCCCCTCATACGGAGCACCACTGGTTGTGTTGGGTGCCCCGTTAACGATTGACGCTGATGCCTTTAAAACTGCATCGGGAGACTTAGAAGCATCCCTCAGATTGATCTGCGAACGAATTCACGAGCAAGACGTCGCAGTCTAGAGCGGGTCTCAATGAAAACAACTCACCGACCTCACCGAAGCAATCGATGTCAGCGGGCTCACCGCGGAAATCGATTGCTCCGGTTACAATCTGCAAGAATGATCGCTATGACGACATGCCCCAGAGATTGAATTAGAGTTCGATTGCAAAATTCGTCCTATCCCACTTGCCTCTGAAGCGGAAGAATCGACGCAGCAAACTCTCTCAACGTCGAAGCACGAACCGCAGCAGCCTGTCCCGAAAGAACAGGTTCCGAAGCAACGGCTTCACCCAGCTCGCCTCGAACCACCTTTACATCACGAGGTGCTTCAATTCCAATCGTGACACGGTTACCCGATACCTTGGATACCACCAAAGTAATGTTGTCACCGATCTGAATTCTCTCGCCTTCTTTTCTACTTAATACCAACATTTTCCTTCTCCTCCTTGCTTTCGCTAGCACTTCATGTGTTTCACTGATGTCTAATCTCGCTTAACAGTCAAAACTTAGAAGCGAACGACGTACCAAAAGTTCGTAAAATCTGAACCAGAATTGGAAAAGTTGTCGTTTTCCTTCAAGTTCTTCGTAATTCAATTCGCTTCGGTTGACTGTTGGCCCGAGAAAAACTGTCCTTAGTCACACATTTTCTACAATTGGTTACAAAACACTGGGTTTCACAGCCAACAATTTCTCGTCGTTCGCTGTATGTTCTTAGTATGGCTCAGACCCGTGACACGTCTGGTCACTCCACTTCTTTAAAAAATATGTGACTTTGAAAACATTTTTGGTGCAATCTGATACTCTCACTGAGTCAAAATGAGACCGTTATCGGCTGCTGATTTCCTACCGAACTTTGCTTGCATTTGCATGCATCCCTCCCAATCCCTCCGGCACCTCATATGATCCGTTTTGCTATCCATATCGCGACCGTCGTTTATGCGACCATTTCTTTGGTGTTGATTGCTTCGCTTTGCCCAGCTGAAGAGCCGCCACAGATAACACGTCTCGAGCCCAATAGCATCGTCGCGGGACAGGTTATGGATGTCCGTATTGTGGGGCAATTCAAAACCTGGCCTGTTCAGGTTTGGTCGGGTTCGCCCCATGTCACCTGGAGTTGCAAGCCTGAGTCAGGTGTTTTCCAAGTCGCGGTTGACAGTTCGGCCAACCTCAAGGAGGTTTGGTTTCGATTCTTCAATTCTGCGGGAGTAACACCTCCGCGACGTTTGCTGATTGGCACTCAACAGCCCATTCTGGAAAAAGAACCAAATGAGCGCCCCTCTCAAGCCAACGACATCAACCCAGATGAAGAGATCACCGCAGTTTTAGAGAAGAATGTGGATGTCGACTGTTTCCGCGTTCAATTGTCAGAGGGAGATCAGTTTTCCGCTGTCGTGGATTCCCATCGCTATGGCTCGCCGGTTGACGCAAATCTGCAACTTCTCGATGAGAAAGGGTTTGTGATAACGGAGTCGATAGATCACTTCGGGCTCGATCCTGCGATATCTGCGACTGTTACGCGCACGGGTGTTTACCTAGTCAAAGTCTTTGCGTTTCCAGCGGAGCCCGACAGTACGATTTCCTTTCGTGGCGGTGCTGATTGGTGGTACCGCCTGCGTTGTCGTAAAGGCCCGCTTATTCATGAGCTTCCCCCGGATCGAGAGAAAACTCTTGCCAAGTGCACACTGCGAGAAGCGTCGGCTGGCCTTACCCTAGAAAATGCGGTGCCTCTTAATTTGGAAGAGAAGGTATCTCAAATAGTTGATGTATCGACCGAAAACTCGGGTAAACGATCGTCGCAAAATCACTACTACAAATTACCCAAAGCGGCCGGAACTCAGGTTCGCCTCGAAGTGACGGCCCAAAGTATGGGGTCCCCGCTGGATCCGACCCTAACAATCATGGATGCCACCAGCAAGCAGCACTCTTTTCAAGACGACGCTGGAAACGATCGAGACGCATCGCTGACGTGGACCATCCCGGATGACAAAGACTATTTCGCTGTGATAGGCGATTTTCATCGCCGAGGAGGTCAGCAGCACGCTTATTGGCTATCACTTACCCAGGTGCAGCCTCGTGTCCATGTTACGACTTCATCCGATGCTTATGTATCGAAGATCAACCAGGAGACTGAGATCAGTATTAAGCTAGAGAAGCCTGCTGAATGGGTGGGAGAGATAGAAATGATTAGCACCGATGCATCTCTCGGCGTTGTCTTTGCCCCAAGCAGCGTAAAGATCGAAAAGGGGACCAAGGACATTTCCGTAAAGCTCACGGCAACCAAAGCCTACGCGGGACTGCTACCCATCCAATTAAAGCAAAAAGAGTCCGGCCAAGTGCTCAGTATGTCTGGACCGATAAATGAAACGATCGTTCCTTGGTTGACAATCACGGAGTGATCATCCTATCCAAACTCCGGCACGAGAACATCCCTATTGGGGCCATTAATGTAAAGGCCCATGGTCGAATAAAAAAAGCCCCGAAGAATTCTTCGGAGCTTTTTGGTTTGTCTTAAAAGACCTGCAGTTGATATGCTGTCTTAGTACATGTCGTGATCGCCGTGTGCAGCGGAACCCTTGCCGTGGTCGTCCTTTGGCTTCTCAGCGATCAATGCATCGCTGGTAAGCAGCAAAGTCGCCACCGATGCGGAGTTTGCCAACGCCGTTCGGGTTACCTTGGTCGGATCGATAACGCCAGCCTTGACCATGTCTTCATAAACATCGGTCAACGCGTTGTAGCCTTGGTTGCCCTTTGCTTCGGCAACCTTGGCACATACGATGCCGCCGTCTTGACCTGCATTGTTTGCAATCATGGTCAATGGAGCACGGCAAGCACGAAGAACGATGTTGTAGCCGGTGATTTCGTCTTGGGTCAGCGATTCGGCTGGCTTGACTTGGGTCGATGCTCTCAAGAGAGCAACACCACCGCCAGGAAGAATGCCTTCTTCGATCGCAGCGCGAGTTGCGTGCAGCGCATCTTCAACGCGAGCCTTCTTCTCCTTCATTTCGCTTTCGGTAGCCGCGCCAACGTTAACCTTGGCTACACCACCTGCTAGCTTGGCCAATCGCTCTTCCAACTTCTCGCGATCGTAATCGCTCGTTGTGTTTTCGATTTCGCGACGGATTTGGTCGATTCGAGCTTTGATTTCGCTCGCCTTGCCAGCTCCCTCGATGATGGTGGTGTTATCTTTGTCGATGATAATCTTCTTAGCACGACCGAGGTCAGCCAAGGTAAGCATCTCGAGCTTCTTGCCCAAGGCTTCGAAAACTGGAGTTGCACTGGTGAGGATGCCGATGTCTTCCATCATGGCCTTGCGGCGATCGCCGTAGCCAGGAGCCTTGACAGCAGCTACGTTGAGAGTGCCGCGGAGTCGGTTGATGACCAAGGTCGCCAACGCTTCCCCGTCAACATCTTCTGCAATGATCAACAATGGCTTGCCTTGTTGAACAACTTGCTCCAATACAGGAACCAAATCCTTGATGCTGGAGATCTTCTTTTCGAAAACCAAAATGTATGGATCTTCGAGAACGACTTCCATGGTGCCTGGTTCGTTGACGAAGTATGGTGACAAGTATCCGCGATCGAATTGCATACCTTCTACGAATTCGAGTTCGTCCTTGAGGCCTTTGCCTTCATCGACGGTTACAACGCCGTCTTTGCCAACCTTGGACATTGCTTCTGCAAGGAGCTTTCCGATGGCTCGGTCGTTGTTAGCAGCGATGGTCGCTACGTTCGCCATTTCTTCGGTGTCTTTGATTTTGATCGACATCTTGTGAAGCTTTTCGGTGATGTCGGCAACTGCCTTTTCAATACCGGACTTCATCTGGATTGGGTTCACGCCAGCCACAACAGCCTTTAGACCTTCGTTGAAGATCGCTTCGGCCATAACGGTTGCGGTGGTGGTTCCGTCACCAGCCACATCGCTGGTTTTGGAAGCGACTTCGCGAACCATTCGGGCGCCCATGTTTTCATAGACGTCTTCCAGGTCGATTTCCTTGGCGACGGTCACGCCGTCCTTAGTAACGGTTGGGCTTCCGAAACTCTTTTGAAGAATAACATTTCGTCCGCGAGGTCCGAGAGTCACCTTTACCGCGCGAGCCAGTTTCGATACGCCACGACGAATTGCTTCGCGTGCTTCTTGATCAAAAGCGATAATCTTTGCCATCGATGTGTTTCTCCGTTAGGATTTTTAAGTTGTGTTTGGATATTTTGGGGTAACTCGGAATGAAATCTCATGATTCCGAAGGCATCGCTGATGCGTCGCATCAGTCACTAGCCGATAACTGCGAGAATTTCGCTTTCGTTCATCAACAAGTACTCTTCGCCGTCAACCTCGATGTTCTCGCCGGCGTAGCTTGTGAACAGAACCAAATCGCCAACCTTGACTTGCAACGTCGAGCGACTGCCATTTTCCAAAACCCGGCCGTCCCCAACACTGACAATCTTGCCCCGAGTCGGCTTATCCTTTGCACTGTCTGGCAAAAAGATCCCACCACTGGTTCGTTCTTGTGATTCTTCTCTCTGGACAACAATGCGATCCCCAAGAGGAACTAGCTTTACTTTGGACTTTTCTTTGGTCGCAGCCATGAATGGTGACTCCGTAGAGGTGTATCGGAATGTGTCAAGGTTTGGAAATGTCTAGCAGGCGGAGCAGTTTGTCTACCTGCGAGAGCGAAACACGCCAAAACGGCACTTTTGCTCTGGAAGGACGCATTACGGTGCAACTGCCGTGCCAGACGCTAGGTCGGGAATCGGAAATGCCACGACCTATTTCCGGGCAAATGCGAACTCGGTCATTGTTTCCCAGGAAATCTCAGCCCAAAATATAGGGACTGCTCTCTGGTTCTAGTCTCCGGGAAACTTTTCAAACTATGCCGATCCGCGTTACCTGTTCCTGCGGCTACACCGCCAACGTTCCTGATGAAATGGCGGGCAAATCCGGACGCTGCCCAAAATGCAAAGCGACTTTGAAGATCCCGAGCACAGGGTCCGCGGCCCCTGCTGCGGTCAGCGCGGCCGGTAAACCAAAAAGCCAGGCCCCTACGAAAAGCGCAAAACCATCCGCTCCTCGCCAGCCAACCGCCCCATCCCGAGGGACTCAACCGCCGTCAGCGGGTGCTCTCGATAGTCTCTTTGCGGACGTTGGGCTCGTCCAAAACAAAGGGCCCGTCTGTCCTTCGTGTGCCGCCCCGGTTGTCCCCAATAGCGTTCTTTGCATCAAATGCGGCTTTCATTTCACTGAGGGAAGAAAACTAGAAGAGCATCAACTGGAGAGTACCCAAGGCTTCGGCAATGTTCATTTGAACGAAGCCGCTGTCATGATGGAACGGGAACGCCAAACCGAAAAGCAACTCAACTCTGCCGGTTCCCCGTGGTGGATGATGCTGAGCATTCTTGTCGGTATAAGTGTTATGATCGTTGGGCTCGCAATCAAACAGCACGCGGTTACCACCGAAAAAACATCCTCGATTGAAGCATTGCGGCGAATTCAAGAAGCCGGCTACCTCCCGGTTCTTGCTGCATCCTTTGGTTTGGCCATGCTGCTTACGGCTAACTTTGCTAATTTGGCTATTTTGGTTGTGGCCTTTAAAGAGTCGGCCAAACATGGGTTGATGTACTTCTTTGTCCCTCTCTACAGCCTGTACTACATGTTCTCGCGAATCAAGGAAAAGAAGCTTGTTTCAACCGTTGTGATCCTGCTGGTAACGGGAACGCTCGGGGCGATATCTCTCGGATACGCTCTTCCGAAGATTTAACACATACAACCAAGGCGAATCAAAATGCGATCTAATGCTAAACGCTTTCAGCTTACTCCTATAGCACAATCTGTCTTGCAGCACCCGCTCCGTGGCCGACGTTTGCCATGTTGCAGGCTCTTCGTGTGCGTTCTTTTTGCATTGGGTTTTAGTACCGCAGACTACCCGGGCTCCGCTGCCAACGCCCAATCATTCACCGTTCAGTTGCCGACGCAAGGAACCTTCTCGATTCAATCTAGCGTTGCCGTTCCAGACGGAGGTGAAATGAGCTTGGGCGGCAATACTCGTTATGGAGTCGGCTCCGTGCAAAGAGGCGGAACTCGAGCCATAGGTAGCTCATACAGCGGTGCTAACGCCACAGTCAAAGCAACCATTATCGATCTTGATGAACTCGATCGTCTTATTCGATCTGAAGCCAATGCTCGACCCATCCCAGTTGATTGGAGCCGAGTCGCGCCTCCAAAAGTGGGTAATGATTTTAATCACAACACAGCGCTGCCCGATCGACCACCTGCTTATGCTTACATGATGGCGATGAGTACCAGGCAAGCCGAGACAAAGAACTCGATCGAAGATGCGAGATACTACCTGTCCCTGGCTAGCGATGCCCGCCGGAGAGGTCATTGGACTTCGGTCGAACTTTACTACCAAATGGCTTGGGATGCCCTACCGGAGAGGCGTAAACAACTGGCTACGGATGCTTTCGTCAAAGCTAAGGAAAAGAAAGCGGACGAAGAAAAAAAGAAGCTACCATCGAATACCCAGAAGGCACTTTAGCAAATCGCTACGCCGAATCTCATTAGGTTGTTTAGGATATCGAACTACTGTTCGTATTCTCGACTCGCTAAACTGGGGCATGGAGACTTGTTAAGGGGAACAACGGCGAGCTAGGGCTTGGCAAATTCTTTCGCATGCTCGCCCGTCACCATAAGGATTGATAGCCCGCGACATGGTTTGGTAGAGACGCTCATTATCCAATAATTCGCGGGCCGTCTGTACGATTTTGCCCGTATCGGTACCCACCAGCTTAACTGCCCCGGCGTCCACCGCCTCGGGTCTTTCTGTTGTGTTTCTCATCACTAGTACAGGTCTGCCTAGAGAGGGAGCTTCCTCCTGAATTCCACCTGAATCAGTTAGCAATAGAAATGAGCGTGTCATCAAATAGACAAAGGGAACATACTCCACTGGTGGTATAAGAAAAATCCTAGGATGCCCTGAAAGCAATCTCTGAACGGGGCCCTGTACATTCGGATTTAAATGAACGGGATATACAACCTGAATGCGGTCGTCTTTCACTAGCTCGATGATGGACCGGCATATGTTTTCAAAGCCGAGTCCAAAATTTTCACGTCGATGTCCTGTCACCAGTATCAGCTTCTTGGACGGATCTAAAAAAGAAAACTGGTTAGCTAGTCGAGTGGATAAATCGCGATTGTCTTCAATACGCTTTTTCACGCTCAGTAATGCATCAATGACGGTATTGCCGGTTACGATAACTCGATTCTCGGGAATATTCTCGCGTAGTAAGTTATCCCTGGTCTGCAAAGTAGGAGCGAAATGTAGGCTCGCAAGCCGTGAGATGATTTGTCGGTTGCCTTCTTCTGGCCACGGTGAATCGAGGTGGTTCGTTCGAAGTCCTGCCTCGACATGGCCAATTGATACATGTTTATAGAATGCTGCCAGAGCACCGCTCATAGCAGTAGTGGTGTCGCCGTGTAGCAGCACCCAATCGGGTTGATATTCAGAGAGAACGGACTCCATGCCCTTTAGTATTCGGCATGTTAAGTCGGTTAGACTTTGGCCAGGTTGCATTACGTCCAAGTCATAGTCGGGCTGTATGCCAAAGACCTCGAGAACCTGATCCAGCATGTGGCGATGCTGAGCTGTCACGCATACCTTTACATCGAAAGAATCATGGTGGGAAAGCGCCTGCACCAAAGGTCCCATCTTGATAGCCTCTGGTCTGGTTCCGAAAGTGAGGAGAATCTTCATCCGAAAGGACTATCTCCTTACCGCGCGGTGTGTTTTCGCCCGCGAGTATTCGACCCATGCAATTCTTACCCCACGTGCAGGCAAGCTTTCCTGTTCCAGCAACGCTCTGTGCACGATCCAGGCGTTTCCTTTCCGTTGATCGCTTTACCGTTGCTCAATGGGGACTACATCTCGAATCGTCGGTCCGGTGTACACCTGCCGAGGCCGGCCGATTCTGGTTGTTGAGGATTGATGCATTTCGACCCAGTGGGCTATCCAGCCTGGCAATCGACCAATTGCGAACAAAACGGTAAACATTTGCACGGGGAAACCCATGGCTCGATAGATAACCCCGGAATAGAAGTCAACGTTGGGGTACAATTTTCTCTCTACAAAGTACGGATCCTTGAGAGCGACCTCTTCCAGCTCCTGTGCGACATCAAAGAGTGGATCGTTCAAATTGAGCTTATTGAGCAAAACATCGCATGCGGCTTTGATAATCTTAGCTCTCGGATCGTAATTCTTGTAAACGCGGTGTCCAAAACCCATCAGACGAAAGTTGCTAGACTTGTCTTTGGCGAGTTCGACGTACTTTTTCACATTGCCGCCGTCGTCTGCGATCTGCTTTAGCATATTGACACATGCTTCGTTTGCACCGCCGTGCAGCGGTCCCCATAATGCACAGATCCCCGCAGAGATAGACGCAAACAAATTCGCATTCGAAGAGCCTACTAAACGAACCGTCGAAGTGCTGCAGTTTTGCTCGTGGTCGGCGTGAACGATAAAGAGCAAATTGAGGGCTTTGACGAAGTCCGGGTCTGCTGCGTATTGCTCGCTCGGCAAAGCGAACATCATTCGCAGGAAGTTGCTGCAGTAATCCAAGCTGTTATCGGGGTAAATAAAGGGCTGTCCGAAAGCTTTTTTGTAAGAATAAGCTGCGATGGTTGGCAGCTTGGCAATAAGCCGAAGCAAAGACTCTTCCACTTGCTGCGGATCCCGAGGGTCTAGCGAGTCCTGGTAAAAGGTCGACAGGGCTCCGACGACACTTGACAAAATCGCCATCGGGTGTGCGTCGCGTGGGAAGCCGTTGTAAAAGGTTCGCATATCTTCGTGAAGCATCGTGTGCCTCTCGATGGAATCCTCGAACGTTTTGAGCTGATCTTTCGTCGGCAATTCTCCGTAAATGAGCAGGTAGCTTGTCTCGAGAAAGTTGCAATGCTCAGCCAATTGCTCGATCGGGTAGCCTCGGTAGCGAAGTATGCCACGATCCCCATCCAAGTACGTAATCGAGCTAGAGGTCGAGCCGGTATTCGCATAACCCTCATCCAAGGTTATGTGGCCGGTTTCCTTTAAAAGCTTGGATATATCGATCGCTCGATCGTTCTCAGAGCCAACCAAGACGGGCATGGAAATTTCTTTGTCCCCCACAATAACTCGTGCAGGGGAGTTTTCGACTTTGGGTCCGACTGATGCACTCATACAGGACTCCGCTGCTCAGGAAACTCCCTAAACAGCTACGAGATACGAAGTAGAACAAGACTCGCAGAAAGTGTAGCGACTAGGCTAGTAACCGACAATCACGTTAACGGCGCAATTCCCATTCTAAAACTCTTCGTCTTCGTCCCGGCTGGCTTCATAAGGACTTTCGATAATCTGGCAGTAGCTGTCGTACCGCCTGGGATCGAGTCGCCCATCCGCCACGGCATCCTTGACGGAACATTCATTTTCATGCACATGGGAACAATCGGGATATCGGCATTTTGAGGCGAAAGGCCGAATATCTCTAAATAGCCCTGACAATTCGGAAGGCACGATGTCCCATAGCTGAAACTGCCGGACCCCGGGGGTGTCGATTATGGAGCCTCCGTGGCTTAGCGGAAACACCTCAGCCGTGGTCGTGGTGTGCTTACCTTTGTTGTTGTCGAGACTGACCGCCTGCACCCGCTGATTGAGTTTGGCGTCCAGCACATTCAAAATGGAGGACTTTCCCACCCCACTTTGACCAACCACAACGCTGCATTTTCGGTGGGTGGCGGCTCTCAGCCGTCCTATTCCCCATGATTTAGCGGCACTCAGCATTAGTACGCGATATCCCATCTGCGAGTAATTCCCGATCAACGGCTGTAAAGTCGCTGGATCGACTAAATCGCACTTGTTGATGCAAATGACGGCGTCGATCCCGTTCTGCTCGGCGGTCGCTAATAGCCGATCAATCAAGTTCGGCTTGATTGTGGGCTGCGCGGCACTAGTGACGACGAGCAATTGGTCGACATTGGCTGCGATGATGTGGCGACGCTGTTTGCTAGTTCGGCTTAATGTGCTCCGTCTAGGCTCGATGCGAACAATCCAAGCTTGCTGATTTCCAGCCATTTCCAGTCGAACATGGTCTCCGGCTACTAAAACGTGCCTTTGATCCGTGGCAACATTTTTCAAAACCCGTCGGAGCGAACATCGATATTGCTTGCCATCAGCCCCGCGAACGATCGATTCCAGCCCGTGAACTTTTAAAACCAAACCAGCTACACTCGACCGATCGACGTCCAACTCGACTTGTCCGAGGGCTTCGCTTTCTTCGTTACGGTTCCCTTTGACGGTTCTATGTCGCGTCAGATCCCCTTTGCCACTGACCCTTTCTTGCGAGAGGGTGTCGATGTCTTCTTGTTCGACCTGGTACTCTTTTGTTAAATCGAGGTCCCGCGTTTGCGACTGGTGCTTTTTGCGAAATTCGATCCGGACTTTATTGTTTTTCTTTCGGACCATATTTACCAGTAACTCACGCGAAGTAACGGGGGCTAAGGCGGGGCAAACGACCGATCCAGATGCAAAGCCAATCTAATGCGTTAGTTTGCTACGACTGCTGACGTATGAGACTCAGTCGATTTAACATGAACGCTTGGGCCAATGAGCTCAGTTAGCTCCTTTTCATCGAGTTCCTCTCGCTCTAGTAGCGCGTCTTTGAGACGCTCTAACTCTTCTCGACGCTGATGTAGTATTTCTGTTGCTCGTCGATCCGCCGCACGCAGAGTATCTCCGATTTCAGCGTCGATGGTTTCTTGAGTCCGTTCGCTGTACTGACGTTGTTGGTGAATCTCTCGGCCCAAAAAAGGATCGCTGTCAGACAACTTATAGGAAACAGGCCCCAGTTTGGGACTCATTCCCCAGTGAGCAATCATTCTCCTCGCGAGTGATGTGGCCCGCTCTAGATCGTTTTCCGCACCGACGGAAGTTTGGTCGTAGATAATCTTTTCGGCAGCTCGTCCGGCCAATAATACGACCAAGTTATCCTTGATCTCGCTTTCGGACATGTTCATCCGGTCTTCTGATGGCAGGATTTGCGTGCTGCCGAGCGACATCCCACGCGGTATAACCGTTACCTTGTGGACGCGTTGTGCTCCGGGTAAGAACCAAGCCGCCAATGTGTGACCGGCCTCGTGATAGGCTGTCTTTTCTTTCTCCGCGGGCTGCATGACCTCTTCCCGTTTGGCTCCCATGAGAACCTTGTCACGCGCGTAATCGAAATCGTCCATCGAAACCCGAGATTTGTCGTGTCGAGCGGCCCACAAAGCCGCTTCGTTAACCAAATTACGAATGTCGGCACCGGTTAGCCCTACCGTTGCTTCTGCTAACGTATGCAGATTGACATCGTTATCCAATGGTACATCCCGAACGTGCACCTTGAAGATCTCTTCGCGTCCCTTGAGGGTCGGTCTACCTACGGTGATGTGACGATCGAATCGTCCGGGTCGAAGCAAAGCTGGATCCAACACATCGGGTCGATTGGTTGCCGCCATGATAATGACGGAGTCATTGGGAGCGAAACCATCCATTTCCCCCAGGATCTGATTCAGCGTCTGTTCGCGTTCATCGTGACCACCACCCAGCCCAGCGCCACGCTGTCGACCTACGGCATCGATCTCGTCAATGAAAACGATCGCTGGCGATTGCTCCTTGGCCGTCGCAAACAAATCTCTCACTCGAGAAGCTCCAACGCCAACAAACATTTGTATAAATTCACTTCCGTTTACGGAGAAGAACGATACTCCTGCTTCCCCTGCTACGGCTCTAGCCAATAGAGTTTTGCCCGTTCCGGGAGGTCCGTTTAACAAAACACCCTTGGGGACCCTGCCACCGAGTTTCTGGAATTTTTCTGGCGCCCGAAGAAATTCCACAATCTCTTGCAAGTCGGCTTTCACACCTTCCAAACCCGCTACATCTTTGAATGTTACGTGCTGATCTGATGGTTCATATCGCTTGGCAGTTGATCTCGTAAAGCTCGAAAGAAATCCTCCACCCATCATGCCTTCACGGCTCCGGCGGAAGAATATGTAAATGCCCACAACTGTTGCGATCAAAATTCCTAACCAAAGGAAAGTCATGACCGTATTGAGAGCATTCCCAGGTACGACTTTGTATTCCAACGGTACCGTCGTTAGGGATTCGGGATTGTCGACATCTCTCTCCGTTTTCGACTCCTGCCTCAATTTGTTCAAGCGATCGAGCAACGCAGAACGAGAGCTACTATCGGAGGGAACCAAAACATCGAATTCCCGCTTCAAAACCTCTCCAGGTTTTGCCGGAACAAGCACTCCATCGGCGTTGTAAGTCGCAGGCTTGTCCGGAGGGACCCGGAAACGACCTTGCGCGTAGGAATCGTAAAGTGTTATTTCCTGAACATTGTTTCGTTCCAGTTGCTCTTCTAGAAAGCTGTAGTCGATTCTCGAAACTTGCGAAGCATTGATATAAAACATCAACGCGAAAGCAGAAAGTAGTACCAATGCGATAATAAACGGGCCTTGGCCTCGCCGTGGTACACCCGCCGGGTTAGGAGATGCTTTTTGTTCGTCTTTGCTCGGGTTTGTCATACAGTTATCTTCGGGAACAGTGTCAAAGGGCCCTGAATTGTAGCGACGTAGCGAAGAATCGCCACCTGACGTTCCCTACAGTAGCAACCCGTCGAGCCCAATTTTATCACGTTTCGGCTCATATCTTCTCCGAATCGCTGGCTTAGTCCTCTTGCTTTCGGCTGATTTGATGTATCTTCAGAAAAATCGGACTGACCTCAAAGCGATGTGTACGGCGGGTCCTCGCCGCGCAACTCAGCTAATGCATTCCCGGCAGCCCGCTGCTCTGCTTCCTTTTTGTTGCGTCCCCAAGCCGGCGTGTAACGCTTGCCAGCAATTTCCGCCGCGACGCAAAATTGTTTGCTATGATCGGGACCAAACTCATTAACCAGCCGATACACGGGCGTTCCTCTTAGCTCGCGCTGGGCAACCTGCTGCAATGACGATTTATAGTTTCCTCCATGATGACCATCGGCCGCTAATCGAATCTCCGGCTCCAGATGCTCCATGATAAATCGACTGGCTTCCTCGATGCCGCCATCTAAGTAAATTGCAGCTACGATGGCTTCGAATACATCGCTCATCAAGGAACGTGGCATCGCGGACTTTAACATGCCTCGCCCGACAATCAGACATTCGTCTAACGCTAACTGCCTCGATATCTTGGCACAAACTCTGCGGGAAACGACTATCGATTTGATCTTGGTAAGCTCCCCCTCCAAATACTCGGGGTACTTGCGAAATAAACTCTCGCAAACAATCATTCCCAAAATGGAATCACCTAGGAACTCCATACGCTCATTGGATTGGGTTCGAGTCGATGCGACGCTCGAGTGAGTCAAAGCCGATAACAATATACCAGTGTCACGAAACTCATAACCAATGATCGTCTGACAACGCTCAAGCTTGGCGTCAGCAGGACTCGGCTCGTCCCACTCTGCATTTTCCCCATCCTGCTTTTGCACGATTTCCACACTGTCCCGGGCTGGTTGTTTTACAAGTGGCCTTCGTCAAGCACCTAGTTCAAACGCCCCTCTCCCAACCAAACATGGCCTGTCTAAGATCTCTTCGACCGTCATGCTAACTCGGAAAGACTCGCTGATCATGCAAGTTAAACAATAGGAAATGCGAGGAAGTGGCCGTGCAACCTTAACACGACACCTTCCTGGCACAACTTACTGACCTCTAGTTGGACACTTACTCAAGTGTCCGCTCGACCGAAGTCTATTTTGCCTATCCCGCATACCCGGGTAAAGATACTGATCCTACTGAAAACATCACTTTTTAATAATTATCGACTCAAGCCCCATTCACCTGCCGACCGAGCGTTCCACCACCGAGTCTTATATGAGGAGTCGAATGTGGAATCAGTTTTTCTAATATGCATGATCGTTGCAGGAATGGCCATGGTCTGCATTTTGACCCTAGCCGCTTCGGCTGTCATTGCGGGTAGAAAGCAAACCCGTCAACTCGAACGCGTTAACTCTGCCACGACCCAACTAAAACTCAGCTTGCTTAGTTCGACCCTTGAGCAAACTCATACCGACCTCTCGATTCGTAAGCGTCCACCAAATTGGTTCGACGTCCACATTGCTCGCATTGATCAAGAATCGGAGGATGTAAAGTCCTTTTACTTGGTCCGGCACGATGGAGAGAGCCTGCCTGGTGCCTTGGCTGGACAACATCTTTTGATCGAAATGCCTGCATCGCAAAATCGATCGAAGCAATGTCGATGCTATACCCTATCAGACCACTGCGATAATGGTTACTGGCGCATCTCAGTGAAAAGGAATTCGGACTCCCCGACTAGTGTCAGCCGATGGCTTCATGACGATCTCAACAAAGGGGATTCCGTTCGTGTAAAAGGTCCTTCGGGTTCGTTCTATCTTCAATCAACTACCAATCGACACGTCGTGCTTTTGAGCGCTGGCATCGGCATTACCCCCATGCTTCCCATGATGCGCGAGACGCTGCGACGCCCTCACGCATCCCTGACCCTTTTTTCCCAATTCCGAGACGTGGATCACATGCCCTTTGCGGAATCGCTACTCAATGTTGCACATCAATTTCCAATGGTGCAAATGAGACTTTTCCTAAGTCAATTTCCGCGTGGCGTAACGGGAAGCAAAGATGCCGTCATCCAACACGGCAAATTCACAGCCTCCGATGTCGTGTCTTCTCTCAAAGATCCACAGAAAGCGGATTGCTATCTTTGTGGCCCTGAGGCGTGGCAGTCCGATATGGTCGCTGCACTAATTGACGCGGGGGTCCCGGAATCGCAAATCCATTTCGAGTTATTCCAAGAGTCGGAGAAACCGGTCGCTCATAACCCAACCGTGAAACAGCAATCATGCTCGGTTCACTTTCGTCAATCCAATAAACTCGAAGCCTTTGCCGCCACCTATCCAAATCTGTTAGGTTTTGCCATCAAGTCTGATATTCCAATAGACAGCGGATGCCGAACGGGTGCGTGCGGTAGTTGCATGGTCAAACTAATTGAAGGCAAAGTAAAATATACGCGGCGCCCTCAATTTCCGCTCAAGCAAAATGAAATACTCCCATGTGTTTGCGTACCGGACGGCGACATCGTTGTCGACGTATGATCGAGTCCAGACCATGAAATGTCTTAGTGATTCCAATCATCGCGGTCCAAAACCAACTTTTTGCCCCAAAGAGCGTCACAATTTGGTTTCAGGCATTTGGGCAACTATAATGGGGAGCTGCTTTAATCTTTCGCTCCTACATCTTTCATTTGTATTGACATCGCATGTCGCGAGAAATCGTTAATCGGTTTATCTCTCTCCGCCGTAATCATCCGGCTTGGCTTTTGCTCGCCTCCCCAAAAGGGCCCCTCATTCTTGCGAGTTTGAAAGAGTTGATGGAAGCCAGCCCCAACGGCGTCGAAATGGAGGAAGCGATCGAACGCTTGGCACTCGTCTTTTCTGACCATGCAAACGACTCGGAATTCGATTTAGGGGAAGACCATCCACTGACCGCACGACGTGAATTGCGACAATGGATTAAACGAGGCTTGATCGTCGAACGTAGTGGCAAAATTTTGGCAACCGATGCATTCCAAAAGTCATTGATGTTCCTCGACTCGCTCGAAGATCAAACAATGACTTCGACCGCATCACGGTTGGCAACGGTCCAGCGAGCTATAGAAATTCTCGAATTGCAACTAAGCCGCAGCCAAGATGAAAGAATTCACTCTCTCCAAATTCGTATCGAACAATTGGAACAAGAATTAAAAGAGGTGCAGGAAGGCAAATTTGAAATTTTAGATGGTATCAAAGCAGAAGAGGGGATTCGCGAAGTCTATCAACTCGCGATGAGCCTCCAAGCTGATTTTCGTCGGGTAGAAGATTCGTATCGTGAAGCCGATCGAAAACTCCGCCAACGTATAGTAAGCGAAAATCAAAACCGAGGTGAAATCGTCGACGAACTCCTCCTCGGTCACGATCAACTGGTTAACACGGCCGAAGGTCAAGTCTTCGAGAGCTTTCATGCCCAGCTTGTGAAAACCTCCGAGCTTCAAGAAATGAAAGCTCGAATAAGAACGATCCTGGATAATGTAAACTCCGAACGAGCCCTTGCCCGGAAACAAAAAGCAGAGTTGCGACAACTGGTCTCTCGCTTAGTTCAAGAGTCCGAACGAGTCATCCAAGCCCGAGCACGTAGCGAAAGAGATGTGAGAGGCTTTCTCAAGTCCGGTTTTGCTGACGAACAATTGCGAGTCGGTGCGTTGCTGCAAGATATCTTTCAACAAGCTCTCGAACTCGATTGGCAATCCCAAAAGCTTAAGCGGTCTCCTAGCCCGATGCCCCCTATCGCTATCTCACTCGCCAATCTACCTCTCATCGAACGGTTGCTTCCCAAACAAGTGGACGAGGAATTGGAAAGCGCACTCGATCTCGATGTTAACCAAAGCGATCCCAATCTGTTCGATGATGAATTCTGGCGAGCGTACCATGCTCTCAATCGTGCCGAACTATTTCAGAAGACGATCGACCATCTTCAAGCTAACGCCGAACAGCTTTCCCTCGGCCTTCTTGCCGAGGCATTACCGCCCACTCACGATCTGGAAACCTTGGCCTTTTGGCTGGCCATGGCACGACAAGCGGGAATACCGCTCGGAGAACATACGGAATCGATTGAGCTATCGAATGACGAACAAGAACGCACCCGATTCCATGTTCCGTTTGTGAAAGTCGATTATCCGTCGGTCAAAGATCTGAAAGTGGAGAGCCTCGAGTGAACAATATATTTGACCAGTTCGCACGGGACTCATCAGACGAGATTGCTGACTCCACTCAACCTATCGTCTCTGAAGAACCAGCAATCGATTCGCCTGCAACAACATCTGGAACACCAGCCGATCTTAAGATCGCCCTCCAAGAGTTACTCCGCTACGGTTACTTGGAAGAGGCCAATAGGAATGATATGTTTCGGCGCATCATCGTGCACGCTGCTGCTATGGAATTGGCCTTAGAGCCATTGGGATTGTCGCTGCGCATTGATTCCCATCGTGGTGTTGCGTTTGTTGCCTTGGGGCCGAACGCAACAAATACCATGGAGAACTCGGAAGATGAAGAATGGAGCCATCCACTTGTCCGAAAACAACGTCTAACACTCGAACAATCTCTTTTGCTGGCGATTTTGCGACAACAATTTGCGTTGCATGAACAGGAGTATGGTGTTGGTCAAGCGGTCGCAAAAATCGCTATTGATGAGTTGTTACCAATTTTTATGACTTATGTCGGGGATTCAGGGAGTGATGCGAAAAATGAAAACCGCCTTTTGCAATTGCTGGAACAACTGAAAACACATGGGGTTGTTTCCGAAGTTGATAAAAAACAAGAAGTCACGATTCGACCCCTCATCGCGCATCTGGCAAATCCAGAATCCTTAGCTGCACTATTGCGAGTGATCAAAGAAAAACAAAATAGCAATAGCGGTAACGTTCACGAGGGAGACGAATAATGCTTGATCGATCTCGTAAATCTAATCCCTCCGATCCCGTTGTCGATATCGATGTGGAGCTCGACGAGTTCGACAACGCGAACTCAGATCATTCCTATACGCTGAGTCAACTTGAGGTCTACAACTGGGGACCATTTCGCGGACTTCATCGTGCAGAATTTGATCCTGCTGGGACAGCCATCATCGGACCAACGGGCAGCGGAAAGACGACCTTGGTCGATGCGTTGATGACGCTGCTCGTATCGCAACCTCGCTACAATCTGGCTTCCACAGGCGGACATGAAAGCGATCGAACTCTCATTGAATATGTACGTGGAGTTTTAGGTGGCGACGGGGCAGACGGTCGCTCCGAAGTTGCTCGCCCCGGAAAGACCATGAGCGGCATCTGCGCAACATACGCAGGCGGTGACAAAACGGTCAAACTGGCTGGTCTATTCTGGACCGAGGGGACCGGCAACGCCGCAGAAGACCTCAAACGCCGCTGGGTTTTCTCGCTTGCACCGGATCAGTCATTAGAAAAATGGCTGCGTATGCTTCACGATGATGGGATTCGCGACCTGTTGAAAATGGGGCGAGAGACGGCCGATCTTCGATTCTTTGATAGCAAGAAATCCTACTTGGAACGAATTCGTAAATTCTTTGATGTGAGCGAAAATGCGTTTACACTTTTGAACCGAGCGGCAGGACTGAAACAACTTAATAGCATTGATGAAATCTTTCGCGAACTTGTTCTGGATGACCGCTCCGCGTTCGATCGGGCGATTGAGGTGGCTAGCGAATTCGATAATCTCTCCGAGATCCGAGCAGAGCTGGAATTGGCTCAAAAACAACAGGAGTCTCTCCTTCCTGTTCAAGAAGAATTTCAACGTCTAAGCAAATCAAAAAAGGCAACCGAGGATTGCCGTACTCTGAAACGTATCGTACCGATCTGGTTCGCGGAAATCGGTGTCCGAAAATGGAGAGACGAGGCCCAACGACTTGAGAAACTAATCGAATCCGCTGAACGTGATGTGGCCGCCGCAGTCACCAAAATCGATGCCATGGCTGCCCATGTCGATTCCCTACGAGATCAATACTTGGAACTCGGCGGAAACGTGATCGGTGAATTGGAGAATACCATCGCTGTGCAAAAGAAACTGGTCGACGAACGCCGTCGACATGCGCAGCAGTATCGTGCGATGATCACTCCCTTTCAACTTGATGCGACCCTCACTCTGGAAACACTCTCAGCCAACCAAGCAGTCTTGTCCGCTAGAAAACGGAAAGAGACCGAGCAGTACGAAACACTGAGAGAAAAAGCTCTGGATTCCCTTGCCCAATTAAAAATCCAGGAAAACCAAGCCCAAGAAATGGAGGCAGCTCTTAATAAAGTGAAACTGCGTCCGGGCTCCAACATCCCCCCCCATTTTCAAGACTTTCGATCTGAGCTTGCGGCGCAGCTAGGTGTCCTAGATTCCGACGTCCCGTTTTTGGCCGAGCTGATCGAGGTGCAAGCGTCGCAGTCGCGGTGGCGAGGAGCTATCGAACGAGCCATCGGCTCCGAACGTCTGCGAGTATTGGTCCCGGAAGAGTTTATCAATGATGCACTGCGCTGGGTGAACCATCGCGATAATCGACTTCACGTGCGTTTGCAAGCAGCAGGAGTCTCGCAAAAGCGTGTAAGCTTCTTCGAAGATGGATACGTAAAAAAACTGAACTTCAAATCCCATCCACTTGCCCCAATCGCGAAGGAGATTCTAGCCGACCGTGACTTGCACTGCGTTGCTTCCGCAGAAGCTCTCAACAAAATCGAACACGGGCTTACCGTCGAGGGAATGATATCTGGTCGTCGAGGCAAATTCGAGAAGCAAGACCAACGACGACTCGAGCAAGATTGGATGACCGGTTTCGATAACAAAGATCAACTTGAGATGCTTGCGCAGCAATGGAAAGTCGCTAGGCAAGAAGTCGACGCGATCCGAAAGATCGCGACGATCAACGAACAATCGATGAAGCAGTCCGAAGAATTACTCAAAGTGCTCGACTCGTTGCTCGCGCTCGACTTTTCCACTATCGATCTTCCAAGTGCCGAGGCAGATTGGAAACGCTCTGAAGACCGATTGCAGGCCCTGCTAGATCCGAATTCAGGGGCCACCCAAGCTAAAAACAAATACGAAAAAGAGAAAAAGCTTCTCGATTCCCTGCGTCAAAAACTGAGCGACCAAAGATCCGAGATCGCCGTGTTCGAAAGCAAGCTAAGTGACGCTAAGCAACGGGAAGGTTTCGTTCGCGATCGATTGGGCGACGGATTGAACGACCACGAATCCGAGATCGCGAGACAGTTCCTCAACATTGACCAAGATATTCCCGTTCAAAAGCTTGATTTAGAAGAACGTCGAATTTCGAAAGACGTTGAAGAACAATTGAATAAACAAATAGCTCGTGATGCCGAAATCGAACAACAGTTAGTCCGCCGCATGGAGATTGCTAAACGAGTTGACACGGGTGCGTTGGTCGAAATTGGCTCGACCATTGACGATGTGCCTCACTATTTGGAACGATTGCGAGTGTTGACCGAGGAAGCGTTGCCCGAGAAACGCTCCCGCTTTATGGAGTACCTCAATCGTTCCTCCGATCAAGGGGTCACGCAACTACTGGCTAGCATTGATGAAGAGGTCGACGCGATTGAGCAGCGAATTTTTGAGTTGAATCAAACGTTGGTCAAAGTCGATTTTCGTTCCGGCCGTTATTTGCAACTACAACCAGTCCGCATGAAAGACGAACGATTGCGTGCTCTGAACATCGCCATGCAAAAAGTCCGAAGCGCTGCACTGAAAGACGATGGGGGCGAGAGTCATTACAAAGCCTTGCGAGACATGGTGACAATTCTACGTGAAGCCGGAGAGAACCGTCGCTTGCAAGGTTCCCGTGCTCTCCTTGATCCACGTTTCCGACTGCAATTCTTTGTCGTAGAGGTCGATCGCATCACAGGGGATCGTTCTCCGCCTCGAACCGGTTCGCAGAGTGGTAGCGGTGGCGAAAAAGAACTCATGGCCAGTCATATCCTTACAGCCTCGTTGAGCTACGCACTCTGTCCGCCTGCCGCCGTGCGTCCATTGTATGGCACCGTGATTCTGGATGAAGCGTTTTCGAAAAGCTCTCCCTCGGCAGCAAGTCGTATCATCGAAGCATTGCGAATCTTTAACCTGCACCCTATCTTTGTGACCCCTAACAAAGAAATCAGTTTGCTCAAACAACACACTCGCAAAGTGATATGTGTGCAACGACCAGGTAAAGAAGCGAGCCTCGCATCGATTTCATGGGAACGGCTAGAATCGCTCGCGCGGTCATAAAGATGAATCCATGGTAAAGTCTCCTGCCGAATTGAGATTCACTCTAAAGCGTCAATGGGAGAATGCATCGAAACGCGAAAATCGATTGCTGGGCACACCTGGTGCGTGGCCCGTATTACTTTCGATTGGTCGACCGTCGGCACGGATGTTGAAGAACGACTTGGATGCATTAAAGCGACACATCGATGCGTGGCGAGCCGTCAACATAGGCGAAGTCATTACGGAATCGATTCGCTATCGACAAGCGGCCGATCCGATTTCCATTCCAACGGTATGGAAACTCTCTAAGCCGTCGGAGTGGATCGACGCCATCGGCGACAAGATGGTTCGCAAAGAGTTCGAGACGCTTGGACGAATTGTTGCGGGAGTCGATCGAACGTTTCATTCTTTATTAGCGAGCAAACGAAATTTGTGGCTCAACCGTTCCGAGGATGAAGTCATCTTAGCTGCGGCATTAGCCATGAACCTTGAGCCCGGTTGTATTGGTGGGCGATCACTACGCACGGTGACTTATCCAGGTATCGATACCAAGTTCTTTGAACGAAATGCCGCTTTGATCACCGCAATGCTCGATGTTCGATACGAAGGCGAGGTAAGCAAACTAGGCCTCGAAACCTTTTTAAACGCGCACCGTGACGACGATCACTGGTTATTGATTTTGGATTTGGATGGCGGGTTGCTACCTTTCAAGAAGTTGCGTGTTCGATCATCGGAGTTACGACAGCAACCGTTACCTGGTGATCGATTGATTGTGGTCGAGAATGAGGCATGTCAACATCATTTGCCTCGTGTTCCGGATACAATCGCTGTACTCGGTGCCGGGTTTGATCTCAATTGGACCGATGCCCATTGGCTGCGCAGCAAAAAAGTTGCTTACTGGGGGGATCTCGATACCTGGGGATTGTCGTTTTTATCCAAGACTCGTGCTGCGATCCCCCATGTGGAATCATTGATGATGACCACAAACGTCTTTGAAACGCATCGAAGCTCGGCTGTTCGTGAACCAGTCCCAGCGAGTTCGCAAACGCCACCGGAACTCACCAAAGACGAAGCGGAACTTTACCACGCATTGTTAAACTCGGAGCATGGGCGACTCGAGCAAGAATTCCTACCAATCGATTACGTTCAAAAGTCTATTGCACTCTGGGTTAAGCATTCTACGACGGATTGATGCTGGCCAAGCTGTTAACGTGAAATCCCCTGAAACCATCTAGCAGTTAACCGCGAAGCACCATGTTCGATTAGAAATGGTAGGGTAGAATTTCGTCTGCCAGTAATTGCCGCTTTTCTGCTACAACATGCTTTCCAACCTAAAAAACCTCTCATCACGGATTTCATCATGAAAAAAGATAAGGCCAAAGCCCAACAAGTCTACTTGGTCGCCAGCGGCGATCTGCGTCTATCTGCCAACCAAGTGTGCTGGCCAGCCCAATCGGCCATGGAGGACGCTTTAGCCACCGCTCTCAAGGTTGAAGGGTTCGAAGTGGTCCGCGCTCATCCTTACGATGCCGATCAGAAGCACGGTTTTATATCCAGCCAAAAACAAGGACTCGAAGTGTTCCGCTCACTCGATCCTGACCAACCATTAATCGTGGCCGAAGCGGTATGGCAATACTCCCATCACGTGCTCGCTGGTCTTACAACACACCGCGGCCCGATTCTCACTGTTGCCAATTGGAGCGGCCAATGGCCCGGTCTCGTCGGCATGCTTAACCTGAATGGCTCGCTGACTAAAGCGGGAGTCAAGTATTCGACCCTCTGGAGCCAAGACTTTACAGACGAGGCATTCAAGAAAGGACTTCGGCAATGGCTCAAAACCGGTAAGGTCAAACACAAGACCGATCATGTGCAATCGCTCACTCAACTGACAGTTCCTGCGTCAGCCAGCAAACTTGGACAGACTCTTGCGCGAGAACTGAAACAAAACAAAGCCATCATGGGCGTTTTCGACGAAGGGTGCATGGGGATGTTCAATGCGATCATCCCTGATCAACTGCTGCATGACACAGGCGTTTTTAAGGAACGATTGAGCCAGTCGGCGTTGTATTACGAGACTCAGCAAACCAGCAACGCCGAGGCCGAAGCGGTCTACAAATGGTTCGTGGATCGCGGCATGAAGTTTCATACTGGCAACAAACATGAAACCGATTTGACCAAAGATCAAATCTTGACTCAGTGCAAGATGTACATCGCTGCCGTTCGGATCGCCGACGATTATGGTTGTGATGCGATCGGCATTCAGTATCAACAGGGTCTCAAGGATTTGCTACCGGCCAGTGATTTGGTCGAGGGCACGCTCAACAATTCAGATCGGCCACCTGTCACCTCGCGAGATGGCAAGCGAATTCTTTGGGATGGAATGCCTGTGCTGCACTTCAACGAAGTCGACGAGTGCGCGGGCTTGGATGCGTTGCTAACCTATCGCGTTCACAAGTTGCTGGAGCAACCCGTAGAAAACACATTGCATGATCTTCGATGGGGAGACCAGTACGGAGATGATTACGTATGGGTTTTCTTGATCAGTGGTGCTGCACCACCGGAGCATTTCATCGATGGCTGGAAGGGTACTCACGGATTCCGTCAGCCCGCCATGTATTTCCCCAATGGTGGCAGCACGATGCACGGTGTATCGAAGCCAGGCGAAATCGTATGGAGCCGCATCTACGTTCAGAATGAAGCACTCCACATGGATATTGGCCGAGGTGGAGTGGTGAACTTGCCAGAGGAAGAGACCAAACGTCGATTGGATGCCACCACACCGCAGTGGCCCATTATGCATGCGGTCACGTACGGCGTTAGTCGCGATCAGATGATGGCCAAACATCAAGCCAACCATATTCAAGTTGCTTATGCCCTCGATGCCAAAGCCGCAGACAAATGTTTGTTCACCAAAGCCGCGATGGCCGCCGCGCTCGGCATCAAAGTCAACGTCTGCGGAACCCGCACCAAGAAGAAGCCGTGGTAGACAGTTCGTTATAGGTTAGCAGTTTTGAAGTTGCGCAGTAACTGATTTTTTAGGCCAAAGGCCTTATGTTTGCCTAGCCCAGCCTGGAGGGCTGGGTACTAAGGAAAAGGCAGCGTTAGGGCCGAAGGTCTGACAGTTTGTGATGTATCGGCTGCCAGCAAAGAGCAAACGCTCGGGGCTTTGGCTCTAGTAATTTCTTCCCGGGAAGCGGTCCCAGTCCTTCAGGCAAACAAAGTGATTTTTGCCCTAAATCCATAATAGCGCAACTTCAAAAGTTTCCAGCGGAGTCGATGCGGGACAATCGCCTAGAGCGTTTGCCGACCCGTCAACGCATCGGCGAGGATTTCTTTGTTGGTGGCTTCCAGAACGCTACCAGTCGTGACGCCCCGAGCCAGTCTCGTTAGCTTGATCGGGTAAAGACTAATCCATGCAATCCACGTGCTGGGGGTTCCCTCGCCTAGCCATCACGTCATTACAGCGAAATCTATAGCGGCAGAAAAATCGAACGCAGAAAGATACAACACCTATTTTTCTGCGTTCGATCTTTCTGCCCTATCAGGATTTTTATACTGCTTTGACGTCATCGGTTTTCATCCTGTAAGGATTCAAGCTTGTAGCCGGAGGTTGAGCGAACGCGACACCTCCGGTTGAGGTGCGCAAAGGTTTTGCATCCCGAAGGAGATGCCAGCTATATGCACGTCTCTGCCATCCTTTCAGGATGGGAAGAATGGTTGGGATTTGTGTCCGGGGGTGTCGCTCGCGCTCAACCCCCGGCTACAACCTGTCATCCCTATCGGGATACAAAGAGACGGCTTCGCCGGACAGCATGCATTGTTAAAAAGCAATAAAGCAGCAGCGCTACCCCGCTTTCCGAAAGGGTACTATCGCCCGTTTACTAACGAAAACGTCGGCCAGGAGTGGACCACCTACCATTAAAGCAACAAGCCCTGATGGGTTGGGGGCGTCTACAGCGTTTGCCGACCGGTTAAGGCGTCGGCGAGGATCTCTTTATTGGTGGCTTCCAGAACGCTGCCCGTCGTGACTCCCCGAGCAAGCCTCGTTAATTTGACCGGGTATTCAGCCAACTGGTTAGACAAAAATAAGGCAGTCCCGTCCCCTTCCACGTTGGGGTTGGTCGCCATGATGACTTCGGTGTAATTGCCTGTTCTAACCCGATCGACGAGTGCCTCGATGGTCAGCTGATCGGGACCGATCCCGTCCAACGGGGCGATACGGCCCAGCAGCACGTGATAATGGCCTCGATACACACCTGCTTGTTCCAAAGCGATCAAATCTCTAGGTTGCTCAACGATACACAAAA
>Ga0315899_10001413_pt1 | contig 27296 bp, 21 predicted proteins | sample LakEriMetagenome_2_FD_203518 | JGI IMG/M metagenome (GOLD analysis project Ga0315899, IMG submission 203518) | Freshwater fungal communities from buoy surface, Lake Erie, Ohio, United States - Buoy 4 MA112 | ecosystem: Environmental > Aquatic > Freshwater > Lake | place: USA: Lake Erie, Ohio... | reverse complement strand
GATCCTGTTCAGCGAAGTCCCGATTGACCGCGCCACCGCCTATGCCGCCGAGGATGCCGACGTCACCTGGCGGCTCTACCGCGCGCTCAAGCCGCGCCTCGCCAGCGAGGGCGGCACGCGCATCTATGAGCGGGTCGACCGTCCGCTGATCCCGGTGGTGGCCGCGATGGAGCGCGAAGGCATCCGAGTGGACCGCGCGCGGCTGGCGAAGCTGTCGGAAGAATTCGCCATCGAAATCGCGCGGCTGGAGGGAGAAATCCACGCGGTGGCCGGACAGGAATTCACCGTGGGCAGCCCCAAGCAGCTCGGCGACATCCTGTTCGACAAGCTCGGCTACAAGGGCGGCAAGAAGGGTAAGAGCGGGCAGTATTCGACCGACGTCTCGGTGCTCGAAAAGCTCGCAGCCGAAGGCGCGCCGATCGCGCGGCTGGTGCTCGAATGGCGCCAACTGGCGAAATTGAAATCGACCTATACCGATGCCCTGCAGGCCGCGATCAATCCGGTGACGGGCCGCGTCCACACCAGCTACAGCCTTGTGGGCGCGCAGACCGGACGGCTCTCGTCAACCGATCCCAACCTCCAGAATATACCGGTGCGCACCGCGATCGGCCGCCAGATCCGCGAGGCCTTCGTGCCCGAACCCGGCTACGTGCTGCTCGCCGCCGACTATTCGCAGATCGAACTGCGGCTCGCGGCGCATATGGCGGGGGTCGATACGCTCAAGGAAGCCTTTGCGCAGGGCGAGGACATCCACGCCCGCACCGCCAAGGAGATGTTCGGCGAAGTCACCCGCGACACCCGCGCGCGCGCCAAAACGATCAACTTCGCGATCCTCTACGGCATCAGCCGTTGGGGCCTCGCCACCCGGCTGGAGGTGCCGCCGGAAGAGGCGCAGGCGATGATCGACACCTATTTCCAGCGCTTCCCGGGCATTCAGCGCTACATCCTCGAAACGCTCGAATCTGTGCGGGCCAAGGGCTATTCCGAGACCTTGTTCGGCCGCAAGACCTGGTTCCCGCGGATCAATTCGAAGAACCAGGCCGAACGGCAGGGGAGTGAGCGCGCCGCGATCAACGCCCCGATCCAGGGCACCAGCGCCGACATCATCAAGCGCGCGATGGTGCGGATGTTGCCTTCGCTGGCGGATGCCGGGCTGCACGATGTGCGGATGCTGCTGCAGGTGCACGACGAACTGGTGTTCGAGCTGCCCGAGGAACGCGTGGAAGCTGCCACCCCGATCATCCGGCAGGTTATGGCCGAAGCCGCACTGCCGGCGGTCGAACTGAGCGTGCCGCTCGGCGTTGATATTGGCACTGGCGCGTCATGGGATGCGGCGCACTAGGCGGGAAATTCGTCCCGCCTAATCGTGCTTCTTCTCGCGTGTCGGGGTGAGGGCTTCGGGCGAAATGAAACCGATCGGCTGCACCGCTGCGGCGCGCTTCTTCAGCTCGCCGCGCATCTTCAGATATTCGGCCTCCATTTCGGGCGTCACCGTCGCGCGTGAATCGTTCAGCGCCGACTCGAAGTCCTGCGCCGCGACCGTCGTGACATCGCCCCCGACCCGCCGCAGCGCGGCAAGCCCGGCGCGGCGCACCAGATCCTCCAGATCCGCCCCCGTGAAGCGTTCGGTCTTGCCGGCCAGCGCCGGCAGATCGACGTCGTCCGCCAATGGCATCTTAGCGGTGTGGATGCCGAGAATATGCGCGCGTCCTGCCTTGTCGGGGGTGCCGACATAAACCAGCTCGTCGAACCGGCCGGGGCGCAGCAACGCCGGGTCGACCAGCGCCGGACGGTTGGTCGCGCCGATCACCACCACCGACTGCAATTCCTCCAGCCCGTCCATTTCGGCAAGGATCGTGTTGACCACGCGGCCCGTGACTTGCGGTTCGCCCTGGCCTGAGCCGCGCGCCGGCACAAGGCTGTCGATCTCGTCGATGAACAGCACGCAGGGCGCCACCGCACGCGCCCGGGCGAAGAGTTTGGCGATCTGCTGCTCGCTCTCGCCATACCATTTGGACAGCAGATCCGAGCTCTTCATCGAGATGAAGTTTGCCTCGGCCTCTTTCGCCACCGCCTTCGCCAGTAGGGTCTTGCCGGTGCCGGGCGGGCCGTAGAGCAGGAAGCCCTTGGCCGGGCGGATGCCGAGCCGGCGGAAGGCTTCGGGGCTCTTGAGCGGGAGCTCGATGCCCTCCCTGAGCTTGTCGATCGCCTCGCTGGCGCCGCCGATATCGTCCCAGCCTATATTGGGCACCTGGACCATCACCTCGCGCATCGCCGAGGGCTGGACGCGTTTGAGCGCAGCGAGGAAATCGTCGCGGGTGACGCACAGGTCTTCGAGCACGTCTTGCGGGATCGTGCGCTCGTCGAGATCGAGCCGCGGCATGATCCGCCGCACCGCCTCGATCGCGGCCTCACGGGTAAGGGCGGCAATATCCGCGCCGACAAAGCCATGGGTGACGCGGGCGAGTTCGTTCAGATCGACTTCGGCCTCCAGCGGCATCCCGCGGGTGTGGATGCTGAGGATTTCGCGCCGCCCGCGCTCGTCGGGCACGCCGATCACGATCTCGCGGTCAAACCGGCCCGGACGGCGCAGCGCCTCGTCGATCGCATCGGGGCGGTTGGTGGCGGCGATGACCACAAGGTTGGCGCGCTTCTCCAGCCCGTCCATCAGCGTCAGCAGCTGAGCAACCAGCCGCTTCTCTGCCTCGCCCATCACCTGCGTTCGCTTGGGCGCGATCGAATCGATCTCGTCGATAAAGATGATCGCGGGCGCAGCGCGGCTGGCTTCCTCGAACACTTCGCGCAGCCGCTTTTCGCTTTCGCCATAGCCCGAGCCCATGATTTCCGGACCGTTGATGGTGAAGAACTCTGCGTCGCTCTCGTTCGCCACGGCCTGCGCGAGCCGGGTCTTGCCCGTGCCTGGCGGGCCGTGGAGCAAGACGCCCTTGGGCGGCTCGACGCCGAGGCGGATGAACAGTTCGGGATAGCGCAGCGGCAGCTCGACCATTTCGCGCAGCGCCCGGATGGTGTCCTCCATCCCGCCGACATCATCGTAATTGACCACGGCGCGGCCATCGCGCGGTTCCTCGAATTCGGCGCGCAGCTCGACTTCGGTGTTCTCGTCGATGTGGACGATGCCCTTGGGCGTGGTGGCGGCGACGGTGAGGCGGATCTGGGTGAGCGCATAGGCCGGTGCGCGCAGCAGTTGGCGCACGTCGGAGGGCATGTTCTGCACCGGTTGCTGGCCGGTGGTGGCGACCAGATCGCCGGCCATCAGCGGACGGCGGAAGAAATTGCGCTTCAAGGCCTGGGTCGGCCCCTGGAGCCGCATCTCGCGCTGGGCGGGGGCGAACACCACGCGGGTGGCGGGGCGCGACTGGCCCGGCGCAATCTCCACATGCTCGCCCGAGCCGGACTCGGCATTGCCGCGCTGGAGCCCGTCGAGACGCACCACGTCGAGTGCGTCATCCTCGGGGTAAGCCGCCATCGCGATCGCGGCGGTGGTGCGCTTGCCGACGATCTCGACCACGTCGCCCTCGGTGATGCCGAGCTTCTGGAAGGCGGAGCGCGGCATCCGCGCGATGCCCTGACCGGATTCCTCCTGCCGGGCGGGCGCGACCTGTAACCGGACGGTGCGGGCGGGCGCGGCGGTTTCTGCTTCGGCCATGGGAAGTCCTGCGTTTACCTGGTGATCTTGAAACTCGCAGGTCTAGCTAAGCACGGCCACGGGCGATTGCAATCAAGCAGGACTGCGCACCGCCGCAGCGCGCGCTTGGGCGAGCCGGGAAAAAGCTCGGCGCGCGACCCGTTTGTGCCGGGCAGAAAAAAGCCCGGCGCTGAGGCCGGGCTGAAAAGTTTGGGAGAGTATGCCTGAAAGGCCCTTCGCGTTTGCAGCAGATTCGCTCTTTGTGCAAGTGCGTAAGGCGCGTAAAAAGGTGTAAAAATAGCAACATTTGATCGGAAATTGTTCAATTTATGGCAAAGATTGCAAAAAAACTGCCTTACAAAGCGGCATTCGCTCGTTTCTTGAGCAAAATTTGCCCAAAAAAGCGTTTTGCAATGCAACATGAATAGGCATTCAACTCTGTCCGCCAGCGGGCGTGACAGCGCCGCTTGAACGCACTAATCACCCTCGGGAAAACCCGCAGGGGAGAGGCCCCTGCAAAACCGCAATGCCAACCCGTAACCAAGGCAATCAGGCCCGATGACCAAGCTCTATCCCGATGCCGCCAGCGCGCTCAACGGCGTGTTGAAGAATGACCTGCTGATCGCCGCCGGCGGTTTCGGTCTGTGCGGCGTTCCCGAGCGGTTGCTAGACGCGATTCGCGACAGCAGCGTGACGGGGCTGACCTTCGCCAGCAACAATGCCGGGATCGACAACGAGGGCATCGGCAAGCTGCTGCGCACCCGGCAGGTGAAGAAGATGATCAGCTCCTATGTCGGCGAGAACAAGGAGTTCGAGCGGCAATATCTGTCGGGCGAGCTCGAAGTCGAGTTCTGCCCGCAAGGCACGCTGGCTGAACGGATGCGCGCCGGCGGCGCAGGCATCCCCGGCTTCTACACCCGCACCGGCGTCGGCACCGAAGTGGCCAAGGGCAAGGAGCACAAGGACTTCCCCGATCGCGACGGGGTGATGCAGACCTATATTCTGGAGCGCGGGATCTTTGCCGACTTGTCGATCATCAAGGCGTGGAAGGCCGACGAGACCGGTAACCTCGTATTCCGCAAGACCGCGCGCAACTTCAACCTGCCGGCCGCGACCTGCGGCAAGGTCTGCGTGGCCGAAGTCGAGGAAGTGGTGCCCGCCGGCAGCCTCGATCCCGACCAGATTCATCTGGCCGGCGTATTCGTAAACCGAATCGTGCTCGGCGCGCCCTATGACAAGAAAATCGAATTCAGGACGGTTCGGGAGAGGGAGACCGCGTGATGGTAAAGAGACTTGCGCGGCTGTCGCTGATGTTTCTGGCGGCAACATCGCCGCCGGGCAGTGCCGCCGTTGCGATCCCAGCGCTGGCCGGGTCGGCGATGATCGGGTCGCGGGTGCAGGACAATGATAAACAGTCCGAGGCTGAGGTGGCGGCTGTGCCAGCGCCTTCGATCATCTATCCCGTCCGCGAGCGCCCGCTTGCTCCCCAAAAGGTGGCCTTCGCTTGCTTTGTGCGCTGCGCGGAAGACGTGGCGCGCGGTGCCACTGGCGGGGCCGATGTGGCTTCGGCGATGCCGAGCAGTCCGGTAGCGCTTGATGGTAGGCGTCGCCGCTGTGCGGTGGGCGAGCAGCTTGTCGCTGTGATCGATCTCGATCCGACCGGCGGCCTGTTCGCACCGCCCGCCAATCCGGCGCCGCAGCCCGGTCTGGCGCTCGGCCTGGCACTGCTTCGCGATGCGAGAGTGGAGATAGCGTCGCTAGTCAATCTTCCCATAAGCCAGTTCAGCGTGCGGCACACCTCGCTTGAGCAGTCGGGCCTCGACCCTCGCGAGCAGGACACCATCTCGCTGCGGCTTGACCAGAGCGACGCAAAGGCGCAGCGCCACGACAATCTCGCCGACATCACCTACATTATCGCCATCGCCATCGCCAGAGACGGGCGCCACGATCTCGCCGAACGCTTCAAATATCTGCGCAACCCCGAGGCCGGCGCGGGAATTGAAACGTTGATCGGTGACGTCTGGTTCCTGTTCCCGCCGATTCTGGGAACGCAAAGGCACATCTACCCATGACCACGCTTGCCCAAGGCTGGACCCGCGACGAAATGGCCGCCCGCGCCGCGCGCGAGCTGAAGGACGGCTATTACGTCAACCTCGGCATCGGCATCCCGACGCTCGTGGCCAACCATATCCCCGATGGCATGATGGTGACGCTGCAGAGCGAGAACGGGATGCTCGGTATCGGGCCGTTCCCCTATGACGACGAGGTCGATGCTGATCTCATCAACGCTGGCAAGCAGACCATCAGCGAGCTGCCGCACAGCGCCTATTTCGACAGCGCCACCAGCTTCGGCATGATCCGCGGCGGGCATATCGATCTCACCGTGCTGGGCGCGATGGAAGTGGCCGAGAACGGCGACATCGCCAACTGGATGATCCCGGGCAAGATGATCAAGGGCATGGGCGGGGCAATGGACCTCGTCGCCGGGGTCAAGAAGATCATCGTGGTGATGGACCACACGGCGAAGGATGGCAGCCCCAAGTTCATCCCCGCCTGCACCCTGCCGCTGACCGGCGCGGGCGTGGTCGACATGGTGATCACCAATCTCGCGGTGTTTGCGCGGCCCGATCACGCCTCGCCCTTCCGCCTGATCGAGATGGCGCCGGGCGTGACCGAGGCCGATATCGCGGCGACCACCACCGCGCATTACGTGGCCTGATGCGGCGTGCGCTGTTGCTCGCCGGCCTTGCGCTTGTCCTCGTGAGCGGCGGCATCCTCGCCTTCACCTCGCCGCCGCGGCTGCTGTCGGTCTATGACCGGGTGGCAGGCGGCGGTGCGGGGGCGCGGCAGGTGGCCGAGGGCGTGGCTTTCGGAACGCACGGTCAGACGCTCGACATCTGGGCGCCCGCCGATCCGCCAGCGGGCAAGCTGCCGGTGGTGATCTTCTGGTACGGCGGCGGCTGGGCGAACGGGGATCGCGCCGCCTATGCCTTTGCCGGGCGGGCGCTGGCGAAGGACGGCTTCCTCGTGGTGATCCCCGACTATCGCAAGGTGCCGGACGTGCTCTTCCCGGCCTTCCTCGATGACGGCGCGGAAGCGGTCGCATGGCTGCAAGCCAATGTCGCGGAGCATGGCGGCGATCCCGGGCGGGTCGCTTTAATGGGCCATTCGGCAGGCGCCTATCAGGCGGTGATGCTGGCGCTGGATAGCAAGCGTCTGGCGGCAGCGGGCGCCGATCCGGGGATCGTCAAGGCGGCGGTCGGTTTGTCGGGGCCTTACGACTTTTACCCCTTCGACAAGCCGCGCTCGATCGCGGCGATGGGGCAATGGCCGCGACCCGAAGAGACGCAGCCGATCGCGTTTGCCCGCGCTGACGCCCCACCACTCTTGCTGGTGACTTCGGAAGGGGACGAGACCGTTCGGCCCAAGAACGCTAACAACCTCGCAGCCAAGCTGCGCGGGATGGGCGCTCCGGTGGAGGTGAAGAACTACGGTCCGCTCGATCACGAGGAGATCGTGATGGCGCTTTCGAAACCCTTCCGCGCCAAAGGCCCGGTGCTGGCCGACAGCGTCGCCTTCCTCAAGGCGCGCCTCGGGCAATGACCATGTGGTTTGCCCAGCCACGCAACCCCAACGCGCCGCTTGCGGGCCTCAAGGTGGTTGAGCTTGCGCGGGTGCTCGCGGGGCCGTTCTGCGGGCAGATCCTCGCCGATCTCGGCGCAGATGTGATCAAGGTCGAAAGCCCCGAAGGTGACGGCACAAGGCTGTGGGGCCCGCCGTGGGTCGAGCGCACCGACGCGCACGGCACGGTCCACCGCGAGGCTGCCTATTACCATGCATGCAACCGCGGCAAGCGCTCGATCATTGCCGACTTTGGCGACACGGATGACCTTGCGCGGGTCAAGGCGCTGATCGCCGAAGCCGATGTCGTGATCGAGAACTTCAAGACCGGCAGCCTTGCCAAGTTCGGCCTCGATTACGCCGCTTGCGCCGCGGCCAATCCGGGCCTAGTCTATTGCTCGATCACCGGCTTCGGCCAGACCGGGCCGCGCGCGCACGAGTCCGGCTATGACTTCGTGGTGCAGGGGATGAGCGGCTTCATGTCGCTCACCGGCGAGCCCGAAGGCCATCCGGTCAAGATGGGCATCTCGATCTCGGACCTTTCGACCGGCGTGTGGGCGGCAAACGGCATTCAGGCGGCGCTGCTGATGCGCGCACGGACAGGGCCAAGGCAAGGAATCGGGCAGCAGGTCGATATCAGCCTGATGGACAGCTCGGTCGCGCTGCTCTCCAATCAGGCGACCTACTTCCTCACCACCGGGCACAATCCGCCGCGGATGGGCAACGCCCACGCGCAGGTCGCGCCTTACGGCGTCTTCGCGGTGAGCGACGGACACGTGATCCTTGCACCTGCCAATGACGGGCTGTTCCACAAGCTGATGGACCTCTTGGGCCTCAGCCACCTCAGCACCGACCCGCGCTTTCTTGCCAATGGCGACCGCACCGCCAACGCCAAGGCGCTCGATGCCGAGATCGCGGCGACGACGATCGGCTGGACCAAGCAGGGGTTGCTAGATGCCTGTCATGCGGCAGGGGTTCCCGCAGGCCCGATCAACCGCTTGGACGAGGTGTTTGCCGATCCGCAGGTGGTGGCGCGCGGGCTCAGGGTCGATCTCGGCGGGATGCCGGGGGTGAGGAGCCCTTTCACCTTCTCGGACGCCGAACTGGCATTGGACCGGCCCTCGCCGATCCACGGGGAGGACGGCTGACATCGCCGCAAGCGCCTCCTTGTTGGAGACACATGAGACACTGTCCAGAAGCGAAAAACCGGCCCGCGCGCGCCGCTTCACAAACAGTGACAGCAGCGGGCGCGCGCGGTGGGTCATAACCGCGATCGTGTCAGGTCTTGCGCGTGTAGGAAAGCGCCCTTGCCCCTGAGCGCCACAGCCGCTCGAAGGGGCCTTGCCCGACTTTTGCTACCCATGGCGGCGACCACAGCAGCATCGCGATGATCGGCACAAAGCTTAATCCGAAGGCCTGTGTGCGGGTAACCTCGTCGAACAGTCCCCTCCCCCACGGCGCAAAGATGCTTGCGAGGATCACGCTCGTCATCAGGTAGTTGGTGAGCGACAGCCGTCCGACAGCCGCAAGCGTCCGGGTCACGGCGTTGTCCTTCGTCAGAAACGCCATCGCCAGTGCGGCATAGGTCACTCCCAACAGCGTATCGAAGGGGGCCGAGATCACCAGCGCGACCGGCCCGACCAGCGCAGCGGCAAAGCCTGTCGCCACCAGCCACCCGGCCAGCCCCAGCAGCGCGGGGATCGCCACCAGCCCAGCGAAGCCCGCCAGCCGTTGCAGGTGGAAGGTGCGCCATTCGCCCTTGAGCATCCCGCCGCGCCACAGCCCCATTCCGAGCGCAATCGCGGCCAAGTTGAGCGGCAGCGACGCGACCAGCGTCGCCATTTGCGCCGGAATTCCGAGGGTGCGGCGGATGACCCGCTCGTTCAGCCCCTCGCGGCCCTGCTCGAGTAGCATGGTGATGGCCGCCGGATCGCGGCCGAACTGGCGCTCGGCCCACATCAGCGCGTCGCTGCCCTGCCTGGCGCTGAACAGATCGACCATCCCGCTCCCTAGCGCGACCATGCCGAGCGCGACATGCACGACCAGCAGCCCAACACTCACCGCAACCAGCGCCCGCGCGGACAGTCCGGCAAGAAGTGGCAGCGCGAGCCCCGCCAGTGCATAGGCGCGCAGCACGTCATTGCTGGCGAGCAGGGTCGCGTGGACGAGGCCGATCGCGAACAGCACGATCATACGGGCGTAATGCGCCCGCCACGGCTTTTCACCGCCGCGCTCGATTAGGATCAGGCATCCTGCGCCGAACAGCATGGCGAACAGCGTGCGGAACTTGTCCTCGATGAAGACGAAGCTTCCCAGCCAGACGCGGTAATCGGCATCGCCGGTCGCGCCGTAACTCAGCGGATTGTAATAGGCCGGGCCGGGCAGCGCGAAGGCGTGGACGTTCATCCACACGATCCCGATCACCGCAATCCCGCGCAGCGCGTCGAGCGCGAGGATGCGGGGGGCGGGGGGTAGGGGTGCCGTCATTGGAAGGCACCCCTACCGCGAAAATCAGGCCAGCGCAGCCTTCAGATCGTCGACCAGGTCGAGCCGTTCCCACGGGAAGAAGTCGCCATCAGCCTTGCGCCCGAAATGGCCATAGGCGGCGGTCGGTTGGTAGATCGGCTTGTTGAGGCCGAGATGCGTGCGGATAGAACGCGGGGTCAGCCCGCCGAGCTTGGCGATGCCGAGGATCGCCTTCTCGATTGCGTCGTCGCCGACCGAGCCGGTCTCGTGCGTATCGACATAGAGCGACAGCGGCTCGGACACGCCGATCGCATAGGCGATCTGGATCGTGCAGCGCGTGGCAAGGCCGGCCGCCACGACGTTCTTGGCGAGGTAGCGGGTGATATAGGCGGCCGAGCGGTCAACCTTGGTCGGGTCCTTGCCGCTGAACGCGCCGCCGCCATGCGGGGCCGCGCCGCCATAGGTGTCGACGATGATCTTGCGGCCGGTGAGGCCCGCGTCGCCATCCGGCCCGCCGATTTCGAACGCGCCGGTCGGGTTGATGTAATAGGTTGTTTCGCGCAGCAGTACCGGCGGGATCACGTCTGCGACGACGCGCTTCACGTAAGCTTCAAGCTCGGCATATTTGGCTGGATCGGCGTGATCGCCGGTGAGGCAATAGCCCTGCTTGTGCTGGGTCGAGACCACCACCGCGGTCGCCGCGACGGGGAGCGACTGCTCATACCGCAGCGTTACCTGGCTCTTGGCATCGGGCTCGAGGAACGGGGCCTCGCCCGAGTGGCGGTCAGCCGCCATGCGCTCGAGGATCTTATGGCTGTAGTAGAGCGTCGCCGGCATCAGATCGGGGGTTTCGTCGGTCGCGTAACCGAACATGATGCCCTGGTCGCCCGCGCCTTCATCCTTGTTGTCGCCCGCGTCCACGCCCTGCGCGATTTCGGACGACTGGCCGTGGAGGTTGTTTTCGAAACGGAAGCTCTCCCAGTGGAAGCCCTTCTGTTCATAGCCGATGCGCTTGACCGTGGCGCGCACGGTGTCTTCGATTTCCTGCTTGGCGCCCGGTGCCCATGCACCGTCTTCATAGACGCCCTTGCAGCGGATTTCGCCCGCCAGCACCACCAGCTGGGTGGTGGTCAGGGTTTCGCAGGCGATGCGCGCCTCGGGGTCCTTCGAGAGAAACAGATCGACGATGGCGTCGGAAATCTGGTCGGCAACCTTGTCCGGATGGCCTTCGGCAACGCTTTCGGAAGTGAACAGATATTCGGTGCGCATGGGTCCCCCGGGGGCTGAGAGTGCGGATATCTGCCGGGCGGGGGCACCTTATAGACATATAAGGAAACCTTTATGTCCGGCTTCTTGCTGAAACGCCCTAGCCGCGCGCGCGGGCCAGTGCAAGCACTCTCGGCAAGCTGAGCCCGAGCATCAGGAAGAGTCCTGCCCACGCCAGGGTCAGCCAATGTCCGGCTAGCGCAAACAGCGTCGACGGCTTGGCGGCGGGCACGATGCCTTCGATCACATCGGCCTTGCCCGGTCCGACATGGCCGCGCACGATTCCGTTCGCGTCGATCACCGCGCTGATGCCAGTGGTGGTCGAGCGCAGCACCGGCAGGCCTTCCTCGATCGCCCGCATCCGCGCCTGCGCGAGATGCTGCGGCGGGCCCCAGGTGCCGAACCAGCCGTCATTCGAGGGATTGAAGATATAGTCCGGCCGGTTCGCCTTGTCGGCCACCGCGCCCGAGAACACGATTTCGTAACAGATCTGGATGCCCGCCTTGCCATGCTTGCCGAGGTACAGCGTGCGCGGGCCTGGGCCGGGCAGATAGTCGATGCTGCCCGCCACCAGCCGCGACAGGCCGAGCGGTTCGAGCAGCGGGCGCATGGGGAGATACTCGCCATAGGGCACGAGATGCGCCTTGGCGTAGGAATGGGTGATGGTGCCCGCGCCGTTCAGCGCGATCACCGAATTGCGCGCGCTGACCGCGCCTTTCGTGCCGTCTTCACGGGTGGCGATGTCGAGATTGACCACGCCGGTCAGCAAGGTTGACTGCGGGCCGATGACGCGGCCGATGCGCTTGCGGGCGAATTCCGGATCGGCTCCGGCGGTCATCTGGAGATAGTAGCGTGTCGGATAGCCGGGCTCGAGGTAGTCGGGGATCGCGCTCTCGGGCCACAGCACGATGCGCGACTGGTTTCGGTCCGGATTGGTGCCCTTGTTGGTAAGCGCGACGATGCGGGCGAACTGCTCCTCGAACTTGGAGCCGTCGTTGATTTCGGACTGCTTGAGCAGCGGCTGGACGAGGGTGTAGCGGATGCCCTCGGTCTGCGGCGGCTGCTGCTTAAGGGGCGCGATCATGCCCAGCGCGACCAGCAGGGTGAGGCCGAAGGCATTCACCCAGCGCCGCTCGATCAGCACCGCCAGCAGCCCGGCGGCGATCAACAAGGTCAGGCCCGAAAAGGCATAGGTGCCGGTGATCGTCAGATAACGCGCAATGCCTTGTGTGTCCCACCCTCCCAGGAGCATCAGCCCCAAGGGTGGCCAGGGATAGCCGGTGAAGAACGTTCCGCGCGCCCATTCGGCCAGCACCCATGCGCCTGACAGCACCAGCCCGAAGGCCCACAGCGGTTGGCGGCGGGCAGCAAGATGCGCAGCGAGCGCGGCCAGCGCCGGATACCACGCGAGGTAGATACACATGAGCGGCACCGCCGCCCAGCCCAGCACCTCGGGCATCTTCGCCTGATGGGTGAAGGCGGTCGCGATCCAGTTATTGGCGAGCGTCAGATGCGCCCAGCCGAACCACCATCCGCGCCACAACGCAGCCCGCCAGTTCGGCGCGGAGTGGATCAACCATACGAACCCCACCAGCGCGGCAAGGCCGAGCGGCCAGAGGTGCAGCGGGGGATAGGCGCAGGCGGCGATCAGCCCCAGCGCAATTGTGGCGAGCGCCGGACGGCGCTGCGCCAGCGCCGCTAGCCCAGCCAGCCTTTCCATCGCCGCAATCAGCCGACCGTTTCGAGCGCGCCGTCGCTTTCGCCGCCCGCATCATCACCGCGGATCGAGGGCGGGAGGATCGAGCTGTCGATGCTCCCGCGATCATCATCGGCCGGTTTGCGCGGCTTGCGGGCGCGCGGGGCAGGCTTTTCGGTGCGGGGTGCCTCGCTGCGCTTGGGGCGCTCGGGGCGGGCAGCCCGCTCGGGCCTGTCTGTCCGCTCGGGGCGGTCCGTGCGCTCGGGGCGCTCGGCGCGATTGTCGTCACGCGGCTTGCGCTGCTGGCGACGAGCATTCTGCTGGCGCTGCGGCTGCTCGCCGCGATCATCATCGCGGTAATCATCGCGGCCACCATCGCGGTCATCCATCAGGAACGGCTCGCCTTCCTGAGCCGGATCGCCTTCGGCCGTATTGCCGCGCGAATCCTGATCCATCGGCTCGTAGCGCGGGCGCGAAGCCTGTTCGCTGCGGCGGCCGAAGTCCATATCCTCATCGCCGTAATCTTCGGACTGGTCGCGCTCGTCATTGCGGCGCCCATTAGCACCGGGGCCACGGCCTTCGTCCTGACGCGCCTTGTTATCGGCGATGACGCGGAAATAGTGATCGGCGAACTGCAGATAATACTCCATCTGTACGCGGTCGCCATTGTGCTGGGCATCCTGCGCCAGCTTCTTGTACTTTTCGAGCATCTGGGGGGCATTGCCCCGCGCGCGGCTGTCGATCCGGTTAAGCTGGTTACCATTGCCGCCTTGCGTGCGGTTCCCGCGCCCACGGCGACGGTTATTCCGATTGTTGTTATTCAAGGAAATTGTTCCTTAATCAGCAGCCTGGCGCAAAAAAATGCCTGCACGCGCGGCCAACAGACCCCTTGCCCTTGCACAGCAGCGGTTGGCCTTGCCAACGCGTGTTGCGCGCTCCGCGCTGACATGGCCAAGGGCATGCCCTGACGGCCGGTTCAAGCGAGATCTGGAGCTTGGCTCAGCGATTTGCGCCCTTCGCATATCATCTGGCCTGTTGCTGACGTAGCGATGCAAATGCGGTTTGCCAACCCCTGCGGCGCTTTTCCTCAACCAAGCACGAGTGCGCGCGGGCGACCGCCAAAGTCGAGGCGCAGTTCCGCGGCGAAACCGGCAGCGGCGGCAAGGGCGCTCACCGCCTCGCCCTGATTCGCGCCGATTTCGAGAATGGCGTGCGCTTGCCGGTTCATCAGGGCGCGCAATTGCGGGATCAGGACGCGGTAATCGTCGAGTCCTTCAGGGCCGGCGAACAGCGCGGTGGCGGGTTCGTATTCAGCAACCTGCCGGTCAAGCGCGGCTTCTGATTCGACATAGGGGGGGTTGCACAAGACGAGGTCGAAGGTGCCAAGCCCCTGCGCCCAACCCGCTGCGTGCCAGTCGCCTGCGACAAAGCGCGCCCGCGGTGCGAGGCCCAGCGCTTCGGCATTGGCGCGGGCGACCGCCAGCGCGGCTTCCGACCGGTCGAAGCCAAGCCCTTCGGCCTGCCCGAGATGGGCCAGCATCGCCAACAGCAGCGCGCCCGAGCCGGTGCCTAGGTCAAGCACCCGCAGCGCGCCGGGCTTCAGCGCCAGCGCCGCTTCCACCAGCGTCTCGCTGTCACCGCGCGGGATCAGCGTGGCGGGGGTGACCTTGAGTTCTAGCCCGTAAAACTCGGCTGTCCCGGTGATATAGGCCACCGGCTCATGGCCTGCGCGGCGTTCGACCAGCGCGGCAAATCCGGGCGGGGCGGCGTCGCGCATCGCCCGCAGCAGCATGTCCGAGCGGCTGTGGCCGATCGCGTGCGCCATCAGCAGCTCGACATCCAGCCGCGCGGTGTCGCTGGTCGCGCCTAGGCGCTCGGCTGCGGCGCGAATGGCGTCGCCGACGGTCATGCCGCTGGTCACTCGCTCAGCGCCGCCAGCCGCTTGCCCTCGTCCTCGGCGATCAGCGCATCGATCATTTCAGCGAGCCCCGCCCCGGCGAGCACTTCCTCAAGCTTGTGGATCGTCAGGCCGATCCGGTGATCGGTCACGCGGCCTTGCGGGAAGTTATAGGTGCGTATGCGTTCGGAGCGGTCGCCGCTGCCGACCATTGCCTTCCTCGCCTCGGCCTCGGCGCCTTGGCTGGCCTCGCGCTGAGCGTCGTAGAGCCGCGTGCGCAGCACCTGCATCGCCTTGTCCTTGTTCTTGTGCTGGCTGCGCCCGTCCTGGCAGGTGACCACCGTGCCGGTCGGCAGGTGGGTGATCCGCACGGCGCTGTCGGTGGTGTTGACGTGCTGGCCGCCTGCGCCCGACGCGCGATAGACGTCGATCTTGAGGTCTTTGTCCTCGACCGAGATATCCACCTCGTCCGGCTCGGGCAACACCGCCACCGTCGCCGCCGAGGTATGGATGCGCCCGCCGCTTTCAGTGACGGGGACGCGCTGGACGCGGTGCACCCCGCTTTCGAACTTGAGCTTGGCGAACACCCCGGTGCCGGTGACGTTGGCGATCACTTCCTTGAAGCCGCCGATGTCGCTCGCGTTGATGCTGACCGCCTCGACCTTCCAGCCCTGCTCGGCGGCGTAGCGTTCGTACATGCGGTACAGGTCGGCAGCGAACAGCGCGGCTTCATCGCCCCCGGTGCCCGCGCGGATTTCGAGCATCGCGGGCTTGGCGTCGGCGGAGTCGCGCGGCAGCAGGGCGATGGCAAGGCGGCGTTCGAGATCGGGGAGGGTGCCCCTGATCTGGGCGAGCTCGTCCTCGGCCATGGCCTTCATTTCCGGGTCGGCGAGCATCTCGGCCAGCCCCGCCATTTCCTCGCGCGCGGATTTCACCTCGGCAGCGATCTTGGCGACGGGTTCGAGTTCGGCATAGTCACGGGATGCGCGCACAAAGGCCTCGCCCTCGAGCGTTCCGCTCGCCATGCGCGCCTCCAGTTCCGCAAAGCGCTGCGCGATCTGTTCAAGGCGTTCGGGGGGGATTTGCATCGTCACTTTTTCCTAGGTCATTCCCGCGCAGGCGGGAATCCAGCTAAGCTTGGTGGCCGCCGGAAAGGCAGCTGGACCCCCGCCTTCGCAGGGGTGACGAGGGTGGCTAACGATAGGCGCCGAGCACGCCCAGGACCTTAGCTTCGAGATTGTCGGTTGCAATGCCACGACCTGCCTCGGGCCTGAGCGCAAGAATGACTTCAGCACCGCGCTTCACGGCCTTGTCGTAACGCTTTCGCGGCGATCCTGAGGCAATCAGCTCAGCCGTGAAGCCGGCCTTTCGGACATCGCCAATCAAGCCAATCGCTTCGGCAATCCGGGTGTCATCCTCGACGACGATGATGAGGACGGCACGCTCCTCCTCGCGCGAGCCCACCAGCATCGCCAGCCGCTCGATCCCGGCAGCCCAGCCGACCGCAGGCGTCGGCGCGCCGCCGAGCGATTCCATCAGCCCGTCATAGCGCCCGCCGCCGAGCACCGTGCTCTGGCTCCCCAAGGCCGCAGCCGAAGCGCTGCCTTCGTCGGGGATGAACTCGAAGGCGGTGTGGCGATAGTAATCGAGCCCGCGCACCAGACTTTCGGCGCGCACCCACTTCACGCCTGCCGCATCCAGCCCGCTGGTGACGGCGGCAAAGAACGCGCTCGCATCCTCGGAAAGAAACGCGTCGATCTTGGGCGCATCCGCCAAAAACGGCTTGTCGCGCGCATCCTTGGAATCGAGGATGCGCAGCGGGTTCTTCTCCAGTCGCTCCTGCGATTCTTCGGAGAGCTGATCCTTCACCGCACGGAAATAGTCGATCAAAGCCGCCCGCCACGCCTCGCGGCTTGCGCCGTCGCCCAGCGTGTTGAGGTGCAGGGTTACATCCGCGATGCCCAGCTCCTTCAGCAGCTGGTCCGCCATCGCCAGCAGCTCAACATCGGCCTGCGGCTCGCCCGCGCCGATCACCTCGGCGTCGATCTGGTGGAACTGGCGGTAGCGGCCCTTTTGCGGGCGCTCATAGCGGAACAGCGGGCCGTGGGTCGCGACCTTGAGCGGCGCAAATTGTTGCCAGCCGTTGGTGAGGAAAGCGCGCGCGATCCCGGCGGTGAACTCAGGGCGCAGGGTGAGCGAATCTCCGCCGCGATCCTCGAAGGAATACATTTCCTTCGACACCACATCGGTGGTTTCGCCGAGCGAGCGGGCGAAGACCTCGGTCTTTTCGAACACCGGCATTTCCACCCGGCGGAAGCGGTATAGGCGCCGCACGCGTTCGAAGGTCTCTACCACGAAGGCGAAGGCCTCGGCCTCGGCGCCGAAGATATCCTGGGTGCCGCGAATGGCGCCGGGGGTTTTGGTGGGCGTGTTCTTGCTCATAGGGCGCGCAGTTAAGACCACGCAGCCCCTTTCGCAATCCTGCGGCACCGATTAAGGCGCTGCGCGTTACGTCTCACACCGCCGTTCACAAAAGAGAACATCCATGCGCATCGACAAGATCCCCACCGGCGTGAACCCGCCCGAAGATCTCAACGTCATCATCGAAGTGCCCACCGGGGGCGAGCCGGTGAAGTACGAATTCGACAAGGAAAGCGGTGCGCTGTTCGTCGACCGCATCCTGCACACCCCGATGCGCTATCCGGCCAATTATGGCTTTGTGCCGCACACGCTCTCGCCCGATGGCGATCCGCTGGACGCGCTGGTGATCTCGCGTTCGCCCTTCATCCCCGGCTGCGTGGTGCGTGCGCGGCCGATCGGCGTGCTCAACCTCGAAGACGAGCAGGGCGGCGATGAGAAGCTGATCTGCGTGCCGGTGAACGAGACCTTCCCGTACTACGCCGATGTGATCGAGACGAGCGATCTGCCCTCGATCATCTTCCAGCAGATCGAACACTTCTTTACCCACTACAAGGACCTGGAAGCCGAAAAGTGGGTGCGCGTCGGCAAGTGGGGCGACGCGGCCGAAGCGCGTCAGGTCACGATCGAGGCGATCGATAGATATAAGAATTCTTGATCTCCGCACGCCCTCCGGCGTGCGAAATCCTCGCTCACGCGGCCTGAAGGCCGGGTGATTCGCCTGCGGCGGCTCAACTTTGCTTCCGCTGCGGGCGGCTAGTCGGCCTTGCGGTTGCTGCGGAACCGATCATCGCCAAACGTTAGCTTTGAAGTCCTTGACCGGTCGCGCAGCGACCGCAAGGGCATGCGCCCGAGCCCGAGCTCGAGCCACAGACGCTCAAGCCCGCTGGGCTTGAAACAGCGCCGAGGACGCAGCCCGGATGGGCTGCACAAATCAAAACGCGCTCAGCACGGCCTTGCACAGCAGCGTGAGAATGAAGGGCAGGCCGATCGCCAGCAGCCACAGCCCTATCGTGTCGCGGCGGAAGGCGGCGGCATAGGCTTCGTCGGCGGCCTGATCGTCGTCCAGCAAAGCCCAGCGGCGCTCGAACCAGCGCAGCGCCGGGATGATCCCGGCCACAAGCACGATCAGTGCGAGATAGGGCAGCAGGCCCGACGTGCCTTCGCTCAGCGCCTTGACGGTCACGAAAATCTGCAAGCCCGTGTATACGAGCAGGCCATAGGCGACATGATCGCTCATCGCCCTGCGCCAGTCGCGCACCCGCGTTCTGCTTGCTGCCTGCGCTTGCTTCTGTCCGGTCGCTTTTACCATCTTACCGCTCTCCAACGGTTGCATGTGCATTCTCGGAGTATCGCTCAGCCTTCACACAGTTGCAACATGGCGTGGAAAATAGCCCCATAGTTACACAGTGCGCATGGGCCACCCCGCAAGCGGCGGGAATCGCGCACAGTTTGTCCGGTGAGTCCGCTGCGCCACAGTGACTAAGCAAAAATCCTGCCAAACGCCTTCGAGGTCTTTCCTAGGGCTTCAGGGCTGCTAAAGACCGCTGGTTATGACCGAGTCCTCTCTCGCAACGCTGGCCGTCGATGCCCCCGCGACCGCCCAGCCGCTGGGGAGCGGGCTGGAGGTGATCTCGATCGCCAAGAGCTATGACAAGCGCGCGGTGCTGACCGATATCTCGCTGACAGTGGCCAAGGGCGAAGTGCTCGGCCTGCTCGGCCCCAATGGCGCGGGCAAGACCACCTGCTTCTATTCGATCATGGGGCTGGTGAAGCCGGACTCGGGCCGCATCTTGATGGACGGCGAGGATGTGACCAAGCTGCCGATGTATCGCCGCGCGATCCTCGGCCTCGGCTATCTGCCGCAGGAAACCAGCATCTTTCGCGGCATGACGGTGGAACAGAACATCGCCTGCGTGCTCGAACTGGTCGAGCCCGATGCTGGCACCCGCGCGGGCGAGCTGGAGCGGCTGCTCGACGAGTTTGGCCTTATACGCCTGCGCCAATCACCGGCCATGGCGCTTTCGGGCGGGGAGCGGCGGCGCTGCGAGATTGCGCGTGCGCTTGCCGCCAAGCCTTCGATCATGCTGCTCGACGAACCTTTCGCCGGGATCGATCCGCTCTCGATCAACGATATCCGCGATCTGATCCGCGACCTCAAAGCGCGCGGCATCGGTGTGCTGATCACCGATCACAATGTGCGTGAAACGCTCGACATCGTTGACCGCGCCTGCATCATCTATGGCGGGCAGGTGCTGTTCGCCGGCAGTCCGCAGGAACTGGTCGCCGACGAGAACGTGCGCCGGCTCTATCTCGGCGAGAGCTTCACGCTTTAGCGATACGCGATGGCATTAGGCCCCCGCCTCGATCTCAGGCAGACGCAATCGCTGGTGATGACGCCGCAACTGCAGCAGGCGATCAAGCTGCTGGCGGCCTCCAATCTCGAAATCGAGACCTTCATTGCCGAGGCACTTGAAGCCAATCCGCTGCTCGATACCGCTGCGCCCGCGCCTGACGAGCCGGACCGCGGCGAGGCGCTCGAAGCGCTGCCCGAAGGTGCATCGGCCGACGAATTGATGCTACGCGGCGGCGGGGAGGGCGATGCGCCGCTCGATCTCGCATCGGTCGATCGTGACTGGGATACGGGGGACGGCGAGGCGCGCTCGTCCCGCGATGCCGAATGGGGCGCTGCAGCCGGGAGTGCGGGCGGCGACTTCGATGAGATGCCCGACTGGGAGCAGCTGCGCGCCGCCGAGCTGACGCTGGTCGAACACCTGGAGGCACAGATCGGCGCGGCTTCGCCTGATCCGCAGGCGGCCTTCATCGCGCGCCACATTATCGGGTTGCTCGACGAGGCGGGCTACCTGCCCACGCCGCTGGACGAGGTGGCGGACGATCTCGGTGTCGATGTGTTCGATGCCAAATCCGCGCTCCGGCTGGTGCAGTCGCTCGATCCCTCGGGCGTGGGCGCGCGCAATCTGGCCGAATGCATCGCCATTCAGGCGCGCGAGGTGGATCGCTATGATCCGTGCATGAAGGCGCTGATCGACAATCTGGAACTGGTGGCGCGCGGCGAAGTCGAGCGGTTGAAGCGCCTGTGCCGCGTGGATGACGAGGATTTTGCCGACATGCTGCGCGAGCTGCGCAGCTACAACCCGCGCCCGGGCCTCACCTTTGCGCCCTCGGCTACCAGCACGGTGCAGCCCGATATCCTGCTCACCGAAAACGGCAAGGGCGGGTGGGACATTGCCCTGAACGAGGAGACGCTGCCCAAGCTGATCGTCAACCGCGGCTATTTCCTCGAACTCAATGCCGGCGCTGCCAACAAAGAATCGCAGGGCTGGCTGAAGGAGAAACTGGCCGACGCGCATTGGCTGATCCGCGCATTGGACCAGCGCCAGAAGACCATTCTCAAGACCGCCGCCGAGATCGTGCGCCAGCAGGACGGGTTCTTCCGCCGCGGGGTTTCCGAGCTGCGCCCGCTGACCTTGCGCGAGGTGGCCGAGAAGATCGAGATGCACGAAAGCACCGTCAGCCGAGTGACCAGCAACAAGTATCTCGCCTGCGCGCGCGGGACATTCGAACTGAAATACTTCTTCACTAGCGGGGTCGCGTCAGCCGATGGCGAGGGTGCATCCTCCGTTGCGATCAAGGCCCGGATCAAGGCACTGGTCGATGCCGAGACGGCGAAAAACATCCTGTCCGACCAGCTGCTTGCCGAGATGCTGCAGCAGGAAGGCTTCGATCTCGCGCGCCGCACCGTGGCCAAATATCGCGAGGCCATCGGCATCGGCTCCAGCGCCGAACGGCGGCGTGCCAAGCGGCTTGCGGGCGCCTCCTAGAGTTCTCCCTTAGGCGATGGGACGCAAGTTAAGCTCTAGCCTTTCGCAGGAATGGCGCTTGCCCGAGTGTGGCTCGAAAGACTCACTTCAAAACGTTAACGGCTTAAACGTCTTATTAACCTTTTTTGGTGAGAAGCGTCGTGGTTAATTCACGGCAACCTCTCCTAAGCAGGGGTTGCCAGGGGCAAACAGGGGACCCAGTGATGCGCGTGCTGCTGATCGAAGACGAACCGACCACCGCCAAGGCGATCGAGCTGATGCTTACCACCGAAGGCTTTAATGTCTACTCGACCGACCTCGGCGAAGAAGGCTTGGATCTCGGCAAGCTGTATGATTACGATATCATCCTGCTCGACCTGAACCTGCCCGATATGCATGGCTATGACGTGCTCAAGAAGCTGCGCGTTGCCAAGGTGCAGACCCCGGTGCTGATCCTTTCGGGTATCAGCGAAATGGACTCCAAGGTGCGCAGCTTCGGCTTCGGCGCCGACGATTACGTGACCAAGCCGTTCCACCGCGAAGAACTGGTCGCCCGCATCCACGCTGTGGTGCGCCGGAGCAAGGGCCACTCGCAGTCGATCATCCGGACCGGCAAGCTGGCGGTGAACCTTGATGCCAAGACGGTTGAAGTCGATGGTGCCCGCGTGCACCTGACCGGCAAGGAATATGCGATGCTCGAACTGCTCTCGCTTCGCAAGGGCACCACGCTCACCAAGGAAATGTTCCTCAACCACCTCTACGGTGGGATGGACGAGCCCGAACTCAAGATCATCGACGTGTTCATCTGCAAGCTGCGCAAGAAGTTGTCGTTGGCTTGCGGCGGCGAGAACTACATCGAGACCGTATGGGGCCGCGGCTACGTGCTGCGCGACCCGAACGAGGAAATGGAAGCGGCGTAATTCGCTTTGCGAGTGCGCCTCCGCGCCCTCGTCCTCGGTGCCGATCCCTCAGCTGTGCTTCGGGGCACCTGCAGGCGGCCGGTAGGCCTTGCGGCCCTTCGGGCCGTAACAGCTCCGATGATCGAATTCGGACGCCCGGGGTGGAAAGACCTCGGGCGTTTTTCTATGGCCGCCCCATGACAGCGTTCAAGGAAGGCGATCCGACCACCATTGCGCGGCTCTATGGCCGCAGCGTCGGGAAGAAATTGCGCAAGTATCAGCAGGGGCTGGTCGACAACCTCCTGCCGCAGATCGCCGTGCCTCTCGAAGGCCCAGTGACGTCCGAGGTGCTGTTCGGCGATGATCGTCCCATGCACTTCGAGATCGGCTTCGGCGGCGGCGAGCATCTGATCTATCGCGCCGATCTGCTGCCCGATCACGGCTTCATCGGGGCTGAACCTTTCGTCAACGGCGTGGCGCAGGCGCTCACCCATATCGAGGACCAGCGCCTCGCCAATATCCGGCTGCATCATGGCGACGCGCTCGAAGTGCTCCAGCGCATTCCCGATGGCACGCTGACGATGCTCTATCTGCTCCACCCCGATCCCTGGCCCAAGGCGCGCCATGCCAAGCGGCGGATGATAAATGACGGGCCGGTGCGGCTGATCGCCGACAAGCTCAAGCCCGGCGGCGAGTTCCGCTTCGGGACTGATCACGACATCTACCTGCGCCACGCACTGATGGTGATGCAGCGCCATACCGACCTGTTCGAATGGGTGGTGGGAAAGCCCGCTGACTGGCAGGTGCGCCCCTCCGGCTGGCCCGAGACCCGCTACGAACACAAGGCCCGCACCGTGTACGGGCACGAGGTCTGGTATTTCCGGTTCAGGCGGCGCTGAGGCTCCGCCGCACCCGCCACCACGGCATCAGCGCGAACACAACCTGTCCCGCCAGTCCGAGCAGCGCGTGCGGCTGGCGTAATCCGGCGAGCCACTCAGCAGGCGATTGCCCCGTTAGGACTGAGGCCAACGCGCATTCCGCCACCATCAGGATTGCAAAGGCGAGAGCCCCTGCGGTGAGCGCCTCTTCAGTGGACGCAATCCGGAAGCGCCGCACCAGCCACCCCGCGGCAAGCCAGCTTGCCGTGAGGATCAGCGGTAGCTCGATCAGCGTCGCCGGCATCAGCCCGACCAGCGGGATCACCCACAGCACGCGGATCGTGCCGAGCGCAAACCCCAGCGCGAACACCGCCGCCCAGTAGGCGGCGGCGGCGCCCAGGATTGTCATCCCACCACGCCCGCGCCGGCCAGCACCGCCAGCGTCAGCACATCGGGCACGGTCGCGGTCATAGGCACGATCTGCACCGGCTTTTCCATACCGATCAGCATCGGGCCGATCGTGGCGTTGCTGCCGAGCTCGCGCAGCAGCTTGGCCGAGAGGTTGGCCGATTGCAGCCCCGGCATGATCAGCACATTGGCCGGGCCCGACAGGCGGCTGAAGGGATAGAGCGCCATCACCTTGGGATTGAGCGCGGCATCTGGGGCCATTTCGCCTTCATATTCGAAGCCCGGCTCCTCGCGGTCGAGGATTGCCACGGCCTCGCGGATGCTGCCGAGCCACTGGCCCGAGGGGTTGCCGAAGGTCGAATAGCTCAGGAAGGCAACGCGCGGTTCGTGGCCCATGCGCTTGGCGACCGCGGCGGTCTCCTTTGCGATATGGGCGAGTTCATCGGCGTTGGGGCGCTCGTTGATGGTGGTGTCAGCGAGGAAGGTGGTGTGGTTCTTGCCGATCATCATGTGGATGCCGAAAGGCAGCGCATCGGGCTTGTGATCGAGCACCATGTTCACCTCGCGCACGGTTTGCGCAAAGGTGCGGGTCATGCCGGTGATGATCCCGTCGCCGTGGCCCAGCGCGACCAGCAGCGAGGCGAAGACGTTGCGATCCTGGTTCACCATCCGCCGCACATCGCGGATGGTGTAGCCGCGCCGCTGCAGCCGCTTGTAGAGATAATCGACCATCGCGGGCACATGCGCGCTATCGGCCGAGTTCTGGATTTCGAAGCTCGAAGGATCGCTCACCGAAAGCTGGTGCAGCTTGTCGAGCACCGCCTTGGTACGGCCCACCAGAATGGGCGTGCCATAGCCGAAATCGCGGAACTGGATCGCGGCGCGCAGCACCACTTCCTCTTCCGCTTCGGCAAAGACCATGCGCTTCGGATTCGCCTTGGCGCTTTCATAAACCCCGGTCAGCACCGAAGTGGTGGGGTTGAGCCGCGAACGCAGCGCCACGCGGTAGGCGTCGAAATCCTCGATCCGGATCTTCGCCACGCCCGAATCCATCGCCGCCTTGGCAACCGCCGAGGACACCACCTCGATCAGGCGCGGATCGAACGGGGCGGGGATGATGTAATCGGTGCCGAACTTGTGGTTCTTGCCATAGGCGCTCGCGACTTCCTCGGGCACCTGCTGGCGCGCCAGCTCGGCAATCGCCTTGGCGGCCGCAACCTTCATTTCCTCGTTGATGCTGGTCGCCTGCACGTCGAGCGCGCCGCGGAAGATGAAGGGAAAGCCCAGCACATTGTTGACCTGGTTGGGGAAATCGCTGCGTCCGGTGGCGACGATCGCATCGGGGCGCACCGCCTTGGCTTCATCGGGCATGATTTCAGGCGTCGGGTTGGCCATTGCGAAGATGATCGGCTTGTCGGCCATCTTCTTGACCCACTCGGGCTTCAAAGCGCCCGCTGCCGAAAGGCCGAGGAAGATGTCCGCGCCCACCAGCGCTTCTTCAAGGCTGGTGGCCGAGGTGGCGACCGCGTGCGCGCTCTTCCACTGGTCCACGCCGTCACGGCCCGGGGTGATCGGGCCGGAACGGTCGCACATGATGACGTTTTCGTGCCGCACGCCCATCGCCTTGATCAGCGCGGTGCACGCAATCGCCGCCGCGCCGGCGCCGTTGACCACCACCTTCACCTCCTGAAAACTGCGCCCGGTGATGTGGCAGGCGTTGAGCAGGCCGGCGGCGGTGATGATCGCGGTGCCGTGCTGGTCATCATGCATCACCGGGATCTTCATGCGCTCGCGCAGTGCGGCTTCGATGATGAAGCATTCGGGCGCCTTGATATCCTCAAGGTTGATGCCCCCAAAGGTCGGCTCCATCAGCGCGACCGCGTTGATGAAGGCTTCGGGGTCCTCGGTGTCGAGTTCGATGTCGATCGAATCGACGTCGGCGAAGCGCTTGAACAGCACCGCCTTGCCTTCCATCACCGGCTTGGATGCGAGTGCGCCCAGATTGCCGAGGCCGAGAATGGCGGTGCCATTGCTGATGACCGCCACCAGATTGGCCTTGGCGGTGTAGCGTGCGGCGAGCGCCGGGTCGGCGGCGATGGCTTCCACCGGCACGGCCACGCCGGGCGAATAGGCGAGGCTGAGATCGCGCTGTGAGGTCATCGGCTTGGTCGCGACGATCTCGAGCTTACCCGGCCGGATCGTCTCGTGATAGAACAGCGCTTCGCGCGCGGTGAAGCCGCCCTTGTTCTCTTCGGCCATGATGCTCGATCCCCCTCTAGCTGATGTGCCGTTTGTCCCGGGCCACGTATTAACCGCGAGGAGCGCCAAGCGATAGGGCCGAATTCGCCCGAGTTCGGGGGAAAGCGCCTGCGGCGGACATTCCGAATCGGTGCGCGCAGGGCTAGGCCCGCAGGATGGCCGCGCTCGATGATCCCAAACCCACCCCGATGATGGCGCAATATCTTGCGCTGCGGGAGGAGGCGGGTGATGCGCTGCTGTTCTACCGGATGGGCGATTTCTTCGAGCTGTTCTTCGAGGACGCGCGGCAAGCGGCGGCCATTCTCGACATCGCGCTGACCACGCGGGGCGAGCATCAGGGCGCGCCGATCCCGATGTGCGGGGTGCCGGTGCATTCGGCCACGAGCTATCTGGCGCGCCTGATCAAGGCTGGCTGCCGGGTGGCGATTGCCGAACAGGTCGAAACTCCCGACGAGGCCAAGGCGCGGGCCAAGCGCGAGGGCACGCCGTCGTCCAAGGTGCTGGTCGGGCGCGCGATTGTGCGGCTTGTGACGGCTGGCACTCTGACCGAGGAAGCCTTGCTCGAGCCGCGCCGTGCCAATGTGCTGGTGGCGCTCGCCGAGCTGCGCGGGACCATCGGGATTGCCGCCTGCGATATCTCGACCGGCGCGATGGTGCTGGAAGAATGCGACCCAGCCATGCTCGGCGCGGGGCTCGCGCGGATGTCCCCGAGCGAGGTGGTGGTGGCCGAGGACTGGGAGCACGGCCCAGAGGATGCGATTTTCCGCCCGCGCAGCACCTTTGCCAGCGATGCCGGGGCCGAACGGCTGAAGGCGCTCCACGGTGTCGCCACGCTCGACGCCTTTGGTGCCTTCAGCCGCGCGATGCTGAGCGCGGCGGGCGGCCTGATCGCCTATCTCGACCACGTCGGGCGCGGCAATCTGCCGCTGCTGCTGCCCCCGGTGCTGCGCGCTGCCGAAGCCGGCATGGCGATGGACGAGGCGACTAGGGCGAGCCTCGAAATCCTCGAAAGCACCACGGGAGGCCGCGCGGGCAGTCTGATCGGCGCGGTCGATCGCTGCATCACCGGTGCCGGTTCGCGGTTGCTGGCCGAAGACCTCTCGGCCCCGCTGCTCGATGTCGGCGCAATCGAGGCGCGCCTCGCGCTGGTGCAGTTCTGGCACGAACGGCCGATCGAGCGCGCACAGCTGCGCGAAGCCTTGCGCGCCATCCCTGATCTGGGCCGCGCGCTCGGGCGGGTGGTCGCAGGCCGGGGATCCCCGCGCGATCTCGGCCAGCTTCGCGACGGCTTAAGCGAAGGGGCGCGGCTGCATCACTGGCTGAGCGGCGCGCCCGACCGGCCTGCGCTGCTCGACGATGTGCTTGCCCGCCTCACCGGCCACGGTGCGCTGACTGACTGGCTCGCCCGCGCGCTGGTGCCCACGCCGCCGACCGAGCGCGGCAATGGCGGCTTTATCGCCGATGGCTATGATGCCGCCCTCGACGAGCTGCGCGCCACCTCGGGCGATGCGCGCCGGGCGATTGCGGCGATGGAAGCGCGCTACCGCGACCAGACGGGCATCGCGACATTGAAGATCCGCCACAATGGCGTGCTCGGCTATTTCATTGAGGTCGCAGCGCGCCATGCCGACCGGCTGATGGCACCCGACAGCGGCTTCACCCACCGCCAGACGATGAAGGACGCGGTGCGCTTCAATTCGCTGCGCCTGCACGAGGAAGCCGCGCGGATCGCCGAGGCAGGCGGCCATGCGCTGGCGGCCGAGGATGCGCATTTCGAGGCATTGGTGGCCGAGGTGGTCGCCGCGCGCGAAGCCATTGCCGCCACCGCCGCCGCGCTCGCCCGGATCGACGTCGCCGCCGGGAATGCCGAACGGGCTGCCGAGGGCGACTGGTGCCGCCCCGACATCGCCGAGGATGCAGGCCTCACGATCACTGGCGGGCGGCATCCGGTGGTCGAGGCGGCGCTCGCCAAGGCCGGCGAGCGCTTCGTGGCGAATGATTGCGCGCTGGGTGCGCAGGAT
>Ga0315899_10001412_pt1 | contig 27298 bp, 26 predicted proteins | sample LakEriMetagenome_2_FD_203518 | JGI IMG/M metagenome (GOLD analysis project Ga0315899, IMG submission 203518) | Freshwater fungal communities from buoy surface, Lake Erie, Ohio, United States - Buoy 4 MA112 | ecosystem: Environmental > Aquatic > Freshwater > Lake | place: USA: Lake Erie, Ohio... | reverse complement strand
ATCTCGGAAGCGCTGCAGACCGGCCGCCACACGACGACCTTCACGCGCGCCTTCGACCTCGCGGGCGGCGGCCGGCTGATCGACTCGCCCGGCTTCCAGGTGTTCGGTCTCGCGCACCTGTCGACCAGCGAGCTCGAGCACGGGCTGCGCGAGTTCGAGCCGCTGCTCGGGCGGTGCCGCTTCCACAACTGCACGCACCGGCACGAGCCGGGGTGCGCGATCAGGGCGGCGGTGGCGTCGGGTGGGATCGACGCGCGGCGGCACGCGCTCTACGAGCAATTGCGGGACGACGCGGAGCCGGGCTGACCCCCGCCCCGCCGAGGCCTCAGCGCCCCAGCCAATTCGCGATCGTCAGCATCCCGAACAGCCCGACCCACAGCACCACCGCGCGCCACACCATCCCGACCGCGCTGCGCAGGCCGGCCGCGTCGGGCGGCGCACCGGTCCAGTCGAAGCCGCTCGGCGCACCGCCCGACAGCGACGGATCGGCGTCGAGCGCGGCGGCGTCGCCGCGGACCTCGGCCTCGATGCGCGCGTCGGCGATCCTCAGGCCGAGCGCGCCGCCGCCGGTCATCAGCAGCAGGCGGCGCTGCGCGTCGCCGCCGCGCACCGCCGCGGCTGCGCGCCAGCAGTAGACCGCGTCCTCGAAGTTGCCGACGACCGCGAAGCCCGCGGCCGACAGTCGCACCGGCAGCCAGTCGAGCCAGCGGTACGCGCGCACCGCGAAGCGGCCGTAGGGCTCGGGGACGCCCGGTCCGGTCGGCGCGGCCGCGGCGCCGCCCGTGACCGCCGCCGCGAGCGTGTCCGGGCCGGGCCCCGGGTCGCGGATCGCGCCGTGGCCGCCGCGCGCCCAGTGCTCGGCGAGGAACTGCGCGGCGCGGTAGAGCACCGGGCCGATCGCGCCGGGCAGCAGGATGTACCAGAAGAGCGGCCCGAACACGTGCCGGTGCGCGGCGACCAGCGCGCGGCCGATCGCCATCCGGCACAGCTCGTCGACCGGCAGCTCGCCCACGACGAAGTCGGGCTCGCGCTGGCGGATCCAGCGCTGCAGCGCCTGGCGCGCGCCCTCGCCGTCGCTCGCCGCGAGCGCGAGCTGGATCTCGGTGAACGCGTGGCTGAACTGCCGGAAGCCCACGGTGTGGTACAGCACCGCGACGTGCAGCGCGAGCAGCGGCAGCGCGCCGATCCAGCCGAGCACCGCCTCGGCGACGACGACCGCGAGCAGCGCCGCACCGACCGCGAGCGCCCACCCGAACGCGCCGTGGCGCCAGTGACCGGCGTCGGTGGTCGCGGCGATCGAGTCGGCGACCGATGCGGCCGCGGTGTGCACCGGGTTGTCGCGGGGCAGCGGGCGCAGCTGCTCGGCGACGAGCGCGAGGATCAGTGCGACGAATCCCATGGGCGGATGATACCGGGGCGCTCGCGCCGGCCCGGACGCCGGGGCGTGGCGCAAGGTGACGCGTCGTGGATCGGCCTCAGGCCGCGAGGAAGCGGTACAGGTTGCGCAGCATCGCCGCGGTGACGCCCCAGACGAAGTGCTCGCGCGTGCCGTCGGGCGCGGGCCACGGCATCGCGAGGAACGAGCGCTCGACGCCGTCGCTCCAGCGGTAGAGGCGCCGCTGGTGGTTGGCGGGATCCATCAGGAACGAGAGCGGCACCTCGAAGGTCTCGGCGACCTCGAACGCGTCGAGCGCGAGCACGTGGTCCGCATCGACGAGGCCGACCACCGGCGTGACCTCGAAGCCGGTGCCCGTCGTGTACGACGGCATCGTGCCGAGCACCTCGACCTGCGTGCGCGGCAGCCCGATCTCCTCCTCGGTCTCGCGCAACGCGGTCCCGACCGGCGAGCCGTCGTCGGGCTCGGTGCGCCCGCCGGGAAACGCGATCTGGCCGGCGTGCGACGACAGGTGCGCGGTGCGCAGCGTCAGCAGCACCGCGAGGCCGCCGGCGCGCGGCACCAGCGGCACCAGCACGGCGGCCGGGCGCGCGGCGCCCTCGCCGGCGCGCCAGCGGTCGTCGACGAACTCGGGCGTCCAGACCGGCGGATGATGGAACCGCTCGCGCAGCCCGTCGGCCGTCAGCCTCGCGGCGGGCACCGGAGGCAGGACGGGAACGGTGCGGTCGATCGGCGCTTCGCGCGGATCGGGGATCGAGCGACGTGCCGGCCGCGCGGAGGCGGCCGGATCGTTCGATCGGGACGGGGGGCGGTCGGTCGCGCTCACTGCGCGACCGGCGCCGACGTCACTGCGCCGTGCCGGCGGCCGGAGCGGAGGCGGCCGACGACTTGCCGGGCAGCTTTTCCTTGATCCGGGCCGACTTGCCGGAACGCTCGCGCAGGTAGTACAGCTTCGCGCGGCGCACGTCGCCGCGGCGCTTGACCTCGATCGACGCGATCAGCGGCGAGTACAGCTGGAACGTCCGCTCGACGCCCTCGCCCGAGGAGATCTTGCGGACGATGAACGACGAGTTCAGGCCGCGGTTGCGCTTGGCGATGACGACGCCCTCGTAGGCCTGCACGCGCTTGCGCGTGCCCTCGACGACGCTCACGCTGACGATGACGGTGTCGCCGGGCGCGAACACGGGCACGGTCTTGCCCAGTCGCGCGATCTCTTCCTGCTCGAGCTGCTTGATCAGATCCATCGATCGCTCCAAGACCATCGTGCGCCGGATTGTTGGAGGGGTCGGTCTCGCCGCGCGGGAGCGTGGCGGCCGGAATGCCCGGGCAGAGGATGGGAACCGGCGTCGCGCCCTTCAGGATCGAAGTGCCGACGCCGCAAAGCCCGCCATTCTAGCTCAATCCGCGCAGGAACGCTTCGTCGTCGGCCGACAGGCGGCCGTCGCGCCGGGCCTGCTCGATCAGCTCGGGCCGGCGCGCCGCGGTCGCCCGCAGCGCCTGCTCGCGGCGCCACCGCGCGATCCGGGCGTGGTGGCCCGACAGCAGCACAGACGGCACCGGCTCGCCGGCGAAGACCTCGGGGCGCGTGTAGTGCGGCCCCTCGAGCAGGCCGTCGGAGAACGAGTCGTGCAGCGCCGACGCGTCGTCGGTCATCACGCCGGGCAGCAGCCGGACCACCGCGTCGACCAGCGCGAGCGCGGGCAGCTCGCCGCCGGAGACGACAAAATCGCCGACCGACACCTCCTCGTCGACCGCGGCGTCGAGCAGCCGCTGGTCGATGCCCTCGTAGCGGCCGCACAGCAGTGCGATCGCAGGCAGCGCGGCGAGCTCGGCGACGCGTCGCTGGGACAGCGGCTCGCCGCGCGGCGACAGGTGGATCACGCGGACGGCCGGCGCGTCGGGGCGCTCGCCGCGGCGGGTGTCGTGCATCGCCCCGAGGCACGCGGCGAGAGGCTCGGGCAGCATCACCATGCCCGGCCCGCCGCCGAACGGGCGGTCGTCGACGCGGCGGTAGGCGTCCGTCGCGTGATCGCGAGGGTTCCAGCAGCGCAGCCGCCAGATGCCGCGCTCGATCGCGCGGCCGGTCACGCCGAAGCGCGCGGCGTGCTCGACCATCTCGGGGAACAGCGTGACGACCTCGACGTCCATCGCAGGCGTCCGCGCGGCGTTCAGCGCGACCAGTCGGCGCGCCAGTCGACGACGATCCGGCGCTCGGCCGGCACCGCCTCGATCACGTAGGCGTCGACGAACGGGATCAGCAGGCCTGCGTCGGTCGAGAGGATCGCGTGTGCGCCGTGATCGTCGACCGCGGTCACCGTGCCGAGCGCCTCGCCGTCCGGATTGGTGACCGCGCAGCCGACCAGGTCCACCCAGTAGAACTCGCCGTCGCGCAGCGCCGGGAAGTCCTCGCGGCGCACGCCGACCTCGGCGCCGCGCAGCGCGAGCGCCGCGTTGCGGTCGTCGCAGCCGACCGGCTTGGCGACGACGGTGGAGGCGTGGCGACGCGCCCGCTCGATCTCGAGCCAGCGGTCGACGGCGGCATGGGCGGGCGACGCGGCGCGCACGACGTGCCAGCGCGGCGCACGGGTCAGCGCGGTGTCGGTCGCGTCGGCGTACGGCTCGACCTTGACCCAGCCGCGCACGCCCCAGGCGTCGATCACGCGTCCGAGCGCGATCGGCGGGACAGTGCCGGCGGGATGAACGGGCTCGGCCACGGCCTGCGCGGGCGAGCCCTGGGCGACGACCCGGAGGGAGACGGCCGCCGTCAGGCGGCCGGCGCCTCGGCGGGCTTCTGCGCGGCGAACTGCTTGATCAGGCGCTGCACGGTCGGCGAGACCTGCGCGCCGTGGCTGCGCCAGTACTCGATGCGCTCGAGCGACAGGCGCAGGCCCTGCTCGCCCTCGGCGGCGATCGGGTTGTAGAACCCGAGGCGCTCGATGAAGCGACCGTCACGACGGTTGCGGCTGTCGGTGGCGACGACGTTGTAGAAGGGACGGGCTTTCGCACCGCCTCGCGAGAGACGCAGGACGACCATCGGGATTCCTTGCAGGACTTTCCGGGAAACCCGCGATGATAGCCGATTCCGCCCGCCGGCGGCCAGCCCCCGGCCGCCGAGGGCGGGCGCTCAGCGCGCGGTCGAGAACCCGCTGCCGATGAAGCCGCTCGAGCGACCCTGGACCGCGCCGGGCGACGAGGTGTAGGCGCCGGCGACGCCGAAGGTCGACGGGCCGGCGACCGCCCCACCGAACTCGAACGGCAGCCAGCCGTAGCCGTGGTACACCGCGCGGCGCGGCATCTCGGCGACGACGACAGGCGGCGCCGGACGGTCGCGTCGCGCACGCTCGGTCTCGCGGTCGCGCTCCTGCTGGCGCTTGACGAACGCGTCGGCCTGGCTGCGCCAGTACTCGCGCTCGGCCTCGGCACGCTTGCGGGCCGCCGGGTCCTGCGGCGCGAGGCCGTAGCTGCGGCGCTCCACCGCGCCCGCCGCGCCGGTGGGCGGCCGGTCGCTCAGCTCGAGCGTGCCGTCGGGCAGCCGCGCCTGGTAGATCGTGACGGACGGCGTCGACTCGACCGCGCGGCCGGCGCGCGCGAGTTCGTCGGCCCCCATCGTGCGGGCACCGGCGGCGACCGCCGGCTCGCCCCGGCCCTTGCCGGCCTCCGCCGCACCCGCGACGCCGTGTCCGGCGACCGCGAGCGCCGCCACGACGCCTGCCGCCGAGACGACCTGTCCGATCTGTTTCACCTGGCACCTCCGCCGACCGCTTTGGTCGTTCAAGGTCCTGATTTTCCAGGACGTTTTCGATTCTAGCGGGTCGTCTCCGGAACGCAAGGCATCGCACCGGAGACGCGGGGGTCAGAAGAGCGAACCCTGCCGCGGCGGCGCGTCCGCCAGGGCGCCGCGCCCCCGCGCGGCAGGCCCGGCGCCGGCCGCGGCACGGCCCACCGGGTCGGCCGGGCGCGCAGGCGCTCGGAACAGGTCGGTGCGCAGCGTCGGCCGCTCGCGGCCGCTGCCCCATCGCCGCAGCCGCGCATCGAAGCGCGCCCGGATCAGCTCCGCCCACGGCCCGTGCCCCTTCATCCGCCAGCCGAAGCGCGGGTCGTTGTCCCGGCCGCCGCGCAGGTCGCGCAGCCGCGCGATCACGCGATCGGCCCGGTCGGGGAAGTGCTCGCGCAGCCAGGCGTGCACCACCTCGACGAGCTCGAACGGCAGCCGCAGCACGACGTAGTTCGCGTAGCGCGCGCCCGCCGCGTGCGCGGCGTCGAGGATCGCCTCGATCTCGGGCTCGTTGACGAACGGGATGATCGGGGCGAGCGACACCCCGACCGGCACGCCCGCGTCGGCGAGCCGCCGGATCGTCTCGAGCCTTCGCCACGGTGCGGGGGCGCGCGGCTCGAGGATCCGCGACAGCTCGGGATCGAGCGTCGTCACGGTCACCATCGCGTAGGCAAGCCCGTCGCGCGCCATCGGCGCGAGCAGGTCCAGGTCGCGCTCGACGAGGCTCGACTTGGTGATCAGCGACACCGGGTGGCGCGTGCGCGCGAACACCTCGAGGCAGCCGCGCGTGAGCCGCAGCCGGCGCTCGACGGGCTGCCAGGCGTCGGTGACGGTGCCGATCGCGATCGGGTCGGGGCGGTAGCCGGGCCGTGCGAGCTCGGCCTCGAGCAGCGCCGGCGCCTCCATCTTCGCGAAGAGCCGCATCTCGAAGTCGAGCCCGGGCGACAGCCCGAGGTAGGCGTGCCCGGGCCGTGCGTAGCAGTAGACGCAGCCGTGCTCGCAGCCGCGGTAGGGGTTGATCGAGGCGTCGAAGCCGATGTCGGGCGAGGTGTTGCGCGCGACGATCGAGCGTGCCGCATCGGGCGTCACGACCGTGCCGGGCGCCCCGTCGATGTCGGTGTCGTCGGGCTCCCGCGCCCAGCCGTCGTCGACCGGCTCGCGCGCGTCGCGCTCGAAGCGGCCCTGCGGGTTCGAGACCGCGCCACGCCCCTTGTGAACGAACCGAACCGGCTGCATCGCCCCTCCGTCGAGACTGTATGTTCGTACAGTATCGACGGCGCCGCAAGGGCGGCCGCCCGCCTCAGCCGCGCCAGCGCAGCACCAGCGGATCGAGCCGGCGCGCGATCTCCAGCAGCCCCGCGCGCGCCTCGGGCGCCAGCGGCGGGAACGGCGCGCGCGGCGCGTCGCAGGCGATGACGCCGCCCTCGCGCATCAGCGCCTTCGCCGCGAGCAGCCCGCACTGCCGGTTCTCGTGGTTGATCAGCGGGAGCCACCGCGCGTACTCGGCGAGCGCCTCGGCGCGGCGCCCCGCGAACCAGTCGTCGAGGATCGCGCGGAACGCGTCCGGGTAGCCGCCGCCGGTCATCGTGCCGGTCGCGCCGGCGTCGAGGTCGGCGCCGAGCGTGATGCCCTCCTCGCCGTCCCAGGGCCCCTCGATCGCGACGCCGCCCAGCCGGATCAGCTCGCGCAGCTTCGCGGCGGTGCCGGGGACCTCGATCTTGAAGTACGCGACGTTCGCGACCTCGCGCGCGAGCCTCGCCAGGAAAGGCGCCGACAGCGGCGTGCCCGACACCGGCGCGTCCTGGATCATGATCGGGATGTCGATCGCGTCCGACAGCGTGCGCAGGAAGGTCTCGATGCCGGCCTCGGCGACGCGGATCGTCGCGCCGTGGTACGGCGGCATCACCATCACCATCGCGGCGCCCTGCTCCTGCGCGCGGCGGCTGCGCGCGGCGCAGATCCGCGCCGAGTAGTGGGTGGTGGTGACGATCACGGGCACGCGCCCGTCGACGTGGTCGAGGATCTCGCGGGTCAGCGTCTCGCGCTCGTCGTCGGCGAGCGCGAACTGCTCCGAGTAGTTGGCGAGGATGCACAGCCCGTCGGAGCCCGCGTCGATCATGAAGTCGACGCAGCGCCTCTGGCTCGTCAGGTCGAGCTCGCCGGTCTCGGTGAAGGTCGTCGGGACGACGGGAAAGACGCCGCGGTAGCGCGGCTCGGACGGTGCGGCCAAGGCGGTCTCCTCCTCGTGGGATGCCGCCGGAGTCTACGCGCGCCGCGGCCACGGGGCCGCAGCGCGTTCCGCACCGTCAGAACATCGCCTCTTCCAGCGCGAGCGTGCCCGCCGCGCCGTCGACGATCGAGGTGCGCAGCGAGGTCGCGCGGCTCAGCACATGGTCGGCGTAGAAGCGCGCGGTGCCGATCTTCGCCTTCAGGAACGCCGCGTCCTCGCCGCCCGAGGCGAGCAGCTCGGTCGAGCGCTGCGCCGCACGTGCCATCTGCCAGCCGGCGAGCACCGTGCCGCACAGCATCAGGTAGGGCACGCTGCCCGCGTAGGTGGCGCGCGCATCGGCCTTCCCGTGCGCGGCGAACCACGCGACCGCCGCCTCGAGCGCGTCCGCGCCCTCGGCGAGCCGCGTGCGGATCGCGCCGAGGTCGCCGTCCTTCGGCAGCGCCGCGACCGTCTCGCGCACGCGCTCGAGCACGCCCATCGCGGTGCGACCGCCGTCGCGGACCGTCTTGCGCCCGATCAGGTCGTTGGCCTGGATCGCGGTCGTGCCCTCGTAGATCGTCAGGATCCGGGCGTCGCGGTAGTACTGCGCGGCGCCGGTCTCCTCGATGAAGCCCATGCCGCCGTGCACCTGCACACCGAGCGAGGTGACTTCCAGGCTCATCTCGGTCGAGAAGCCCTTCACGATCGGCACCAGGAACTCGTAGAAGGTCTGGTTGGCCTTGCGGACCTCGGCGTCGGGCGAGGCGTGCGCCGCGTCGTACGCGGCCGCGGCGACGTAGCCGAGCGAGCGGGCGCCCTCGGTCAGCGCGCGCATCGTCATCAGCATCCGGCGCACGTCCGGGTGCCGGATGATCGCGACCGGACCCGGCGAGCCCTCGACCGCGCGGCTCTGCACGCGGTCGCGCGCGTACTGCACCGCCTTCTGGTAGGCACGCTCGGCGATCGCCACGCCCTGCATGCCGACCGCGAAGCGCGCCGCGTTCATCATCACGAACATGTACTCGAGGCCGCGGTTCTCCTCGCCGATCAGCCAGCCGATCGCGCCGGGCGCGGCCGCGCCGCCGCCGGCGGGCGCCACCGGGAACTTGCCGTCGCCGTAGAGCAGCACCGCCGTCGGGCTCGCCTTGATGCCGAGCTTGTGCTCGACCGAAGTGCAGTACACGTCGTTGCGGGCGCCCGGGCGGCCCTCGGCGTCCACCATGACCTTCGGCACGATGAACAGCGAGATGCCCTTGACCCCCTCGGGCGCGCCCGGCGTGCGCGCGAGCACCAGGTGGACGATGTTGTCCGCCATGTCGTGCTCGCCGAAGGTGATGTAGATCTTCTGGCCGAAGATCCGGTACGTGCCGTCGGGCAGCGGCTCGGCGCGGGTGCGCACCAGCGACAGGTCCGAGCCGGCCTGCGGCTCGGTCAGGTTCATCGTGCCGGTCCACTCGCCGCTGATCATCTTCGGGATGAAGCGCTGCTGCTGCGCGGGCGAGCCCGCGGTCAGCAGCGCCTCGATCGCGCCGTCGGTCAGCAGCGGGCACAGCGCGAACGACAGGTTCGCACTGTTCATCATCTCGGTGCAGGCGGTGGCCACCAGCTTGGGCAGGTTCTGGCCGCCGAACGCCGACGGGTGCTGCACGCCCTGCCAGCCGCCCTCGGCGAACGCACGGAACGCCTCGCGGAACCCGGGCGTCGTGGTGACGACGCCGTCCGAGACCGACGCCGGCTTGAGGTCGCCGGTCCAGTTCAGCGGCGCGAGCACCTCGCCGTTGAACTTCGCGGCCTCGTGGAGCACCGCCTCGACCGTGTCGTCGGTGGCGTCCTCGAAGCCGGGCAGCTGCCGCACGCACTCCAGACCCGCGAGCTCGCGGATCGTGAACAGCATGTCCTTGACCGGGGCCTGGTAGCTCATCGCCGTGTCCTTCGCCTGCGTGGTTGGATCAGAGCTTGCCGGCCAGCTCCGGGACCGCCTGGAACAGGTCGCCCACGAGGCCGTAGTCCGCGACGCCGAAGATCGGCGCCTCGGCGTCCTTGTTGATCGCGACGATCACCTTGGAGTCCTTCATGCCGGCCAGGTGCTGGATCGCGCCCGAGATGCCGATCGCGACGTACAGCTGCGGCGCCACGATCTTGCCGGTCTGCCCGACCTGCCAGTCGTTCGGCGCATAGCCGGCGTCGACCGCCGCGCGCGAGGCGCCCATCGCGGCGCCCAGCTTGTCGGCCAGCGGCTCGAGCAGCTTGAAGTTCTCGGCGCTGCCCATGCCGCGCCCGCCCGAGACGACGATCTTCGCGCCCGCGAGCTCGGGGCGCTCGCTCTTGGCGACCTCGCGCCCGACGAACTGCGCGGTGCCCGGATCGGCCGCCACGGCCACGGCCTCGAGCGCCGCCGAGCCGCCGCTCGCGGCGGCAGGGTCGAACGCGGTCGTGCGCACCGTCAGCACCTTGACCTTGTCCGCGGACTGCACCGTCGCGATCGCGTTGCCCGCGTAGATCGGGCGCTGGAACGTGTCCGGCGATTCGACCGAGGTGATGTCGCTGACCTGCGCGACGTCGAGCTTCGCGGCCACCCGCGGCAGCACGTTCTTGCCGAACGCAGTGGCAGGCGCCAGCACGTGCGAGTACGCGCCCGCGACCGCGAGCACCTGCTCGGCGACGGCCTCGGCGAGCTGCTCGGCCAGGTGCGGCGCGTCGGCGACCAGCACCTTCGAGACGCCGGCGATCGCGGCCGCGGCCTTCGCGGCGTCGCCGCAGCCCGAGCCCGCGACCAGCACGTGCACCTCGCCGCCGCACTTCGCGGCCGCGGTGACGGTGTTCAGCGTGCCGCCCTTGACGGCGTGGTTGTCGTGTTCGGCAATGACGAGAGCAGCCATGTCAGATCACCTTCGCTTCGTTCTTCAGTTTGTCGACCAGGGCCGCGACGTCCGCGACCTTGATGCCGGCCTTGCGCGACGCGGGCTCGGCGACCTTCAGCGTCTTGAGCCGCGGCGCCACGTCCACGCCCAGGTCGGCGGGCTTGACCGTCTCCAGCGGCTTCTTCTTCGCCTTCATGATGTTCGGCAGCGTCACGTAGCGCGGCTCGTTCAGGCGCAGGTCGGTCGTCACGATCGCCGGCAGCGCGATCGACAGCGTCTCGAGACCGCCGTCGACCTCGCGCGTCACCTTCGCGCGACCGTCGGCCACCTCGACCTTCGAGGCGAAGGTCGCCTGCGGTCGGCCCGTCAGCGCGGCCAGCATCTGGCCGGTCTGGTTCGCATCGTCGTCGATCGCCTGCTTGCCGAGGATCACCAGGCCCGGCTGCTCCTTGTCGACCAGCGCCTTCAGCAGCTTGGCCACCGCGAGCGGCTGCAGCTCCACGTCGGCGCCGACCTCGACCAGGATCGCGCGGTCCGCACCGATCGCCATCGCCGTGCGCAGCGTCTCCTGGCACGCGGTCACGCCGCAGCTCACCGCGACGACCTCGGTCGCCACGCCCTTCTCCTTCAGCCGCACCGCCTCTTCCACGGCGATCTCGTCGAAGGGGTTCATCGACATCTTCACGTTCGCGATGTCGACGCCGGAGCCGTCGCTCTTGACGCGCACCTTGACGTTGTAGTCGACCACGCGCTTGACCGGTACGAGGATCTTCATGGGGGGTCTCGGGGGTGTGGATTCGGGCTGTGACGGGACGCCGGCGATTATAGGCAGCCTGCCCGGTCGACATCCGCGTCGGGGCGCCGCGCCCGGCGCAGGCCTCGATGGGTTGTCAACCCGGTTGACAAGACCAGTCTAGGCCCCGAGAATCATCTTGTCAACATGGGTTGACGAGATTCCGAACGCCCGCGCCCCCCGGCCGTCCCGCCCGCCGCCATGCCCGACAACCTCAAGCAACTGCTGCTCGCGCGCTCCGACTGGTTCGCGCGCGAGATCATGAGCGGGGTTCGACGCAGCGAGTTCTCCTACATCACGCCCGCGCAGAGCCGCCTGCTCGCGCACATGGGCGGCAAGCCGTGCAGCATGTCCGAGCTCGCGCGCCGGCTCGCGATCTCGCGCCAGGCGGTCCACAAGACGGTCGCCGAGCTCGCCCGGCGCGGCATCCTCGAGATCCGCGACGACCCGGAGCGGCGCAACGCGAAGCTCGTCGTCTACACCGAGCGCGGGCGGCAGGTGAACCGCGCTGGGGCGCAGATCATCGAGCGGCTCGAGGAACGGATCGCGGGGCGGATCGGGCGCGAGCGGCTTGCGGAGCTGAAGGCGCTGCTCGACGCGGCGTGGGACTGAGGGTCGGCGGACGTTTCCGCGGAAACGTCGGAGGCGGTCGACCGGCCCCATCGGCCGGTTGCCGCCCGGCTCGCGAGGCGGTGATCCCCTACGGCCCGAGCAGCCGCCACAGTGCCGCCTCGAACCCCGCCGCGCGCTCGTACTGCACCCAGTGCCCCGCCCCGGGGATCGCCTCGAACCGCAGCCCCGGCCGTGCCGCCTGCAGCACGATGCGCGCCGTGTCCGCGTCGCGCATCGTGATCGCGTCGAGCGCCCCGTAGATCGCATCGACGCGCTCGACGTCGAGTGCGCCGATGCGATCGCGCGTCAGCGGCTGCGCGGCGACCGTCTTGCCGAAGAAGCGGGTGCGCTCGGCGTTGCGGGCGTGCAGCGTCACCGCGTCGGGATCGTCGTCGCTCGAGGCGAGCATCAGCGCGTGCAGGTTCGCGCGGTGGATCTCGCGCTGGCCCGCCTCGTCGCTCGCCCAGCGCCAGAAGCGCAGCGGCAGCTTCGGGTCGGGCAGCCCGATCGACGCGGCCCCGACCAGCACCAGTCGGCCGACGCGGCCGGGCCGGGCCTGTGCGAGCAGCGTGCCGATCAGCGCGCCGAACGAGAATCCGACGACGTCGAAGGCGCGCGGCCCCGGCAGCAGTGTCTCGAGCCCGTCGGCGACCTCGGCCGCGATCGCGTGCACGTCGCCCGGCTCGGGCGCATCGTCCGACTCGCCGAGCGAGGGCAGGTCCGCGCACCAGACCTCGCGCACGCGGGACAGCGGCCCGACGTTGCGCACCCAGTGGTCCCAGCTGCCGGCGCCGCCGTGCAGCAGCACCAGCGGGCGGCCCGCGCCCCAGCGACGCCAGACCATCGTGCCGGCGCCGCAAGGCGTGCGCACGACCTCGGCCGAGGCTTCGAGCGCCGCGCGCAGCGCCGGCACCGGGCCGTCGTCGAGCGGGGCGCGCGGCGGCGCGCCGGCCGCGCCCGCGTGCGCCGTCACAGCCCGCCGGTCACGACCAGCGTCTGGCCGCTGACGTAGTCGCTGTCCGGGCTGCAGAAGAGATAGACCGACCCGGCCGCCTCCTCCGGCGTGCCGCCGCGCCCGAGCGGGATCATCTGCGAGAGCGCGGCGATCCGGCCGGCCTGCACGCCGATCTTGACCTCGCGGCCCTGCACCTCGATGGTCCCGGAGTCGCCCTCCTGCAGCGGCTGCGTGAGGCGCGTCTGGATGTAGCCGAACGCGACCGAGTTGACGGTCACGTTGTAGCGCCCCCATTCCTTCGCGAGCGTCTTGGTGAGGCCGTTGATGCCGGCCTTGGCCGCCGAGTAGTTCGACTGCCCGGCATTGCCGTTGACGCCCGAGGTCGACGAGATGTTCACGACCTTGCGCACCACGCGCCGACCCTCCTTCGCCTCGCGCTCGACCGCCGGCTTCAGGTGCGCGAAGAACGCGCGCAGGATGCGGAACGGCGCCTTCAGGTGGACGTCGAGGATCGCGTCCCACTGCTCGTCGCTCATCTTCTGGATCACGCTGTCCCAGGTGTAGCCGGCGTTGTTGACGACGATGTGCGCATCGCCGAACGCATCCAGCGCGGTCTTGACGATCCGCTCGCCGAAGTCCGGCGCGGCGACGTCGCCGTTGCACGCGACCGCCTCGCCGCCGAGCGCGCGGATCATCGCGATCGTCTCGTTCGCGGGCGCCTCGTCGAGGTCGTTGACCACCACCTTCGCGCCGTCGCGCGCGAGTCGCAGCGCGATCTGCTGGCCGATGCCGCGCCCCGATCCGGTGACGATCGCCACCCGCCCGTCGAGCTGTCCCATGTCGTCCCTCCTGTCCGATGTGTCGTGATGGAATCGTGGGCGTCGTCCGGTCCGTGCGTTTGACGCTGCGGCGACGCCGGTGCGAGGATTCTAGCGCCCGGGGAGACACCGAGCCGCCGAGCGCGGCCGCACACGATGACCACACGACCGATCTTCACCGAAGAACACGAGGCCTTCCGCGAGCAGGTCCGCCGCTTCTGCGAGCGCGAGATCGCGCCGCACTACCGCGACTGGGAGAAGGCCGGGGTCACGCCGCTCGAGTTCTGGCGCCGCGCCGGCGAGGCCGGCGTGCTGTGCACGACGATCCCCGAGGCCTACGGCGGGCCGGGCGGCACCTTCCTGCACGCGTGCGTGGTCACCGAGGAGATGTCGCGCGTCGGCGCGAGCCTGGGGCTCCCGGTGCACTCGGACATGGTCTCGCCGTACCTGCTCCACTACGGCAGCGAGGATCTCAAGCGCCGGCTGCTGCCGAAGCTGTGCGCGGGCGAGTTGGTCGCCTCGATCGGCATGACCGAGCCCGGCACCGGCAGCGACCTGAAGAACATCCGCACCAGTGCGGTCCGCGACGGCGACCACTGGGTGATCAACGGCCAGAAGGTCTGGATCACCAACGGCTTCAACTGCGGCGTGGTGGTCGTCGCCTGCAAGACCGACCCGGCCGCGGGCGCGAAGGGCGTGTCCCTGATCGCGGTGGAGACCGGCACGCCAGGCTTCGCCAAGGGCTCGACGCCGATGGACAAGATCGGCCTGAAGGCGCAGGACACGGCCGAGCTCTTCTTCGACGACGTGCGCGTGCCGGTCACGAACCTGGTCGGCGAGGAGGGCCGCGGCTTCCGCTACCTGATGGAGCAGCTGCCGCAGGAGCGGCTGGTGATCGCGGTGCGCAGCTGCGCGATCCTGGAGACGCAGCTCGACAACACGCTGCGCTACGTGCGCGACCGCAAGGCCTTCGGCACGCCGCTGCTCGACTTCCAGAACACGCAGTTCAAGCTCGCGGAGGCGAAGGCGTACATCACGCAGCTGCGGTCGTTCGTCGACCAGTGCATCGCGCAGCACGTCGCGGGCGGCATCACCAGCGAGCGCGCGGCGATGGCGAAGCTGGTGGCGACGGAGACGATGGGGAAGTACCTCGATGAGTTCCTGCAGCTGCACGGCGGCTACGGCTACTCGAACGAGTACGGGATCGGGCGGGCGTGGGTCGATGCGCGCGTCACGCGGATCGCGGGCGGGACGTCCGAGGTGCTGAAGAACATCATCGCGCGGGGGCTCTGAGCAGAACTCTGCTCGTTCAGGCGGGGGGCAGCGGTTCTCGGGCTGCACAGTCGACGGTTGGCGCGAGGCCGTCGCCCCGGGGTGGGCCTCGCTGCGCTATGGACCGCACCCCTCAGGGCCCTGGCGGGCCCTGAAGGGTTCCCGCGACTTCGCGAACGCCGGCGGGCCGGGAAAAAAACTCGCCCCTTCGGGGCTCAGACAGTTTTTCCCTAAAGGTCGGCTGCGCCGACCTTTACCCGCCGTCGTCCACGAAGGACACGGTGCGCTCCAACCGCTTCGCGAGGCCCACCCCGGGTCGACGGCCCGAAACGTGGTGGCGCGCGCAGCGCGCCACCTCCACATCACAAGACAGGGGGCTTCGTGTGCCTCCCACGTCTCCCGGCGTCGGTGCAGGGGGGCCGATGCGCCGCGACTGGGCCGCACCGCCTCGTGGGGGTGCTCGACGGGTAACGGTCGGCGCAGCCGACCGTTAGGCAAAAGCTGTCTGAGCCCCCGCAGGGGGCGAGTTCTTTTGCCGGCCCGTCGAGTGCCCCCGCGAGGCGGGAACCCCTCGGGCCGCAGGCCCGAGGGGTGTGGCCCCCGGAGCAAGCATCGGCCCCCCTGCACCGGCGCCGCCGCGCCACCCTTCGAGAAGAACCGATCCCAACCCGACTCAGACCTTCAACACCAGCTTCCCGAAATTCGACCCCTCGAACAGCTTCAGCAACGTCTCCGGGAACGTGTCGATCCCCTCGACCACGTCCTCCCGCGACTTGAAGCGGCCTTCCTTCATCCAGCCCGCGATGTCGCGCACCGCCTCCGGATAGCGGGCCGCGTAGTCGAACACCACGATGCCTTCCATCCGCGCGCGGTTCACCAGCAGCGACAGGTAGTTCGACGGGCCCTTGACCGGCGTCGTGTTGTTGTACTGCGAGATCGCGCCGCAGATCACGATGCGGGCCTTGCGGTTGATGCGCGTGAGGACCGTGTCGAGGATGTCGCCGCCGACGTTGTCGAAGTAGACGTCGACGCCCTTCGGGCAGTGCTGCTTGAGCCCGTCGCGCACGCTGCCGGCCTTGTAGTCGATGCAGGCGTCGAAGCCGAGCTCGTTCACCACGAAGGCACACTTGTCCGCGCCGCCCGCGATGCCGACGACGCGGCAGCCCTTGATCTTCGCGACCTGGCCGACGGTCTGGCCGACCGCGCCGGCCGCGCCGGAGACGACGACGGTCTCACCCGCCTTCGGCTGGCCGACGTCGAGCAGGCCGAAGTAGGCGGTCATGCCGGGCATGCCGAGCGCGTTCAGCCACTTCTCGGGCGGCGCGAGCGACGGGTCGATCTTCACGAGGCCGGTCTTGCGGATGCCGGCCTCGTCGAAGGCGCAGTACTTCTGCACGCCGAGCACGCCGCTCACGTGGTCGCCGACCGCGAACGCCGGCGTGTTCGACGCGACGACGCGCCCGACGCCGCCGGCGCGCATCACCTCGCCGATGCCGACCGGTTCGATGTAGCTCTTGCCCTCGTTCATCCAGCCGCGCATCGCGGGGTCGAGCGACAGCATCAGCGTCTTCACCAGCACGCCGCCCGGCGCGGGCTCGGGCATCGGCGCATCGACGATCGACCAGTTCTCGCGGGTCGGCAGGCCGACGGGGCGGGACGCGAGGCGGACCTGCCGGTTCACGGCTGCAGTGGCTGTGGTCATCGGGAACGGGCTCCTGTGCGGGGACGTCGACGCGCGGGGATCGGGCGCCACGCTCACCAGTTGGGGGGACGCTTGTCGAGGAAGGCCTGCACGCCCTCGAGCGCGCTGCCATCCATCATGTTGCAGGCCATCGTCTGGCCGGCAAGCTGGTAGGCCGCTTCCGTGCCCATCTCGAGCTGCCGGTAGAAGAGGCCCTTGCCGGCCGCGATCGCCTCGCGCGGCTTGGCGACGATCTTCGAGAGCAGCGCGTCGATCGCGGCGTCGAGCGCCTCGGGGGATACCGCCTCGTTGATCAGGCCCTGCTGGACCGCCTCGCGCGCGCCGACGAAGTCGCCGGTCAGCAGCATGCGCATCGCGGCCTTGCGCGACAGGTTGCGCGACAGCGCGACCGACGGCGTCGAGCAGAAGAGGCCGAGGTTGACGCCCGAGACCGCGAAGCGCGCGTCATCGGAAGAGACCGCGAGATCGCAGGCCGCGACCAGCTGGCAGCCGGCCGCGGTCGCGATGCCGTGCACGCGCGCGATCACCGGCTGCGGCAGCTTCTGGATCGCGACCATCGTGCGGCTGCACTGCGCGAACAGGCGCCGGTAGTAGTCGAGCGAGGGCTCGGCGCGCATCTCGCGCAGGTCGTGCCCGGCGCAGAACGCGGCGCCCCGCCCGCCGATCACCACCGCTCGCACCGAGGGGTCGGCGCCGATCGCGTCGAGCTCGCGCTGCAGCGCGTCGAGCACCGCCTCGGACAGCGCGTTGTAGGCACGTGGCCGGTTCAGCCACAGCCACGCGACCGGCCCGCGGTCCTCGCGGACCACGACCGGTTCGTCGGTGGACGGCTGCGGGGGACGGACGGACGAAGCGGGGGCGTGGGCGGCCATCGTGATCTCCAGGGACTGCGTGGCGGGACCGGTCGCGTCGGGCGCACGCGACGCCGGCGACGCGTACCGGTGCGGCGGAGCGCCGGCCGTCGGCCGACGGCCGGGCCGCTCGGGGCCATAGATTACACTCGGCCGGCACGTAGCGAAGGGGTCCATGCTCGAACGAATCCAAGCCGTCGCCGCGCAGGTCGGCAGCGTGGTGGTCGGCAAGCAGCCGCAGATCAGGCTGGCACTCGCGTGCCTGCTGGCGCGCGGCCACCTGCTGATCGAGGACCTCCCCGGCGTCGGCAAGACCACGCTCGCGCACGCGCTGTCGATCTCGCTCGGCCTGCAGTTCAAGCGCGTGCAGTTCACCAACGACCTGCTGCCGGCCGACATCGTCGGCGTCTCGGTCTACGAGCGAGACAATTCGCGCTTCGTGTTCCACCCGGGCCCGGTGTTCTCGCAGGTGCTGCTCGCCGACGAGATCAACCGCGCGTCGCCGAAGACGCAGAGTGCGCTGCTCGAGGCGATGGAGGAGCGGCAGGTCTCGGTCGACGGCGAACCGCGCCGGCTGCCCGAGCCGTTCTTCGTGATCGCGACGCAGAACCCGCAGGACCAGATCGGCACGTTCCCGCTGCCCGAGTCGCAGCTCGACCGGTTCCTGATGTGCATCGAGCTGGGCTACCCCGACCCCAAGTCGGAGCGCGCGCTGCTCGAGGGCCAGGACCGGCGCGACATGGTCGCGCGCCTCGAGCCGAAGATGACGCCGGCCGACCTCGTCGACGCGCAGCGCTCGCTGAAGGCGATCCGCACCGCGCCCGCGCTGCTCGACTATGTGCAGAACCTGCTCACCCAGAGCCGCCGCGCCGCGGCGTTCTCGGAGGGGCTGAGCCCGCGCGCCGGCCTCGCGCTGCTGCAGGCCGCCCGCGCCTGGGCGATGCTCGACGGGCGCAACCACGTGCTGCCGGACGACGTGCAGGCCGTGCTGACCGCGGTCGCCGGCCACCGGCTGCGCCCCGCCAAGGGCAGCGCGACCGGGCATCGTGCGCGCGCCGAACTGGTCGCCGAGCTGTCGAAGTCGGTCGCGGTGCCCTGAGCGGTCCGCGCGGCTCGCGATGCAGGCGATGGCCACGGGCTGGATGGAGCGGATCGGCCGCATCGCGCCGACGCTCAAGCTCGCGCTCGGTCCGCACGCCGGCGACCTGACGCTCGACCGGCGCCGCGTCTACATCCTGCCGACCAAGGCCGGGCTGCTGTTCGGCCTGGTGCTCGCGACGATGCTGCTGACCGCGGTCAACTACGCGCTCGCGCTCGGCTACGCGCTCACTTTCCTGCTCGCCGGCGTCGGGCTGGCGTCGATGCTCCATACCTGGCGCAACCTCGTCGGCCTGGTGCTGCGCGCCGGCCGCGCGGACCCGGTCCATGCGGGCGAGGTCGCCGAGCTCGGTCTGCTGCTGCGAAACGTCGACGGGCCGGAGCGCTTCGCGATCGACCTGTTCGTGCCGGGCACCGCGCAGCCGACGCGCATCGACGTCGCCCCCGGCACCGAGCACCTGGTGTCGGTCGCGCTGCCGACCGGGCGGCGCGGCTGGCAGGCGCTGCCGCGGATGCGGCTGTCGACGACCTTCCCGCTCGGGCTATGGCGCGCCTGGGCGTACTGGCACCCGCAGGCCCGCGTGCTCGTTCTGCCGCGCGCGGAGACGCCGGCCGCGCCGCTGCCCGAGTCGGGCTCGAGCGGCACCGAGCGGGCCGGCCGCGGCGAGGACGACTTCGCGGCGATCCGGCCGTTCCGCCCCGGCGACTCCCCGCGCCGCCTCGCCTGGAAGGCGATGGCGCGCACCGGCGGCGACGCGCTGCTGGTCCGCGAGTTCGAAGGCGGCAGCGGCGGGCGGCTCGAGCTCGACTGGGCGTCGCTCCCGCCCGGCCTCGACACCGAGACGCGGATCTCGCGGATGACGCGCTGGGTCGTCGACGCCGAGGCCGCGGGCCTGGCCTACTCGCTGCGCCTGCCGGGCACCTCGCTCGAGCACGACGCCGGGCCCGCCCATCGCGCCGCGTGCCTCGAGGCGCTCGCGCTGATGCCGGGCTGAGGCGGCGATGGCGAGCGTGCGGCCCCGTCGTCTGGCCTTCTCGATGCGCGTGCTCGGCGGCACGCTCGGCGGCGAGTGGGAACGCGAGCGGCGCGACACGCTGTTCCTGATGGGCGCGATCGCGCTCGCGGTGATGGCGCACCTGCCGTGGCTGCCGCTGTGGTGCACCGCGGGCTTCGTGATCCTGTTCGCCTGGCGGCTCGGGCTGGTGTTCTCGGGTCGGCGCCTGCCGGGGGCGCCGCTGCGGATCGTCGCGGCGGGCGCGTGCGCCGCCGCGGTGCTCGCCGAGTACGACACGCTGCTCGGCCGCGACGCGGGCGTCGCGCTGCTGGTGCTGTTCCTGGGGCTGAAGCTGATGGAGCTTCGGGCGCGGCGCGACGCGTTCGTCGTGATCTTCCTGTGCTTCTTTCTGCTGCTGACCTCGTTCTTCCGCTCGCAGTCGCCCTGGGCGGCGATCGCCGCGCTGCTCGCGACCGCGATGCTGCTCGCCTCGATGCTGACGCTGCAGTTCGGACGCCGCGAGGCGTCGATCGGCCGCCGGCTGCGGATCGTCGGGATGCTGCTGCTGCAGGCGCTGCCGATCGCCGCGGCGCTGTTCGTGCTGTTCCCGCGGATCAGCGGGCCGCTGTGGGGCCTGCCCGACGACGCGCACGCCGGCCGCACCGGGCTGTCCGACACGATGTCGCCGGGCCTGATCGCCGAGCTCGCGGGCAACGACGAGGTGGCGTTCCGCGTGCAGTTCGCCGAGGGGGCGCCGCCGCCCTCGGCGATGTACTGGCGGGGCCCGACGCTCGGCCACTTCGACGGCCGCACCTGGCGGCCGATCCGCCGCGAGCTCGGCCAGGCGCCGCGGCCCGAGGTCGACGTCGCGCCCGGCGGCACGACGCTGCGCTACCGCACCACGCTCGAGCCGCACTCGCGGCGCTGGCTGTTCGCGCTCGACGTGCCGGTCGAGCTGCCGCGCGGTCAGGGGCTCGCGGTCTCGGTCGCGCCGGAGTTCGACGTGCTCGCGGCCGACCCGGTGGTCGCGCGGATCCGCTTCGACGCGGCCGCGCGGCTCGACGGGCGCATCGGCCTGAACGAGACGCGGCTGTCGATCCAGGAGTGGCTGCAGCTGCCGCCCGGCCAGGCGCGCCGCACGCTGGAGATGGCCGCACGCTGGCGCGCCGAGGAGCCCGACCCGGCGCGGCTCGTCGATCGCGCGCTCGCGATGTTCCGCGACAACGCCTTCCGCTACACGCTGAGCCCGCCCCTGCTGCCCGACGACCCGGTCGACCGGTTCCTGTTCGAGACGCGCGCCGGCTTCTGCGAGCACTTCTCGTCGGCCTTCGTCGTGCTGATGCGCGCACTCGACATCCCGGCGCGCGTGGTCACCGGCTACCAGGGCGCCGAGCACAACCCGTCCGACGATTACTGGATCATCCGGCAGGCCGACGCGCACGCCTGGGCCGAGGTCTGGCTCGAGGGCCGCGGCTGGGTCCGCGTCGACCCGACCTCGGCGGTCGCGCCCGAGCGCATCGAGCGCGGCGCGTCCGGGCGCAACGCGTTCGGCGCGGCACGCGAGGGCCGCGAGGGCGCGGCCTCCGACCTGCTGCGGCGCTGGCGGCTGTCGATCGACGCGGTGGCCCACGGCTGGAACCAGTGGGTGCTGAGCTACGACCGCACGCGCCAGCAGACGTTGCTCGCGCGCTTCGGGCTCGACGCGACCGACCCGCGCGAACTGGCCGGCGCGCTCGCCGGAACGCTCGCGATCGGCCTCGCGCTGGTGGCACTCGCGACGCTGCGCCCGCGCGGGCCGCGCGACCCGGTCGAGAACGCCTACCTGCGCTTCTGCGACCGGCTGGGCGCGATCGGCGCACCGCGCGCGCCCGACGAGACCGCGAGCCGCTACCTGCACCGCGTCGACCGGCTGCTCGCGCCGCCCGACGCCGCCCTCGCCCGGGACATCGTCGCGACGTACAACCGACTGCGCTACGATCCCGAGACCGTCACGCCCGAGCGCGTCCGCGACCTGCGACGCCTCGTCGACGCCTTCAAGCCCTGATGACGCGCCCTCCCCGATTCCACCCGCCCCGGCGCCTCGCGACGCTCGCCGCCCTGGTCGCGGCGCTCGCGGCCGCGCCTGCCGTGGCGCAGACGTCGGCCGACGCGACGAAGCCCGCCGCGAAGCCCGCACCCAAGACGACCCCGAAGCCTGCCGAGAAGCCGGCGCCGAAGTCGTCCGCGACCGCCGCCCCGGCCGCCGCGAAATCCGCCGCCGCCGAGGCGACGAGGACGTCCACCGCGGCGGCCAAGCCCTCGCGTGCGCCCACCTTCGCCGGCCGCGACGACGTCCGCGTGTTCGTCGCCGAGATGGTCGAGCGCAACGGCTTCGACGAGGCGAAGCTGAACGCGGTGTTCGCGCGCACGCGCTCCGCCGAGAACGCGATCCGCTTCATGCAGCCCGCGCCGCCGGGCTTCAAGCGCTCGTGGATCGCCTACCGCGCGCGCTTCGTCGAACCGTTCCGCATCCGCGAGGGGCTGCGCTTCTGGCGCGAGAACGCCGACGCGGTGCGGCGCGCCTCGGAGCGCTTCGGCGTGCCGGAGGAGATCGTCGTCTCGATCATCGGCGTGGAGACGATCTACGGTCGGCAGCTCGGCGATTTCCGCATCATGGACGCGCTCGCGACGCTCGCGTTCGACTACCCGCGCCGTGCGGCCTATTTCCGCGAGGAGCTCGAGCAGTACCTGCTGCTCGCGCGCGACGCGGGCTTCGATCCGCTCGACTGGCGCGGCTCGTTCGCCGGCGCGATCGGGCTGCCGCAGTTCATGCCGGGCAGCATCCGGCGGCACGCGGTCGACTTCGACGGCGATGGCCGGATCGACCTTCGCTTCAGCCCGGCCGACGCGATCGGCAGCGTCGCGAGCTTCCTCGCGAACCACGGCTGGAGCCGCGGCGGCCCGACGCACTTCGCGGCGACGCTCGAGGACGAGGCGCGCGCCAAGCCCGCGGTCGAGGCCGGCATCCCGCCGAGCCTGACCACGCTCGAACTCGCCGCGCTCGGCGTCACCAGTCCGCAGGAGATCGCGGTCGGCGAGAAGCTCGCGCTGATCGACCTGCCCAACGGTGACGACACCACGCACTACGTGCTCGGCGCGAACAACTTCTGGGTGATCACCCGCTACAACCGCTCGTACTTCTACGCGATGGCGGTGATCGACCTCGCGCGGGCGCTGAAGGACGAGCGCCCCGCCACCCAGGCGCGCACGGGCAACTGACGCGCCAGCCTCAGCGCCGCGCGATCGCCATCGCGACGCCGGTCGCGACGATCAGCGCCATGCCGAGCAGCGCGGGCCGATCGGGGAAGGTGCCGAACACCAGCCAGCCGGTGAACAGCGCGGCGACGGTGTGCGCGTAGGTGTACGGCGCGAGCGTCGAGGCGTTAGCGCGCTCGTAGGCGCGCACCAGCAGCAGGTGGCCTCCGGCGCCGATCAGCCCGGCGAGCACCGCGAGCGCGACGTGCCACCACGCCATCGGCGCGATCCAGAAGAGCGGCACCAGCCCCGACAGCAGCAGGGTCGCGACCAGCCCGCCGATGAACAGCGTCGAGACGCCGTCGTCGACGCCCGCGAGCCGGCGCGTCGACAGCGTGTAGCCGGTCGCGAACACCGCGGCGAGCAGCGGCAGCACCGCGGCCGGGCCGAACAGCGCGCTGCCCGGGCGGATGATCAGCAGCACGCCGGCGAAGCTCGCGGCGAGCGCGAGCCAGGTGCCGCGCGGCGCGCGCTCCTTCATCCACTTCACCGCGACGACGGTGACCAGGATCGGCGAGGTCGCGATCAGCGCGGTGGCCTCCGCCTGCGGCAGCACCGCGAGCGCGCCGAAGAACGTGATCGACGACAGCCCGAGGCACGCGCCGCGGATCACCTGCAGCCCGGGCCGGCGCGTCGTGAGCAGCGAGCCGCCGCGCTGCGGCACCAGCAGCACCGCCATCACCAGCACGTGGAACGCGTAGCGCGCCCAGGCGACCATCGGTGCGGGGTAGCCCTGCTCGATCAGCACCTTCACCGTCGCGTCGAGCAGCGCGAATGACACGCTCGCCGCGACCGCCAGGCCGATGCCCGCGAGCACCCGCGCACGCGCGTCGCCGCGGGCCGCGCCCGCGCCGCCCGCGCTCACGCGGGGAAGACGCCGGTCGACAGGTAGCGGTCGCCGCGGTCGCAGACCACGAAGACAATGGTCGCGTCGCGCTCGACCTCGGCGAGCCGCAGCGCGATGCAGCAGGCGCCGGCGGCAGACGGCCCGCAGAAGATGCCCTCCTCGACCGCGAGCCGGCGCGCCATCGCCTCGGCGTCGGCCTGCGACACCTCCTCGATGCGGTCGATGATCGCGTGCCGGCGGATCGAGGGCACGTAGGCCTCGGGCCACTTGCGGATACCGGGGATAGACGAGCCGTCGGACGGCTGTGCGCCGACGATCACCACGCGCGACGACTGCTCCTTGAGGTAGCGCGAGACGCCGGTGATCGTGCCGGTCGTGCCCATCGCCGACACGAAGTGCGTGACCTGCCCGCGGGTGTCCTCCCAGATCTCGGGGCCGGTGGTGTCGTAGTGCGCGGCCCAGTTGTCGTCGTTGGCGAACTGGTCTAGCACCCGGCCGCGGCCCTCGGCCTGCATCCGCATCGCGAGGTCGCGCGCGCCCTCCATGCCCTCGGCTTTCGTGACGAGGATCAGCTCGGCACCGTAGGCCTTCATCGACACCCGCCGCTCGACCGACAGGTTGTCCGGCATGATCAGCACCATCCGATAGCCACGGATTGCGGCCGCCATCGCGAGCGCGATGCCGGTGTTGCCCGAGGTGGCCTCGATGAGCGTGTCGCCGGGCCGGATCTCGCCGCGCGCCTCGGCGCGCGCGATCATCGCGAGCGCCGGACGGTCCTTGACCGAGCCGGCCGGGTTGTTGCCCTCGAGCTTGCCGAGCACCACGGTGCCGCGCGCGGCGACGTCGGCACCGGGAATGCGCTGCAGCCGGACCAGCGGCGTGCGGCCGATGGTCGCGTCGATCGTCGGGTACTCGGGTCGGCCGGAGGTGTTCATCGTGTCGGACGCAGGTCGGTTCAGCGGACGGCGAGCACGGCGTCGTCGCGCCGTGCCGGTTCGGGCTCGATCGCCGCGGCGGGGGGCGCGCTCGGGTGCGGTGCGTGGAGCTTGTCGACGCCGGGCAGGTCCGAGCGGAGGATCGCGTCGCGTACCGCCTCGATCGCGGCGACGCGCGTGAAGCTGCGTCGCCACGCGAGCACCACGCGGCGCGACGGCGGCGGCGGCTCGAACGGCACGTACGCGAGCAGCCCGTCGTCGCGCGCGCGGCCCTCGAGCACCGCGCGCGGCTGCGCGAGCCAGGGCAGCGCCGTGATGCCGATGCCCGAGGCGACCATGTGACGGATCGTCTCGAGCGACGAACCCTCGAAGGTCTTCTGGATGCCGGCGCTCGCCTGAGAGTAGCGCGAGAGCTCCGGGCAGACCTCGAGCACGTGGTCGCGGAAGCAGTGGCCGGTGCCGAGCAGCAGCATCGTCTGGCGCTTGAGTTCGACCGAAGCGATCGACTCGCGGCGCGCCCAGGGGTGCGCGAGCGGCACCGCGACGACGAACGGCTCGTCGTAGAGCGGGCAGGTCGCGAAGCCCTGGTCGGGGAACGGCTCCGCGACGATCGCGACGTCGATGTCGCCCTGGCGCAGCAGCTCGAGGAGGCGCACCGTGTAGTGCTCCTGCAGCAGCAGCGGCATCTGCGGGGCGTCGTCGATCATCCGGCGCATCGCGAGCGGCAGCAGGTACGGCCCGATCGTGTAGATCACGCCGACCCGCAGCGCGCCGGCGAGCGGGTCGCGCCCCTGCTCGGCGATCTCGCGGATGGTCGCGGTCTCGTCGAGCACGCGCTGCGCCTGCGCGACGATCTGCAGCCCGACCGGGGTCACGGTGACCTCGGTGCCCCCGCGCTCGAAGAGCGGCACCCCGAGCTCGTCCTCGAGCTTGCGGATCGCGACCGACAGCGTCGGCTGGCTCACGTGGCATGCCTCCGCCGCGCGGCCGAAATGGCGCTCCCGCGCGACCGCGACGATGTACTTGAGCTCGGTCAGGGTCATGCGGCCGATTCTAGCAGCGGCTCCCGACCCGCCCGGGCGCGCAGGTATCGGGCCGCGAAGGCGCCGATGCGCCCGGGTCCCGATCTCGACCGTGCGATCATTCCGCGGGTGATCCCCCTCATCCGGATGGACGAATGGCCCGCCTGCCCTACGTGCCCCAGGACCTCGCCGAGCCCAGCGAGATCGTCGACGCGATCCGCGCCCGGCGCGGCGGCGCGCTGCTGAACCTCGACCGGATCCTGCTGCACAGCCCGCCGGTGGCCGCGGGCTGGAACACGATGATGGGCGCGATCCGCAAGGACCTCGCGCTCTCGCCGAAGCTGCGCGAGCTGGCGATGTGCGTGGTCGCGGTCCTGAACGGCGCCGAGTACGAGTGGGGACACCACGCGCCGCTGTTCGTCGCTGCGGGCGGCACCGAGTCGCAGCTCGCGGCCATGCGCGACCCGGAGGCGGCCTCCCGGAACACGGCGCTGTTCGATGCGGCCGAACGCGCGGCGCTCGCGCTGACGGTCGAGATGACGCGCTCCGTGCGCGTCGCCGACGCCACCTTCGACGCGGTCAAGGCAGCGCTGCCCGATCCGCGGCTGGCGTTCGAGCTGGTGGTGACGATCGCCGCGTACAACATGGTGTCGCGGGTGCTGGTGGCGGTGGGGGTCGAGCCCGAGGGGCACTGAGTCCCGGCTCACGCCTGCGGCGCGCGGTCCCGGCAAGCATGCCGGGACCCCGTGAGCCGGCGGCGAGCAGTGCTCGCCGAAACCCCGGCTCACGCCTGCGGCGCGCGGTCCCGGCAAGCATGCCGGGACCCCGTGAGCCGGCGGCGAGCAGTGCTCGCCGAAACCCCGGCTCACGCCTTGAGGAACTCCTCGCGCCCGGCGAGCCAGCGGTGCAGGTGCGCGTCGACCGCGTCCCGCGGTCCGGCGAGCATCGCGGCCGCCTCCTCGCGCGCCGCCTCGACCAGCTCCACGTCGCGCTCCAGGTCGGCGAAGCGCAGCAGCGCCATCCCCGACTGCCGCGCGCCGAGGAACTCGCCCGGCCCGCGCAACTGCAGGTCGCGCCGCGCGATCTCGAAGCCGTCGGTCGTCTCGTACATCGTGCGCAGCCGCTCGCGCGCGTTCGCCGACAGCGGAGCGCGATACAGCAGCACGCAGACGCTCTCGGCGGTGCCGCGCCCGACGCGGCCGCGCAGCTGGTGCAGCTGCGCGAGGCCGAAGCGCTCGGCGTGCTCGATCACCATCAGCGACGCGTTGGGCACGTCGACGCCGACCTCGATCACCGTCGTCGACACCAGCAGGTCGATCTCGCCGCGCGTGAAGCCGTCCATCGTCGCGGCCTTCTCGGCGGGCGGCTGGCGGCCGTGGACCAGCCCGACCCGCAGGCCGTCGAGCTCCGCCGACAGCGCGACGTGCGTGTCGATCGCGGTCTGCAGCTCGAGCGCCTCCGACTCCTCGATCAGCGGGCAGACCCAGTAGGCCTGCCGACCCTGCGCGACCGCGGCGCGCACCCGCGCGACGACCTCGTCGCGCCGCCCCTCGGCCACCAGCTTGGTGACGACCGGCGTGCGGCCCGGCGGCAGCTCGTCGATCACCGACACGTCGAGGTCCGCGTAGTAGGTCATCGCGAGCGTGCGAGGGATCGGCGTCGCGCTCATCATCAGCTGGTGCGGCAGTGCTTCGCCGCGCCCCGCGCGCAGTGCGAGCCGCTGCGCGACGCCGAAGCGGTGCTGTTCGTCGACGATCGCGAGGCCGAGCACCGGCAGCTCGACCGACTCCTCGACGAGCGCGTGCGTGCCGACCAGCAGGTCGACCTCGCCGGCGGCCGCTGCGGCCCGCACCTTGTGCTTCT
>Ga0315899_10001410_pt1 | contig 27333 bp, 30 predicted proteins | sample LakEriMetagenome_2_FD_203518 | JGI IMG/M metagenome (GOLD analysis project Ga0315899, IMG submission 203518) | Freshwater fungal communities from buoy surface, Lake Erie, Ohio, United States - Buoy 4 MA112 | ecosystem: Environmental > Aquatic > Freshwater > Lake | place: USA: Lake Erie, Ohio... | reverse complement strand
TTATCCGCTTGACCGTCCCCTTTACTAATGGGCTTGTTGCTCTAGTTGATATTTGAGGATTAGGGAAGGAAAAATAGGCACTCTTGCCCGTTTAATAACGTCTACGTCGGACAAGAACTTTCCAACCAACAGTAAAAGCAACAAGCCCTATTGGATTGGGGCGTGCCTAGGAATGGATTGGTCGGATAATCAATTCCGCGAGTCGAGCCACGGCGCGCTGGCCAATCTGCCGGCGATGCTCCCGTTCTTGAAGACACCAATGACTCCGAATTTCGGCCGTTCTCTGCTCGATGTCTGTAATTGAAACATCGCAAAGGTCCGTTTCGTCATCACACCCTATGGGACTGCTAGGCAAATGCATGAGCAATCCTGGGAAGCGAGTTTCGCAGGTCTTTACCGATTCGTAATCAATCATCGCTGAAGCATCCATTCTTATGTGTCCATTGAGAACATTGAGTTAAAAATAAAACTATGCATTTCAGAATTATTGATGCAGCTTGGAAATCGCATAATCAGGTAGAGCATCAAAACGTGTTAGTCCAATCCGCCACGGGTGCTATCTTTCTGGTGAAAATCACCATGCAAAGAACAGAACGGTCTCTATGGGAACAGAAGCTCGACCACGAGAAACTGTTTTCATCACACCCCAACGCTTACATCGAAAAAGTCTCTTATCTAAGGAAAAAATCATGCGAAAAACGGAATTAATTGTCGACGAACCCGCAGAACTGTACACCACGGAAAATGATGTCTCGCTCGACCACAGAACAAACCTTATCAATCTGATGAACCAAAGATTGGCTACCGCCGTCGATCTACAAATGCAAATGAAACAGGCCCACTGGAACGTCAAAGGTCCGAACTTTATCGCGTTACATGAATTGTTCGATAAGGCTTACGCGGAAGTAGAAGGCTACGTCGATCTGATCGCAGAACGGATTGTTCAGTTTGGGGGAATCGCCCAAGGAACGGTGCGATCTAGCGCTAACCGTTCCGAGTTAGCTGACTATCCTGCGTCAATATCGAACGGCCTGGAACACGTCGAAGCCGTTGCACGCGCGCTTTCTTCGTTTTGTGTTGAAACGCGTTACATGATTGTGGAAGCGACTGTCCTAGAGGATGCCGTGACAGTGGACATGTTTACCGAGATATCGCGTGGTATCGATAAACTGCTATGGTTTGTCGAGGCACACACACAAGCGTCGAATTAGATCGAATTGGTCACCCTCGCGACCCATTTGAGAATACTAAAGCGTCCTGCGACCTAAGAAGTCGCAGGACGCTTTCTTGCGTATTTGCCGATGGCAACGGTCAATACAGCCGCTTTGGGAGCGAGGTATTATTCCTTAGGAATCAAAACAGCATCCACGACATGGATAATGCCGTTGGTGCATTTGATGTCTGTTCCGATGACGGTTGATTTGTTTACCATCACCTTTCCCTCTTTAACCTCGATCATGACATCGGTTCCCTGGACTGTCTTGATTTTCTTCAGTTTTGAGACGTCGGACGCCATTAGGGATTGTGGGACAACGTGATAGGTAAGAATGCCGGCCAGCTTCTTCTGATTTTCTGGCTTTAGCAATTCGTCGAGGACTCCCTCGGGGAGTTTGGTAAACGCTTCATCGCTAGGCGCAAACACGGTGAAGGGGCCTTTGCCCTTAAGTGTTTTGACGAGATCAGCCGCCTTGAGCGCAGTCACAAGTGTTTTGAATTTACCCGACTCTATGGCTGTCTCGACGATGTCGACAACCTTCTTTTCGTCTTTGGTCGATCCAGGTGTGGACTTGTTTGATTGAGCTTGTGCGGCACCGGTTCCAAGAGTTAGCAAGCCGATACAAGTGGTAAGTGTAAGCAACGATTTGAAATATCTCATTTAATTGTCCCTTTGTAGCAACGATAGTTTATTCGCGCAAGAAAGCGATTGGCTTTGGTCATCCTCTTGCCGCGGACAATGGATAGCAGAGCGAACGCAGCTTGCTGCACTCTCCATGCGAAATGCAGGAGATTAATGCAATCAATCTACATGGCTATGGAAGCCTAGAATATCGAGCAATCCTCTAAATTGGTCTGGTTGATCTTGCCATAACATGGCAGCTTTTCGAATGCTTTTTTTCATGTCGTTCGCGGTGTCGCTCACTTTATACGCGGTGGACTCTCTCAGTAATACGGGCTCCTATTGGCTTGAATGAGGTGAAAGCATTTTTAATTGACAACACTAACATCGAGTAGTTCTTGCTGCGAAGGAGCCGTTCCCTTGGTGTTTATCTGCCGGGCTAAGGTAGATCTTCGATCCGCCCGAGAGTAAGAAATTGTGAATTAGTGAGGAACCATCCAAATGTGAGCCTACCATCTAATGCGACAACTAAAAGAATAGTTCGCCATGATCGCCGTTGCATCGGGAACGGTAGTGCATATCTTGAGTAATTAACTTGGTTGTTTAGGCCTGATAATCAAGGAGACACACCGGCAATGCACAATGGAGTTATTACGGCGTACTAAGTACTCCATTGAGGATAACTATTTTACTTTGTTGACGCAGGTGCATATGACTGCGGAAAAGATTAAAATGGCGTTCCTACTTTGAGATCCAACCTCTCTACTTTCCTCCGCGAGTGATCGATTGAACCTGCCAACCAACTCTCCATCCTTATTACCTCCGCGAGATGAAATCCTCCAAACGATGGAGCGAATCTATCGTTATCGAATGACAACGACATCCGGCGGGAATCTCTCTATCCGTGATCCAGACGGTACTATTTGGATCACTCCAGCTCGAGTCGATAAAGGGGGATTACGCCGTGATGATATCGTAGCAGTGAAACCTAGTGGAGAAATTCTGGGAAACCATAAACCTTCGTCTGAATTCCCCTTCCATCAGGCCATTTACAGAGCGAGACCGGACTTAAATGCCATCGTCCATGCCCATCCTGTCGCCTTAGTTGCATTTAGCATTTGTGGTCAGGTCCCCAATACTCGCATCTTTCACCAGTCGTTTTTTATGTCGGGGAAAGTTGGTTTCGCGCCATACGCTTTGCCCGGTAGCCAACAACTAGGGGACAACATTGCAGCCTCCTTTGCTCAAAACTGCGATAGTGTCGTTCTTGAAAACCACGGCGTCGTGGTCGGCGCGGACACTCTCGATCAGGCCTTTCAAAGATTCGAAGCGTTTGAGTTCACGGCTAAAACCATTCTCAAGGCGAGCCGTACCGGCAATATTCGCTATCTCACCGACGAGCAATTGAATTTCGCCAATCAAAGACGAATTGTCTCGGATCATGGTGATCTTGGGGGGGTGACAACAAACGAAAAGGAACTCCGCGCACAACTAATCCAATTCCTTCGACGGGGATGTCAGCAACGACTACTGATTAGTACCGAAGGTAGTTTTTCGGCTCGGTTAGGATCGGACGAGTTTCTAATCACCCCTTCTCAAAAAGATCGAGAGATGTTGCGATCGATCGATTTGGTTCGGGTTCGAGACGGAGTTCACGAGACCGGCAAATCACCGAGTCGTGCTTGCCGATTGCACGCTGCCATTTACGCACAGCATCCAGAAGTCCAATCGATCGTATTCGCTCACCCTGTGAATGCGACAGCGTTTAGCATCACGGACATGGAACTCGATTCTCGCACTATTCCCGAAAGCTATATATTCTTGAGGGAGGTCAAAAAGCTCCCATTCGGTATCCAATATGCATCCGATGCGAGCTCTCTGGCAAGTCAAATAGATATCAATCAGCCGGCCGCTCTACTCGACAACGATGGAGTTGTCGTACTCGGCAGAAGCGTACTGGATGCGTTCGATCGGCTTGAAGTCCTCGAAACAACCGCTGAAGCGATTATCAATGCGCAAAGCCTAGGGAAGATATCGACCATGAGCGAACAGGTTATTGATGAGCTTAAAACGGCATTCCAACTGAGTTAATTAGCCGCACATTCGATTTTTTGATAGAGATCGCTTACACTACCCAGAGTATGTTCCATTTCTCTAGTCAAATGTCGCTGTGAATTCCTACGAACAACCTGCTGTAATCGAACAACGCGGTGAGCGTCCTCTTTCGCTCTATAGCCGACTGGATGGGCCGATTTCTCACTTGACATTACTTCAAAGAGGCTTGCTATTTGCTGAGATTGCCATGATCGCCTACAACGACGAGTTGGAGGTGATTCAAGCGGCACAAGTGATTGGATTTCCCATTGTGTCCTTCATGAACAATGATGGCTCACAAGCGTTCTGCTTGCGCAATGATCATGATTGTGTGCTCGCATGCCGTGGCACAGAAATGTCGGATTGGAATGATATCCGAGCTGACGTAAATGTGGGAACGGTTTTAATTGAGACCATGGGGCGTGTGCACCGCGGTTTCAATCGCGAGGTTGATGACATCTGGCCATTCTGCCAAAAAGAAATGCATCAGCATGAACTTCCTTTTTACTTTTGTGGGCATTCATTAGGCGGAGCTATGGCGACCATTTGTGCCGCTCGCGCCAGAGGCCCAATGGTTCACTGCCAACCTAAGGAACTCTTTACTTATGGCAGCCCTCGCGTTGGTTGCAAAAAATACATAAGCTCGTTTGAATTACATTACTACCGTTTTGTAAACAATAATGACATCGTCACTCGTATCCCTCCCGCATGGATGGGCTATCAACACAGCGGTCAAGAGGTCTACTTTAATCGCAACGGTGAAATAAAACAGTATGGCTATCTACTTAAACGTCGCGATCGCTGGAAAGCATTTCTTCGTGGGCTGCTCCATCGCAAAATTGACCATCTTTCCGATCACAGCATACAAGCCTACTGTGATCATTTGCTTAAAGCCGTTCGCAAGGAACTAAACGAAGGAAAACAGTCCAAACAAGACGTTATTGCCAGTGGCGTTTCGCAAAGTTCATAAAGTGCAACCAATCTTCGAGAAGGATATCATGCGCACCCTCTCGAATGTGGTATCCAACGCGATCTCCGACACTTTGTCCTGGATCAGGTTTGTTCTCTGATTGTAACCCTTGGAAACCGAGCAGCCGATAAACCTCTGATGCGTAATAACCGCTTAGATACTCCCCTTTCGGATCAGCCCATTCATCTTTCGTCGCGCTAGCAATGTAAACAGGTCGCGGGGCAATCGAAGCAACTAACGTATGGGCATCATGCGGTAGCTCCGACTCTCTTTCGTTATACTGGCGAAAATTGCGACAGAACCAATGCGGGAATGCTTTGTTGATAATGGCAACTGTTTCCCCAAAGTTTCGACGCTCGATCGCAGCCCCGCCACACCCTGAGTTGTTCGAGATGACAATCGAGAAGCGTGGATCGGTTGCCCCGGCCCACAACGCCGTTTTACCTAATCGCGAATGCCCAACCACTGCGACACGCGAGGAATCAATCGCGGGGTTTTGACTCAGAACATCTAGGATTCGAGATAATCCCCATGCCCAGCCTCCGATCGAACCCCATCGATTGGGATGTAATTCATCACTTCGCTGGCCGGGAAAAAGTGCATGCACACCGTTCTGAAAACTGTCATCAAAATCCGGATCCAAATCTCCATAATACGCTGTCGCCACGAAAAACCCTTGCTTGTTGATTTCGCGAATGGGCCATCGATTCCTCTCCGCTCCTCTACCTTTGTCGGTGGCCTTGTGATCAACGACACCAGCGTTAGCATTCTCCCTCATCCAACTCACCGGGATTCGCAACGCGGGATCCGGATCCACCGCATGGTTGCCTTGGAAGTTAAGACCTAGGAATCCGCCAACTTTGGATTTTTTGGCGGGCAAAAAGACCGCGAGATCAATCGCGAGTTCCGCATGCTCTGTTTTGAACGTTACGACATACTGTTCGCGCAGCGTTTCCCCCTCGTTCATCAGGCCCGATTCGACCTTTTGAAAAGCCAGAGAAAAGGGCTCGTCGGGCAAGAAACCAAATTGATGTTCGGCCAACGTGTTAACTAAACGGCTCCTGTGCTCGTTCCATTCACCTCGTGCAACGATGCTTCCATCTATTTTCTTGAGCAATGGCGGCAAATCCCCCATCTGCACCTGAGATTCGTCGTAGTTTGCCTTTTTAGGCTGCGCAAATAAGGAACCGTTCATGGACGTAACAAGCCCAAATAAAATCGCCAGAGAGGAAATGGCTTTCATGATTCGAGTCTTACCAGTTGTTAGGTGTTGAGGATCTCTTTGGTCAGTTTTGTTAGCAACGAGGTCGCATGAAGGATCTCCGCTTTTTGTCGCTCGGGCTCTTGTGGGATTTCTCTTTCAATGGTGAGTGGACCTCGATATCCGATTTCCTTTAGGGTTGTCAAATATAACTCCATATTAACATGTCCTGCTCCAAGCGGCACTTCGCATCCCCACGTTACACCCGGTTTATCACTCCATGTCGCATCTTTGCAGTGAACGCTGCGAACATATTTTCCAACATGCTTCAACGCAGGAATTGGCTCCCCTGTACCGTAGAGGATCATATTGGCCGGATCAAAGTTGATAAACAAATTGCTGCACCCTGAATCCTCGATGTAGTGCAGTAGCGCCTCTGCAGTTTCCTGCCCTGTTTCGAGGTGAACGTTTTGTCCATTGCGAGCAGCATGGTTGCACAGTTGCCGTGTCACATCGAGAACGTCAGCGTAGTCTTTGGATTCTCGATCATGTGGCACAACACCAACGTGTAATCCAATAACTGAGCAACCTAGTAGCTTGGTAAAGTCAGAGATCTCAAGCATTTCTGCCAGTCGAGTCGCTCTTGTTTCCTGGGGTACCAATCCAATAGTTCGCTCAACGGTGGGAATATCGGCATAACTTTCGCCATCAAAGCCACCGAAGACACACGTTAACTCAATGCCGTACTCAGCCAGTTTTTGTTTAAAGCTTTCGGCCGCTTGCGGATTTCTGCCGCTCGCGTGCGGAGTGTGCAGCTGTATGGAGGGAACATTCAGTTCTCGGGCCACTTCGAGACGAACACCCAATCCGGCGTCAATACTCGTAAATACACCCAAGGACCAAGGAGGCAGCGACATGGAAAACTCGCAGTAGGTTTAGCGTAAAAAAGGGTAGGAAAAATCGCCGCGACACCCTATTCAGCAAAGCTAAAACTCTTGCCTCGTGTGTCCCTTCGGCATCGCCATTTTAGACGTTTTCCGGTCCCTGTGGATACCACCATTGCCCGAAACAGGATTCTTAAGTCAAACATCTTGCCCTCATTTGATACAATGGAGCAGCCAAAGACCCTCTAATAGTTAGAATACTCTCCCACACAAAGGTCTATCATGTTGCCTTTTCCTTCCACCAGATGCAGCCAACATTTTCTAACGTTGCTAGCCGGGATCTGGCTAGTCGGATGCCCATCGCTCGCGAACTCGCAGGACCAAGTCACCGAACCCAATCCGATTCCGATTTGGCAAGCCGGAGTGCCTAGATTCGAATCACTAGCGTCGAAAGAAGAAATCATCGAAGTCACCAAGAGTGGTGAACGCAACGTCACGAACGTTCACGCTCCATCGCTCGTGCCCTATTTGCCCGAACCGGAAAAATTCATCGGTGTCGCCGTCGTGGTGGCCCCCGGTGGAGGCCATAGCAAACTCTGCATCGACCACGAGGGCCACAATATTTGTAAATGGTTATCGAGCCACGGCGTGTCCGCTTACATGCTCAAGTACCGGTTATGCCGAGAAAAAGACTCCTCCTACACGCTGGAAGAGCATGCCGTCGCTGACCTGGAGAGGGCCATACGATGGGTAAGAACCAATAGCAAAGGCAAACAAGACGCTCCGATCCAAGTCGGAGCCATGGGGTTTTCAGCCGGTGGCGAATTAGTGTTTCTGGCTGCCCAACGCGACGGCAAATCCACGAACACTACCTACGACGCAATAGAAAAGGAAAGCGGCCGACCCGATTTTCAATGTTTGATCTATCCAGGCAAATCTCATTTGATCTCCCCGTCCCCAACAACACCGCCGGTATTCATCGCATGTGGCATGCATGACCGTAAGGACATTTCCGAGGGTATGGCGGAAGCTTATCTTCGGTACAAACAGGCAGGTGTGCCGGCAGAACTTCATATCTACTCGGGTGCAGGCCATGGATTTGGATACCGAACCAACATGAAGGGCCCCGTGTCGACTTGGCCGGAGCGATTGATGGAATGGATCCATGACCAAGTACTCAAGTCGAAGCCCCGTACATAATCGACTACCCCAACAATTCGATGAGGTTCCGACTACTCCAGCATTCGTGCTCGTGCGAGTGCTTCTTCTGCCAGCTGTATGTAGCGTTGATCTTGGGTGCCCGCCCATGCTTTCTGATAGGTAACGCTTAGCACGGTGTAGTTGAACCCTTCGTTTGGTTCTAGCTCACATGCTTTGGCGGCATGTTCACAAGCCTTTTCGTGGGTTCCTTGGGCTGTATGGATTCTCGCGAGCGTGAGGTGCGACAAAGCGTGCTCAGGTGAGTCCTGTATGATCGCTTCTAGAACCGCTTTGGCACCGTCGAGATCACCTTTGTTCTTAAGTTGTTCAGCTTCCTTGTATCGCTCTTTGACTGTTTGCATTTTTCTTTAGAAAATTTTCGTGAGTTAGCAGAAACGGGTTGCAGCGATTGGATGGAAAAGAGGGGCTCCAGAGAGCTCGATTCCTTTACCCAATCGTTATAAACGTCATTCTAGAGGTTGTATCTTTTTCGCAAACCGGAAAATTGGTGAAGATTCCTCATTCTCCTCAACAGGCAAAATTTGACTATCGCAGTTTGTGTCTTAAGTTTCGTGTGGCGTTTTCGAGTTGAAACGCTGGCCACTAAGTTGTGGTCGACTCGCCCCAAAACGGCTGGCTTCTTGGCGTAGAAGTTGGTTGAGTATTGAGGGTCATAATGTTTTTATTAACTCGGTTTAGCCGAGACTACCTGTCGGAGGGTATAAAGATGAAGAATTTCGCCATGAAGTTGAAGCGTTTCTTGAAGAGCGAAGACGGACCAACAGCAGTTGAATACGCTGTTATGTTGTCGCTCATTATCGTTGTTTGCTTGACTGCAGTTACCAACATCGGTAAGCGAGCAAGCACAACGTTCACAAACGTTGCTAACCAACTCGGCGCCGGCGCAGGCACCTAGTCATGCGTAGCCGGTTTGCGTTTCTCATCGCAAACCGAACCGAGCGTGCGCTCGGTTAAAAAATTGCACACCAACTCCGGGAGTTGCATTGGGTTCTGCCCATGCAACTCACCGGCTTGGTGCATTAGATGTTAGACAGGAGTGAATCATGCATCACGCACTTTTTCCGGTAGAGGCCATTTCATCCCTTTGGATGCTTATTTGCTGCGCGGGGACCCTGTTTACCGTTTTCACCGTTTGGCTTTTGTCGCCACGGTAGGCGTTGTTTTTGATCCGGTTGTGGTGTGGCCTTAAGTTTTGAGTTGGTAAAATGAATACAATAATTAACGGACTAATTGCGAACTGGCATATTTGGACGGTCTCGATTGTGCTGGTCGTCGCAGCAGTGATCGATGGTTGGAAGCTCAAGGTTCCAAACTGGATCACATTCCCTATGATTCTCACTGGCTGGGTATACAGCTTCGCTTCGGGCGGCTGGCCCGGGCTAGGATGGAGCTTGTTGGCCACATTCTTTGGCCTCGCTCTCCTATACGGCATTTACATGGTAGGCGGCATGGGTGCCGGCGACGTGAAACTATTAGCGGGCATCGGTGCATGGGTCCATGCGGAACATACTTGGAATATATTCGCAGCGACCGCTATCGTCGGTGGCATCATGGCACTTTGCATGGTGGCTTACACTGGTGCATGGCGAAAACACTACGCTCAGTTCAGAATGCTAATCGGCGAATTTGTCGAAGTCCGAGATCCAGAGGCTCTCTTCCAGCGAGCAGCTGAACGCAAGCCAAGAATGTTTTTGCTCCCCTACGGAATTCCGATGACTGTCGCCGCTCTTGGATACTTCGCTTTTAATGGCATGTATTTCTAAGCGACCGCACGGAAGGCATTACAAAACACCTTCGAGATCAGTTTCTCGAAGAAGATCGCGAAACGATTGATTAGTAACCTTGGTAAGTCCTACCAAGGTTTTTTCATGGAATAGCTATAAAAATGTCCGTACGCGGTCGCTCTCTCCTGTGCAGCGATCAAGATTTGCTAAATTCGGACACCAGTCATGGTTCCATGCACCGCCCGAAAATGTCTCCTTTAAAGAGGCCGCTTGCCTCAAGCATCTCCAACGGAGAGAATCATTACTAGATTCCACTTATTCGAGAGTTGATGCTATGAACACTTTGCCAAGTATTGTTTGGCCCGAACTACCTGACTGCGGCGTCTACCTAACATGGCCCCAAGCGGGTGTGGAGTGGATTCACCCTGACGATGTCTCGCTCGCCGAAGAGCTCATCCCAAGCGGGCGAGTATTTCGAAGGGTCGCTTTCGACGGCACCTATTACCGACTCGAATACGGTCATCACGTATTGCGTGTCAAACCGTCCATGTGGTCTAAGGTCCACGATGACGGACTTTGGATCGGAGACCAAGTCGAAATAAAAGGGGACTTTTTGACCAACGAACCGTCTATAGCTGTTATAACCGAAGCACGTTTTGACCCCAGCACGGGAATGATCGCGTACACGCTGGTACAGCGTGACATGACTTTGGACAAACACTACCATGCTGACGAACTTCGCTGCTTAACCAAACGGCCGGAAAAACTTTCCTCGCGAAGTGACTTTACCGTTGAGACTCCGTCTAAAATACCGGATGACGGACTTCCTAACCTAAAAGAGTGATTCGCATGGCCGAAAAACTAATCCACCGAGCATCGCAAACTGGTTCCTCAGCAAATCTAGACCGTAACATCATTTGGCAATTGGCGGCAATCGGTTGTCTTTTTGTTTTGATAAATGCTACCGGCTGCGATTCCAGTTCTACGATCGATTCGGTAATAAACAGCCCTAGCAACACCAACAGTCCGGCAGCCAATAACGCAACCGGAGGAGCGGGTGTAGGCTTCGGGGAAATGGTGGGAAGTAACCAATCGCCCAACTCCTCTCCGCCTCAATCGCCAACGCCGCCTTCCCATGCAGGAACCGCTAAATCCAATGCGGGAGCTAGCGATCCAAATGGCCTGGGGCTGGGTGCTTCTGGCATCAATACAGATTTAAGTGACGTCTCCACTAGATTGGATCCACCTAAAATCTCTCGCAGCGACTTCGTAATCCGCCTTTCTCTATCAGCGAGGGAACAATTACTCGAGGAAACAAAAAAGCCTGGCAATGCTTACTTACTTGTTGGCAAAGTCACCACGACGAAAGACGATTGGCAACACATCAGTTTTGTCGACTATTATGAACCAGACCGGCAGTACCAATTTCGAACCAATGGCGTAAAGATTTTGGTACCTCGGGAACTAGTCAATCGTCTCCATAATGCTACCATCGACTTGGATTCAGACAGCAAGCGGTATTTCGTAACTTTGGCTCGCTAGCGGCGAGTCCGAGTTTCTTTTCCATTCGACCGATTCAACCCACACATTCAACTTTACATGTCTGACTACTCGAGCAATTTAACCACCCCATCTTATCCGAAAAGAAATTGGTATCTGACGGTCCTGATCGTGGGGTCAACGTTGTTCGCGGTCGGAGGGGTATTCCGTGCTTTGTTTTACGGACCTGTTCACGCCCGTTGGCTAGTCGCTCATGCAGCAAATGAGCTTGCAGCGCAGCGAGTCGACTCAGCCGTTTCTTGGCTCGATAAAGCCTACAGTGCTTCTTCGGACATTGCGAGCGATAGCGATTATTGGCGATTACGATTCGAAATTCTTACAGGCAAAAATCCGCTTCCTACTGATGAACTGGATCAATTTGTCAACGAAGCGATTGAATCAATTAACAGAGATGCTTACCAAATCTACAAGACCACGGTAGCATCCAAACTCAGCAGACTGCTCTTTAACGAGACCTACTTTAAACAAGCATTGCTCGTTCTAGAGAAAACGTTACCACCTCTGGAAGATCGAACCCCATCAGAAAACAACGAAATTGCCTACACACGCTCGATCGCGGGACAGGACTTGGACATAGCTCTAGCGGAGATTAATCGGTCTTTGGTGGACAGAAACACCAACCAGTTCTCGCAGCTCTTCGATACCAAAGCTTGGATCTTGTATAAAAGAGGAGAATCAGAAAAGGCTCTTAAATTTGCGGACGCAGCAGTCAAAGAGTGGTACACGGAGATTGCAGCGGCTAACGCGAACTACGCCCTATTACTTCTTCCAGACGACAAGTTCACTCTGACAAAAAAGGAAAATGAGCCCGCTATAGACTCTCCATTCTTGGAGGAAAACCCAGAGTCTACTCCAACGAAACCACAGCAACCAGCAGCCGCCACTCGCTCAGGTTTGCAGTCGGAGAACAACGAGTCATTCGTCACACTCGATACTTTTTTGTCAAAGTACAAAATCGATCCAGTCCAATCCGCTGTTGAGCCGAGCAGCGATCGTGTCGAGAAGACGAGTGGCGATGTGTCTAAATTGCCTACGAAAACAACGGGTATCGGACGAGATCGAGGTAGCCTACTGCATACGACGGCCGTGCTTCGTTATCATCGAGCCTGCATATTGGAGGCCCTGAATAAAATTGACCAAGCACAAAAAGACTATTACTGGCTAGATGCATTCGGTTACACCAATACCAATGACCTCTACTAGCCGCTGCGAATAGACCAGCTCATTCCACGCTTACTCTCCAATATTTTTTCCACTCGACGACGACTTCTTTACCAAGAATCTACTTCATACCGACACTAGCCGTCTGAACAATTTGAGGACGGCTCTCTTGGCGATGAGGATTGTAGACAACTCCCGCCCTTTGGTCGTACCGATAGTACCCACCTAGTGGCGTTGGTTGTAATCTCCGATCAGTCATACCCGATTTATACAGATCGATCAAATTCACATCCGGGTGCTTTCCTACGCTGGCCATGTAACATGCCGCCAACTCATTAAGTACCCTCAGATTCGCATCGTCCATCGCGAATTGGTAGCTTTTAAATTGCCCAGAAATAAGCCACGAGAAAACTACAAATGTTGCACCTAGAGAAATGACCACGGGAATGCGACCAACCCGATTCGTGATCGGTTTTAAAAAACGCAATGAACGTGGAACGGATGGCGACATGATGTGATCCGATGACAACAGAAAAGGCAACGACACTTGGAAGCTAGCTTACTCGTACCGACACAAGAAATTCTTTACCGGCGGCCTTCTCGGTTTGATGAAATCCAATGGCCGATTGTTCCGTTTACAACGGAAAGAACTGCTCTAGGGGTGCGTTGAGGGGCTATTGCAGGAGTTGGTCTGCCGCGGCGAGTAAATCTCTGATATGCTTTTCGGCCGATTATTCATCGTGAACCTCTTAGGATTTCAGATTTCAACATGTCATTGCAGAACAAGATTGTCGTCGTCACGGGTGGTGCTACTGGGATCGGGTTTGCCCTAGCACAATCCTTTTCCGAAAAAGGAGCTCTGGTTGTAATAGGATCACGCCGACAATCGGCCATCGATGAGGCGATCCAAAAATCCAGCGGGAAACTCCACGGCAAAGCAGTCGACGTCGGTAATCGCGACGACGTTAATCAATTTATGACTTGGGTGGAATCGACAATCGGTCCAGTGGACGTTCTCGTTAACGCCGCTGGCGTCAATATCAAAGACCGCACCATGGCATCTATGCAACCTGAGCAATGGGACCAGGTTATGCAGATCAATGCAACAGGGGCTTACAACTGTATTCACGCCGTCCTGCCAGGAATGAAGAATCGCAAGTCAGGATTTATTGTTAACATCTCCAGCGTCACAGGCAAACGAGCCATCGCCCTCGGCGGTGTTGCTTATGCGGCGAGTAAATTCGCGATGACGGCGTTGGGAACCTGCGTAGCCAACGAGGTAGGTGGAGAGGGAATTCGAGTCACCAACGTCTATCCTGGAGAAGTAGACACTCCTATTCTCGATCATAGACCAGTCCCCGTCACGGAAGCTCATCGTCAAAGCATTTTGCGACCGGAGGATATAGCACAAGTTGTCGTGGCACTCGTCGACACCCCAGCTCGTGTGCACGTCCCGGAAATTGTGATCAAACCGGTGCATCAATCGTATTACTAAGCGAAGTATTGCCCGAGTACTACCAAACGTTTTGATTCGTCATCGTGTCTGGTGATCATGGTGGCGAATCACACCCCGCGGCGCTGATAAAATCGAAGAAACTCTTTGCGCCAGTCTTGGCGCAGCTCCCGACTGAGCCGCCGTCCGAGATAACCTGCGGCAGCGCCCGACTGTAGATCTTGCAAGTACTGCCGAAATGTGGCGCGCGTTTCAGGGCTATGGTGAAGTAAAAAAGCGACCACACTCCATGCATCTCGATACTGCTTCGATTCAAGAGCACCGTCGACATGCCATTGTTCAAGCTCTTCAATTGCGGGAACTTGACCATAACGGATCTGCGCCAAGACTCCTTGAGCATGTTCTCTATGGGACAACCGATCGGGTAGTGATGTTTCAAAATACTCCGCAAGCCCCTCATCCAGCCAACTCGGAAGCTTAGTCCTGCAGCTATGAATCATTGCATGAGCACATTCATGCCGTGCATCAACGATCCAGTCATCATGCATGTAGGTCAGAACCAAGCCTGGACCACGATGCTGAACAAATAAAGCTCTACGCTTCGGAAGCTTAGGAAAGTGTTCGTCAAGATACGAGTCGTATTCCACCCTATCACGAAGTACAACGATCTTAATCTCGTCGACTAAGAAAGTGAGTTCTAAAACGTCTTCTACCTCTTTTTTGTAACCGTCCAGTCTGTCGGCGAGCGATTCTATTTTGGCCACATCAAGTGTGGAATACAGAACAAAGGGAGCATAGGTCGTAGTTGTGTTCCACCTAGAATGAGTCTCGACCTTCTTCGTATCTGATGCAGAATACGTCCGAATCGAGATTAGATTGCTAGCCGCCGAGCCACCACGGGCAATCTTAGTATCGAATTCATCTCCGGCCGAGGCACTATCGCTACGGGCTGCAATTAACGAGGCGATCGAAACAGATGCGGTTCGAAGAAATGTACGGCGATGAACGAGACCATTCCCTCGCGACAAATGCTTGCCTAGAATCTTAGAGGGCTTAAGAAAATTCATCAGCATCGCTCTGTATCAAGCCGAAAGGAATGCGTTATTGCTTGAAGTATTCCTGAGCAGAAACAACTTTAAGCTCCTGAACGTTCGCTAGAATTCTTGCCACAGACTCGGCATCAGCCGAACTAGGTGATGTAGGTATTATGAGTTTCGCGACAATCTCATCCCCAGCCCGCGATGCTTTCGTGCGACGACGAAGCTCGATCGGCAAAGATTGCTTTTCGAGCAAGTACTCGTTGAGAGCTAGACGAATTTGCGGAGGCCGTTTCGGTGGAAAGACCGCGGCGATTTTTGTCGACCAATCGACATGTTCCAGATAGCGAAGTGTTAATTCGTTAAACGGCCCCTTGTCGAGCTTCGCTTCATAGATCACTTGCTCGTTCTCAATTCTCACCACTTCACTCTTTATAACTTGAACGTCTCCTTTGGACTCTGGCTTTCTGGAACTCTTGAGCGTCAAGGCATTTAGTTCCGCCAGCATGGAGTCGAGAGAATCGAGTTCAATAACGAAGCAGACCCTTCGATTGGTGTCAGCCACCGTAAGCGTTCGGTTGGTACGATCCAAAACCTTTACTAACGAATTCGAGTGATCCGTTTCGATCGTAAGCGTTTCGGTAAAGTATGTCTTGTATTGTTCAAGGGGCGGAGCGGTCTCTTTAGCGTAGATATCAACGTCGATCCGCATGCAGCTTTGCCGATCCTTATTTTTGAAGGCAGCTTCGTTGATCGATTGAGCCGTAGACAACTTGGAGATGCCGCATAAAACCATCATCATAGTGACCAACCCTGGAAGCAATCGGAAAGGCATTACGAGATCCCTCACTTTAGAAATTGAAGGCGGATGTGATGGCTGCGTCCATGGCAACATCTTCGGTAGGATCATAGGGATAGAATACCCTCGCAATCCGACCAGCAACGAGTGTCAAGTAAGCCCGTTGAAAGGTAGACTCGTCCATCTCGGTAACCGGTGCACCAGTGGATGGGTAGATATACTCTGGAAATGATTTGCGAAAGACGGGAGCCGTTTCACCTTTTTTGTAAACAACGACGGCTGAGGTACAACGACCTCGAAACAAAGTCTGCCCCTCACGTAGCTTAAGATCAGAAATGCTCGCATCGATGACATAGTCTGCCCCCAATCGCGAAGCAACTTGCTCGAGATCCATTTGACCGAGCGGTTGATCCTGGCAAACGCCCTCGACCATATCCTGGCTTATCAGTTGGATTTTTTTTACCTTAGCTCCCAAGTGTAAATTGATATGCTTGGCGAGAACAACACTTACGGCGTCCCAGGTATGAACCCCGTTGTTGCTGACTAAAACCGCGACCTTCTTGCCTTTGAGATCATCGAATTCGGCTGGCGTATCCTTGCCCTTGATGACGTACAGGACGTTGGAGAGGAGGCTCACACATCCCGTACTGGCTATTAGAAAAATCAACAAAACCGAGGCAAGCCCCGGCCCCACGATGTACTGTTTCCGACTTGCTCGGTCCGACTTCGGATTTCGGTTCATCTAGACTTCCTGTCTCTGTAAACTCCGACCCACAACTCCCCTGCCCGTGGCTTATATCCAAAGAAATTGGAATGCCGCTAGACCAACTCGATTGTCCCCAACCTGGAAATACGGCGATTTGCAATCATGGCGCCAAATTCAGAACTAGAAAAATGAGGAATGGCTGTTAAAACTATTGGTGGTATTCAGTTCGTTGAATCGACGGTGGACAAAAACAGACCTCGCCCCCCAGTCCCCGCATTTTGCCTTGTTTATTCGTTCCGATCCTTTACAGACTAACCATTCATGGAACTTCCCGTCATAAGTTTGGGCCAGCCAGCGCCGGCGGATGAGGCTGCAGAGACGCTTGGATGCGGCACCACCCCTCTTTTCGAGCCCAGTCGGAGACTACCGTCGTGGCTCAAACGAGAAGTCCCCAAAGGAAACGAAAATCGATTTACCTCCGGATTGCTGGACGAGTTGCGGTTGGAAACGGTTTGCGAAAATGCGAAATGCCCCAATCGCATGGAGTGCTATTCGCAAAAAACCGCGACCTTTATGATTCTCGGAAATGTGTGCACTCGCCCATGCGGGTTCTGCGCCGTGAAACGAGGACGACCCGATGCTCTCGAATTGGATGAGCCAGGTCGGGTCGCCGAGGCAGCTTTGAGATTAGGGCTCCGACACGTCGTGATTACCTCGGTCACGCGAGATGATCTTCCCGATGGTGGCGGCGAACATTTTTATCAGTGCGTAATAGCTGTGCGTGAAAAGACTGGCGCAACCGTTGAGGTCCTTACCCCTGACTTTATCAATCACAAACACGGCTTGGATCGCGTCATTGAATCAGCCCCGGAAGTATTCAACCATAACATGGAAACGGTCCCTCGACTTTATCGCCGAGTCCGCGGTCCGAAGAGTGAATACAACTGGACGTTGGAAATGATGACCTACATCAAGGCTAAGAACCCAGCCATCAAGACCAAAAGCGGTCTTATGCTCGGATTGGGAGAGACTCGCGAAGAGTTAATGGATTGCTTAGCAGACCTCCGTCGATTTGATTGTGACTTTTTGACCCTAGGACAATACCTGCAGCCTGGTCCCAAGTATCTACCGGTGCAACGTTATGTTCATCCGGATGAGTTCGCGGAACTACGACAAGTCGCGCTGAGCATGGGATTTAAAAAGGTTGCTTCAGGACCGTTTGTTCGAAGCTCCTATCATGCGAAAGAAATGGCGGACGATTAAGGTTCATGGAACGCCAACAGCGAGCGCTACTGGCTCGTATCCAACGCCATGTCCCGATCGTTGAAACGGAAACGACTATTGCTGGCCAATCGGTAGCATGGATCAAGGTCACAGATCCGGATCAGTTGCTCCTCCAAGCGCTCGCAAAAGGAGAAGATGGATCATTCGAACAAGATCCGTTTTGGGCTGCGGCATGGCGAGCCGCAATCGGCATGGATCATTTTCTCGGATCGATCTCGCAACGTCTTGAGGGAACGAGAGTCCTAGAATTAGGTGGCGGCAGCGGGCGAGCCGGAATCTCGGCAGCCATGCGTGGTGCCAACGTGTGGATCACCGATGCAGCAACGGTAGCCATGCTGGTCTGCCGTTACAATGCACACCATGTTCAGCAACACGTAACCATTCGATGCTTGGATTGGCGGGATCGAGAATCTGGCCTAGGTCGGTTTCCTATCATCGTGGGCTCAGACATCGTGTACGATCCCAAGCTCTTTCCGATTCTTGAACCATGCGTCAGACGCCATCTGGAAGAAGGTGGCGTTGCCTATTTCAGCGAACCGCAACGACACACGGGCGACCGCTTCAAAAAATGGATTCAGTCTGCAGGCTGGCTACTAAACGAACACTTCATCGATCTGCAGGATGGTGAGAAAGAAATCCGCATCTTTGAATGTCGCTTACCACAACGGAGCTAACTTACCGTACCGGTGCTAAACCATGCAGCCGCCGCAGCATCCCAATCTGTCCGGAATGAATCGACTCATGCAACGGACAAAACAGGAGTGCCCCGAGTTTGATCGGATACACTGCAAACGGCATCTCGGTCGGTTCGGCCAGTTGCTGGGCCGGGAACGTCTTGATGGCCGCCATGCTTGCCTCATGAATTGCGTTTAAGGTCGCGAGGAGTTCTGGTTTGCTAGGATTTTCTGCTGGATCAGAGGCTGGAGTCGTGCCACGGCCGAACTTTTTTCTCAACCAGCCTGGCATCAACTCTAAATCCCCCTCAGCTCGCCCCCGTTGCCGAAAGAGCATCAGACCATATTCGGAAACAGCCAAATGTCCAACTTGCCAAGCCACATGGCTGGTCGCCCCCTGAGGAATGACATTCCACAATTCATCGGGAATGGCTTCCAGAAGATTGTGCGTGTAATTTCGAGCAAACTCCATTTGTCCAGCGACAGCGTCTCGCATGGCCAGGATTTCCGCGTCGCTGGGGATCTTAATTTCAGACATTCTTCGATTCTTTAGGGGAAATGGAAGGGAGGGGGGAACACGAAATCGATGAAATGAATAGACCGGAATCGCAAGAAACGGTCAACCGTCACCTTGTAGGGATGTCGATTCGTTGGGAAAATACGCCCGATGATCCAACCATCCAGCCCTACGATCCAGATTCTCCAACCATCATGGAATGATTCGTGTCCAACGCACCCTCTGGCAAACCTGCTAAAAGTATCGGCGATTTATTGCGCGAGTTCCGCGAACATCGGGACCAAATGAGGATGGAGCTATCGAAAGCCATCGTGGGCCAAGATGAAGTGGTTGAACAACTTTTTGCCGCGATCTTTACCCGCGGCCATTGCTTGCTCGAAGGAGTTCCTGGACTGGCCAAGACGCTTATGGTTTCTTCGCTTGCCAAGATCCTCGACGTTAACTTTAAACGAATCCAATTCACTCCCGACTTGATGCCTTCCGACATCACCGGCACCAACGTGCTTGAAGAGGATTCTGAGGGACGACGCGAATTTCGCTTCGTCGAAGGCCCCATCTTTACCAACATCCTTTTGGCGGACGAAATCAACCGTACCCCACCAAAAACCCAAGCCGCATTGCTCCAAGCGATGCAGGAACGAGACGTAACAGTCGGCCGCCAAACCTATCAGTTGCCCGAGCCATTCTTCACGATCGCAACGCAAAACCCGATTGAACAAGAAGGAACCTATCCGCTTCCCGAAGCGCAATTGGACCGGTTTATGTTCAACATTAAGGTTGGATACCCTACAGCTGACGAAGAAGAGAAGATCTTGTTGTCCACGACTCGCAGCGAGAAACCTGAGATTAACAAAGTTCTCTCCGCCCGCGCTATCATGAATATCCAAAAGCTCGTGGGTAGCGTTGCAGTCAGCCCATTTGTGGTGAAATATGTCGTTGCGTTGGTTCGCGCCACTAGACCATCAGAACCAGACTCACCAGAAGTGGTCAAAGAACTACTCGACTTCGGCGCTGGTCCTCGCGCAGGGCAATTTCTTATCCAAGCCGGTAAAGCCATCGCCGCGATGGATGGTCGATTTAGCGTTGGAATCGAGGATGTAAAGAAGATCGCCATCCCGGTCCTGCGACATCGATTGAGTACCAATTTCCAAGCGCAAGCGGAAGGCATGACCACGGACAAAGTCATTCAACGTTTGCTCAAAGAAATCAAAGAACCCTCGGTGCCCAAATACGGTGGCATCGATGCAGCCGTTCCCCCAGTTCAGTGAAGCACTTTACTTTTGCTCTCTCGCCAACCCAATTGAACACAGCCGACGATGCATTTTACTTTGGAAGGACAGGAACTTATCCGCGCTCATTTTCGGAATTTGCAAATGCCCGTTCGATTGGCTCTCGATGCGACCGCTGGCAATGGTTTTGATACTCTGTTTCTTGCGGAACTAGTCGGCCCAGACGGCACGGTGATTGCAATCGATCTCCAGCCAAACGCCATCGCTTGTGCGCAGCAAAAACTTACCCAACACGGTTTCGAGACACGAGTTCGCTGGCACTGCCGATGTCACTCGGAAATCGGTTCCATTCTTGAACAGACCGATGCACCTATCTTGAATGTAGCGATGTTCAATCTAGGGTATCTACCCCTTGGGGACAAATCGATCATCACTACGAAAGAAACCACCCTCAGGGCGCTAGACCAGACATGGGGACATCTAGTTCCGCATGGCCTACTAAGCCTGCTGTCTTATCCAGGTCATGCAGGTGGCTCCGAAGAGCACCAAGCGGTATGCCAATGGGTAGAAACCATTTCTCGAGAATCGAGAATAAATCGATTCACCGACGAACAAAACCCCAAGAGCCCAGTTATGTGGTTGATCGTAAAAAATTAGCTACCTTCGTATCTACCCAAACCTCATCAATTGACTCGTAAGTCAGATTCGGCACAACACATGGTAAAAATCGGCGCTCACATGAGCATCGCAGGCGGATACTTCAAAGCGGTTGAGTCGGCGTGCGAGTACGGCATGGATGTGGTTCAACTCTTCACAAAGAATAACAATCAATGGGCCGCTAAGCCTCTAACAGACCAAGACGTAAAGTTATTCGACGATTCGCTGAAGAAGACGGGCGTCACTCGTCCTCTGTCGCACGCTTCGTATTTGATCAATCTAGCATCTCCCAAAGATGACCTGTATCGGAAATCGATCGATGGCATGGTGATCGAATGGCAACGTGCCGAACAGTTGCATCTAGACGGCGTCGTCATGCACCCAGGTGCGTTTGTGGATTCGAGCGAAGAACTCGGACTCCAGCGGATCGCAACCGCCATCGCTGAGATATACGAACGAGTCTCACCGAAACGATCTTGGTTACTTTTGGAAAACACGGCGGGTCAAGGTTCCAATCTAGGTTGGAAGATGGAGCATCTTGGTTGGCTGCTGGAGAGAACAGGCGAATCGATGCAAGTAGGTGTTTGCTTCGACACGTGCCACGCTCACGCGGCTGGTTACGACATGTCGACCGAAGAAGGGTTTAAAGCTTGGGAGAAAGAAGCCAAGAAACATGGTGTGCTCGATGCGATCAGAGCCTTGCATCTCAACGACAGCAAAAAAGGTTGTGGTAGCCGAGTCGATCGCCATGAGCACATCGGACAGGGCTCAATAGGTGATGAAGGATTCGTCCGAGTCCTCAATCACAAGGTTCTAAAAAAGCATCCGATGTACCTTGAGACAGACAAAGGGCAAACCGAAGCAGGCGAAGATTGGGACGCTGTTAATCTCCGTCACTTACGTAGTTTAGTGAGCTGAGGTTAATATAATCTTCACACATTTGCATCATCCCATAGGCGCCTCAAAGCGGACTGATTGTGGCCGTTGATTGTGGTGATCAAAAAAAGTTGAAACAGGATCTCTAACGAAAGAGACGAGTATGCCGAATTCACCATTGATCCCAGCCAACTGGAGCGATTTTCTAGACGAATTTCGAAATAGGCTGGGCACATCGGTTGGGCGACAGCGATGCATGGTCGCGGCCAACCAACTTCTTATCGTAGCTCATCATGTACCAGAACATGATGAGCACGCACGACGGGGTCTTTTGTTCTGGATGAATGCTCAAGGGGAATGGCGGGCCAGCAACGGCGATCCCGGTAAAGCCGCCTTGCAAATGCACCTCGATCGTTATGCAAAGCGTGTTGATGCCTATGAAGCGGAAGAGACGCGTGCTCAAACTGCCGATGAGTATCTACGCCTGCTTGACGGACTGGTTCCGATCGTTCGCTCAGCAAAAAATTTCCTCGCAACTCTTGAGGAAGCCCGAAAAGAGTTCCCTAAAGAAAGGTCACTCATCGACCACCGCGACCGAGCTTACGATATCTCTCGTCAAGTCGAGTTGCTTTACGAGGACTCTAAGAATGCGATGGAGGTCACACTCATTAGAAGAGCGGATGAGCAAACTGCAGTCACGCATCGGATGGCAGTTGCAGCGCATCGATTGAATTTGCTGGCTGCGGTGTTCCTACCTTTAGCAACCCTGGGCTCTATCTTCGGGACCACTCTAACAGATAACTGGAGCTGGTCGAAAACGCCGCTCGGTTTCGCATGCTTCGTGATTTCAGGAATCGTGCTTGGCCTAGTTCTCGCACGATTCGTTTCTACAGCCGAGAAGAAGTAGGTTTAGTTGCGACATACCATTCTGTTCTTGGTTTAGCATTTCAACATTCTTTTTCGGCCGCGATGGAGTCCTGTATACTGAAGAGGTCGATTTTGGAAATGCATAACCTGCCGAGCAACTTCTCCCCGGCGAATTTACGAATCTTAAGGAATACGATGAGAGCACGAACGATTAGTTTCGCACTATCCCTGTTGGCAACCTCGATTCCCGGTATGTCGGCCTATGCGGACAATTGGGGACATTGGCGAGGCGTCGATGGCAACGGAATTGCATTGAACGTTGATCCGCCAACCGAGTTTGGACCATCCAAGAATCTCAAATGGCGATTGCCTATCCCCGGTCGCGGATCGGGATCCCCCGTTGTCTGGGACAATCAAGTCTTCGCAGTCACGGCGGCTCCGATTGCTGGACAAAGAGACAAGCTCAGCTTCCGCGTTTATTGCATCGATCGCCAAACAGGCAAAGCCCTTTGGGAAAAGACCGCAATTGAAGCTATTCCTCACGATCCAACTCACTCGACCAATACTTTCGCTTCCGCGTCACCATGTACCGATGGCAAACATGTTTACGCACACTTTGGATCGCAAGGGCTATTCTGCTACACCATGAAAGGTGAGTTGGTATGGTCGAAGCAATTTGGCAAAATGCGAATCCGAAATAACTTCGGTGAAGGCAGCTCGCCAACGGTGGTTGATGACATGATCATTGTCCCGTGGGATCACGAATCGGGCTCGAAGCTGTTCGCACTAAACAAGCTAACAGGAGAAACCGTTTGGGAGATCTCGCGCGATGAACCAACTTGCTGGGCAACTCCTCATATCGCAACCGACTCCACTGGTCGCAAGCAAATTGTCATGAACGGCCAAACAGCAGCGCGAGGTTACGACTTAAAGACAGGCGAAGAGCTTTGGAAATGTGGTGGACAAACGCAGCGTCCGTGTGCTTCGGCAGTTTCGAAAGACGGGATTACCTATGTAACGAGCGGATTCCGAGGTTCCTTTATCGGTGCTTTTGATATGGCAGGTAAAGGAGACCTTCAAGGAACGAAGTTCGTGAAATGGTCCGCCAATAAAAACACCCCAGATGTTGCATCCCCGGCCTTGTCAGGCAATCGATTGTACTACTACAAAGAGAAGACTGGCCTCTTAACCTGTGTCAACATTGCGACCGGCAAAGAGATCTACGCAGCGGCTCGGATTCCGGGCATCAATAGCACCTATGCATCACCTGTCGTTGCGAATGGTTTTATTTATTTGACCGATAGGCAAGGCAAGATCACAGTCATCAAGGATGGTGATTCCGTTGAAGTGGTCGCAACGAATCAACTCGATGAGGGTGTCGATGCCACACCAGCGTTTGTCGACAAAGAGATTTTCATTCGTAGCGACAGCGCGTTGTATTGTTTCTCAAAGTAGAAATGCGATTTAAAGATCGCATTACGAGTATCCGGTAGCTGCTTCGTTCTTCTCTTAATTGCGACTAGCGTTTTTGCGCAGTCCGATTCGCCGATGATTGACAAACATTCGATACAGCTCCCATCGGATCACGTCGCCGTATTAGCGCGGTACCGATATCTTCGCGACTAAATCCCAACCCGCAGCGTAAGCAAGGGACACATGGCTTCCAAGCCATGCAGAAATGCGGCCCCTCGCTCACGCTTTTTGAAGTTGCGCTATTTTGGATTTAGGGGCAAAGCCCAGTTCGTTTACCTAGCCAGGCCTGGAGGGCCTGGACCGCGATCCACCAAGATTTTTCAAGGGCCAACGGCCTGACCGTTTGTTCCCTTGCTGAGATCCGAGCCATCCTAAACGGCCGGACCTTTGGCCCTAACATCATCGTTTTCTCAATTCCCAGGCCTTCTGCCTGGGCTAGGCAAACGTAAGGCCTTTGGCCTGAAAAACCTGTTACTGCGCAAATTCAGAACTCACGCTGCGGGTTGGGATGCGCACCAAGTCGACCTATTCACAACAACGACTCCCCACTCACTACATTACCACATTTTTCCCAATCTATTGACTTCCCATGAGTTTTGGTGTATGGTTACACCGATACACCAAAAAGGGAGGTGGGAAGTATGCAACTTTCAGTCGAGCCTGATAACGGGATCCCGATTTACGAACAGTTGGTGCGGCAGATCAAATACGCCGTCGCCGAGGGGGTTTTGGTCCCGGGGCAAGTTATACCGAGTGTTCGGGAGCTAGCTCGCCAGCTGGCCGTGAATCCCAATACGGTCCAGCGGGCATTTATGCAGCTACAGGATGAGGATGTTCTTCAAGCGTTACGCGGTCGCGGCATGGCCGTTTGTCCGGGCGCTAAACAACGCTGCGTGAGCGACCGCAAGCAGTTGCTCGCAGAACGGTTGGAAAGCGTGCTCGAGGAAGCGATTCGCGGTGGGCTCGATCCTGAGCGACTGCGAGACATGTTTGAAAAGGCATTAAAAAAAGCGATTCTTAGCAGCGACCAAACACGGGAGAACCAATCATGACAGCAGCGATTTCGGTAGATCTGGTATCAAAACGATTCGGTAGCAAAGTCGTTCTCGACAATGTCTCATTCGATGTACCTCAAGGGGTCGTGTTCGCGTTGCTTGGGGAGAACGGAGCTGGCAAGTCAACGCTTATTCGAGGCTTACTCGGTTACCACAAATTTCAATCGGGTACCGTACAAGTATGCGGTTTTGATCCGATAAAATCGCCCCTCCCATTGCGACGTGCGGTTGGTTACGTCTCGGATGCACCAGCTGTTTACGAATGGATGACCATCTCAGATGCAGGTTGGTACGCCTCGGGCTTTTATCCCGAAGGTTTTTTAGCTCGTTACGATCAATTGATCCAAGAGTTTCAATTGCCGCCCAAGTCCAAATTGCGAGATCTATCCAAAGGGATGCGAGCTAAGGTTGCTCTCTCGCTAGCGATGGCCTTTGATCCGCAGCTATTGATCTTGGACGAACCAACATCGGGACTTGATCCTGTCGTGCGACGTTCCTTTTTAGAGAGCATGATCGATCGCGCTGCTGCTGGGCAAACTGTTTTCTTGAGCTCGCATCAGATTCACGAAGTGGAGCGTGTTGCCGATTGGATTGCGATCCTTCATCAAGGCAAGCTACAAATTGCAGCCCCGCTCGAAGACATCAAGGCGAGCGTGACCATGCTCAGCATTTCAATGAAAGATCCATTGCTCATGCTTCCAAGCGAAATGCACTCGCTCGAAGTGTTGCACGCGACGCAAAACGGTAGAACCATCCAGCTCATGGTTCGAGGTTTGAAAGATGAAACGCTTCGAGCGATCCATGCAGACGCCAATCTTTTCGAGGTAAAGGCGGTGCGTCCGAATCTTGAGGAGCTATACATCGGCTTCACGCAACCCATGCAAGGCGATCTGGCTAGTCTCGATCGCACCAAGTTCTCTAAGGCCATGTAGCAAAGGAGGGGATCATGCAGAATACAGTTAGTGACGCGATGATGACGGCTCCCGGGCTAAGCGGGAATGGCGAGGCCGCAATTCGATCGACAGACAATTTCAATCGAACCGTATTCGGAAGATTGCTTTGGAAAGACTGGCGGGTCGTTCGGCAAGTCGTCGTGGCCATTGCCGTGATCATGCCTGTGCTTCAATTGCTACTCGTGATGTTGTCATTTGGCATATTGGCAAGCGGCGGTCCGCACGAAGATATCCTTGGCCCCACGGTGTTAATTGCCATGTTGGCACCAACGTTCATCGCTCTTGGGTGCAGTGGTATGCTCATTGGGCATGAGCGACAGACGGGCTCATGGGGCTGGTCCAGCGTGCTGCCCACAAGTTGGCGGTCAGCTTTGCTGAGTAAGCTTGTTGTCACGTTAATCGCTTGCCTAGTGGTCTTTTGTATCTCTGCCATCATCCCTTCGGTGCTTTTTGCATCAGGGCAGCTGCCGTTCGCAAGTTTCAGATCGGAGTTTGCTTTAGTTCCACTAGTCATCTTTCTAGTTTGGTTTGAGATAGTTGCCTTCTTTTACTTGGCCTTGCTTTTGTTTCGCGAACCCTTGGTGGGATTAGTTGTAGCAGCGTTTGCAGTTTCTACCGCTCAGTTGATTGTTATAGGTGCACTGACCAGAGCCTCTACTGACTTTCTTTTATGGGCTGGTCTAGCTGCATCACGCGAAACGGCAGAGATGGTTCTCATGTTTAGTTTGGGAACGCTATTCTTTGTGACTGGGACTGCTTGCATGGTGTGGGCATTTCGATGGCGATGGACTTATGGACAGACAACGCCGCTCGGGGTTTGGCGTGGTAGATTACGATCCTCGCCAGTTAAAGCGATCGAGTATCGAATCAGGAGAAACGTATCGCCGACAGAATTGGGAAGTCAAATTGTTTTGTCGTTCAGACAATCGTTGGTCGTTAGGCTGATATGTCTTGTTGGACTAGGACTGGCAGCAGCTTGGTTAAAGTCTTATGAGTTAAAACTTTTGCTAAGCGGTTTGGCTTTTCAGATCATTGGAATCATTGGTGCAACGACCTTTGCCGGCGATCAGAGTTCTGGTCGATTCCGGTTCTTTGCTGATC
>Ga0315899_10001409_pt1 | contig 27358 bp, 11 predicted proteins | sample LakEriMetagenome_2_FD_203518 | JGI IMG/M metagenome (GOLD analysis project Ga0315899, IMG submission 203518) | Freshwater fungal communities from buoy surface, Lake Erie, Ohio, United States - Buoy 4 MA112 | ecosystem: Environmental > Aquatic > Freshwater > Lake | place: USA: Lake Erie, Ohio... | reverse complement strand
TCAAAGCCAACAATGCATTTTACTCTGGAAGGACAGGAACTAATTCGGGCGCACTTTCGAAACCTACAAATGCCCATTCGATTCGCGCTCGATGCGACCGCTGGCAATGGTTTCGACACACTGTTCTTAGCCGATCTAGTTGGCCCCGAAGGCAATGTTCTCGCGATGGATCTTCAGCCAACGGCTATAGCCTGTGCGCAGCAAAAACTCTCCCAACACGGTTTAGATTCGAGAGTTCGCTGGCACTGCGGTTGCCACTCTACGCTCGACTCGATTCTTAATCACAACGATGCACCTAGTTTGCACGTCGCCATGTTCAATTTAGGCTACTTGCCCCTAGGGGACAAATCGATCATCACAACCAAAGCCACAACCATCATTGCTTTGGATACAACGTGGAAGCATCTTGTTCCGCATGGCCTACTAAGCCTACTTTCCTATCCAGGGCATGCAGGTGGCTCCGACGAGCATCAAGCGGTATGCCACTGGGTCGACCGTTTATCACAAGAATCAAAGATGACGCGATTTGCGGACGAACAAAATCCTAAGAGCCCGGTCATGTGGTTGATCGTGAAAAACTAGCAACCCAATTCTCGTCAATTCACTCGTAAGTTAGGTTCGGCACAATACATGGTAAAAATCGGCGCTCACATGAGCATCGCAGGCGGATACTTCAAAGCGGTTGAGTCGGCGTGCGAGTACGGTATGGATGTGGTTCAATTATTCACGAAAAACAATAATCAATGGGCTGCTAAACCGTTAACAGATAAAGATGTCGAACTGTTCGACGGATCGCTTAAGAAGACGGGAGTCACACGACCACTTTCGCACGCTTCGTATTTAATCAACCTCGCATCCCCCAAAGATGACCTGTATCGAAAATCGATCGATGGCATGGTGATCGAATGGCAACGTGCCGAACAGTTGCATCTAGATGGAGTTGTGATGCACCCAGGTGCGTTTGTTGAATCGAGCGAAGAACTTGGGCTCGAACGCATCGCAACCGCCATCGCAGAGATATATGAACGAGTCTCACCGAAACGATCTTGGTTACTTTTGGAAAACACGGCGGGACAAGGCTCCAATCTAGGTTGGAAGATGGAGCATCTTGGTTGGCTGCTGGAGAGAACTGGCGAATCGATGCAAGTTGGCGTATGCTTCGATACGTGTCACGCCCACGCAGCGGGGTACGATATGTCGACCGAAGAGGGGTTCAAAGCTTGGGAAAAGGAAGCCAAGAAACATGGCGTGCTCGATGCAATCAGAGCCTTGCACCTTAACGACAGCAAGAAAGGTTGCGGAAGCCGAGTCGATCGCCATGAACACATTGGGCACGGTTCGATTGGGGACGAAGGCTTCGTACGGATCCTCAATCACAAAGTGCTGAAAAAACATCCGATGTATTTAGAAACCGATAAAGGTCAAACCGACGAAGGTGAGGATTGGGATGCGGTCAATCTCCGTCATTTGCGTAGTTTAGTGAATTGAGCTTCATGCAATCTTCATGTGATTATTGCGATCGGATTGCGCCTAAGAGGCAAGCGGAAAATGGCCATATTATTATGGTGATCAAAATAGTTGAAACAGAATCTCGAACGAAATGAGACGAGTATGCCAAACTCACCCTTGATCCCTGCCAATTGGAGCGATTTTCCGGACGAATTTCGGAATAGGCTGGGATCTTCGGTTGGGCGACAGCGATGCATGGTCGCGGCCAACCAACTTCTTATCGTCGCCCATCATGTCCCCGAGCATGATGAAAATGCACGACGAGGACTTTTGTTTTGGATGAACGCTCAAGGAGAATGGCGTGCCAGCAACGGCGATCCCGGTAAAGCAGCCTTGCAAATGCACCTCGACCGCTACGCCAAACGAGTTGACGCCTATGAAGTTGAAGAGACCCGTGCACAAACAGCTGACGAGTATTTGCGATTACTCGATGGAATCGTTCCTATTGTTCGATCCGCAAAAAATCTACTGGCGACTCTTGAGGAAGCCCGAAAAGAATTTCCTAAAGAACGGTCACTCATCGACCATCGCGACCGAGCTTACGATATCTCTCGTCAAGTTGAGTTACTTTACGAGGACTCTAAGAATGCGATGGAGGTCACACTCATTCGAAGAGCGGATGAACAAACCGCGGTCACACATAGGATGGCAGTTGCAGCACACCGATTGAATTTGTTGGCTGCAGTGTTCTTACCATTAGCAACTTTAGGGTCTGTCTTTGGGACTACTCTAACAGATAATTGGACTTGGTCGAAAACACCGCTCGGTTTCGCATGCTTCGTGATTTCAGGAATCGTATTAGGTCTAGTCCTCGCAAGATTCGTTTCGACTGCCGAGAAGAAGTAAGCAGGCGAGTGCTGTATCCTGGCGATGCCCACGCGCAGACGTAGGCCGTAACAAGGCTCGGCGAAGTTACGGCAGGGATGCTCCTAATTCATCCCTAAACCGACAAGTCCTATTAGCCCCGGCGTGCTATGCCGTAACTGCGTTGCGTTGCAACTTGTTACGGCCTACGAGCGTCCTACGCTTTTCGATCACCCCACCACTTGGTCAACTACTGCTTCTCTTTGACTTGATCGACTTCGGAACTGCTTGGTCGAATCAATTCAAAGTACTTGCGAATCGTTTGCCGATGTCCCATCGGGATCGATTCTGATTCCAATGCTGATTCGCTCAAGCTCTCGAACTTCTCGATCTGTTCGCGATAGGCTCGCAATGTTTCTTCCTCTTGAGGATCGGACTTCTCGGTCTCTATGTCCGATTCACCTTGTCCGGACTCTTGTCCCTTGAGGTTCATCTTTTGGTTAGCTGCCAGTGCTAAAGTCTTGTCTCCAGGCGTTTTATCGCCTGCGGCTTTTCCTGCTTTATTTCCAGGGTTGTTCGCCTTGGCTTCGCTTTGCGATTGGCACTCCCCTTCGCACTCTGATTTGCATTCGCTCAAGCATTGACATTGTTTCTTAAGCAAATTGCTGAGCTTCTTTTTGTTGGCCATCTTCTTGGCCTCACCACTGAGCCCTTTAGCACCATCACTGAATTTCGATCGATTACCTTGGCTCAACCCTTGCGCCATTTGCTCGGCCGCTTTGTCGATATTGCTTTCTGCTTTCTTTTGCGAACCTGCATCGTTCTTGTCTTGCAGGTTCTTGCATTGCTCAAGCTTTTCTAAGATGGCCTTTTCGGTTTGGCGATCCATGTCGGGCATTTCCAGCTTTGCCAATTGCTCGGCCGCTTTCTCCATATCACCTTTGGCCAGAGCGTTGCCAGCTTGTGCCATTTCGGGAGAGAGAGCGAGAGCTTGTCCCAACGATTCCATCTTGGCCATCGAGTCGGTGTCTTTGAGTTGCGTTTGCATTTCCATTAGCGAAGCTTCCATTTCGGACAGCTTGGCCATGGCTTCTTTCGGATCGACGCCGGGCTCTTTCATTTCTTTGAGCACGCTTTGCAGTTCCTGCAAGAGTTTCTCGAGCTCGGGATCTTTTTGCTCTTCTTGAATCGCGCGAAGTTCATCCAAGCTTTCCGACACTTTGTCCGCTTGCTTGTTCACAACCTCATTCACAACAGGTGGAGCAATGGGCAGTTCTGATTGAATGGGAACGAGGAGTATCACGGCAGCACACGCGTTCACTACCAATGCAGGCGCAAAGGATCGAGGCGTTCGGATCGGTGCAACTTTCAGCACGTCGATTTTCGCGGCATGCAATTCTGCATCGGTCAGCTGTAACTGCTGGACTGGTGTTAGCTCTTTACCGTGTTTTACGGATCGTTGAAATTCCAAAGCTGTGGTGACGCGATCCTTGAGTTCGCAATCGCGGTCGATATCTCGGGCAGCGCCTCGTAGCGATTTGAATCGAACCAAGGACACGAGCGCCCCGGCACCTGTTCCGATCAAGGACGAGAGAACAATCCACGAGGTCGAAAACCAATCAGGTTCTAATCGATTCGCAAAGGCCATCGTACAGGCAACGACTCCCCCAGAAAAAAGCCCCATCGAAGCAGACTGCCAAAGCCAATTTAACTGTTGGCGATTCCTGACACTGCGGACCTTGGTATTCAATGAAGCAGTGACCAATGAAGTGAGGGCTGTATCACCCATGATTGCTATCCTTCGGAGAAAACGGACGACGGGACTACCGATACCTAGCATGGAGAGGTTGCCGATCAACGTAACATAAGTTGATAAAGAATGCTATAGAATTGCTGAAATCCGGAAATAAAGATGTTATGCTGAGGGCTCATCTTAACACAAACAATTAATTCGAACGGCCCGCGATTCTAAGTGTGTTAACGCCAATCGCCCGTGCTAATGACAAGAATGGAGCAACCAAAATGCCTGCTTTTCGTTGGGATTGCCTAATTCTATGTTTCCTCTCAAGCTTGTTTTGTTGGACTAACTCGCCACTTGCAATCGCGCAAGACGACTTGAATGAAGAAACTGAAGAAGAGCGGAAACAATCCGAGGCGGTTGCGAGGTTTGTAACGGTCCTTGAAAAAAACCCTCGCCGCGGAACGGCATTCGATCGCGTCTACGGACACTACGTTGAGTTCGGTACCATCGATAGCTTTATTGCTGATCTTGAGAAGCGTGCGAGCAGTGCCAATGCGAAGGGTGAGCATTGGATGATTCTCGGAATGATCGAGTATCAACGTGGCAATGATGCGAAAGCCGTCGAAGCACTCACGAAAGCGGAATCGATTCGAACCAATGATCCTCTCCCTGCCTATTATCTTGGCCAAGCACAAATTCGCATCGGTGATTCCACTGCCGCAGTCGCATCCTTTGAACGGGCTCTTACTCGCAAACCACCGCGAGCAGACCAATTAGAGATCTTTCAACAACTCGGTCGGCTTCATCAACGAGCTCAGCGCACCGACGAAGCGATGAAGGTTTGGAAACGATTGGAAGAGCTCTATCCAGATGATGCTCGTGTACTGGAACAAATTGCGGTAACACTAAACGAAGAAGGCCAGTATGCGGAGGCCTTGCCACGTTACGAGAAACTAGCATCGACCTCCAAAGATGATTATCGGAAAACAACATTTGCCATTGCTGCCGCAGAGCTTGTCGTGAAACAAGGTGACAAATCGGGTGGTATCAAGCGCATGGAAAAGCTTCTTGCTGAATTGAACCCCGATGGCTGGCTGCACAAAGATGTTCGCCGAAGAATCGATGATTGTTTTTTGCGAACCGGTGATCAAGACGGGTTGGTGACCTACTACCAAACGTGGCTCGAATCCAACCCACAAGATATCGAGGCGATGAATCGACTCGCTCGTTTTCTCAAGCAATCCGCTCGCAATCCCGAGGCAGCTACGTGGCTAAACAAAGCCTTGGCACTCGCTCCTAAACGAGCAGACATCCGCAAGACGTACATCGAACTGTTGGCGGAGGATAAACGCTTTGCCGATGCTGCGAAACAATTTGAACAGCTGTTGAATGCTGCCCCTGGCAATGCGGACTATTTGCGTGATTGGGGCAAGATGATTCTTCGCAACAAAGAGATGTCTGAGCCAGACCGACGAAAACAAGCGTTGGCAGTTTGGAATCGCATCCTAGAAACCAACCCCAAAGATGCGGTGCTCGTTTCTCAAGTCGCTGATCTGTGTCGACAAAACCAAATGCCCGAAGAAGCCGAAGCGCTTTACCGAAACGCGATCCAGCTGGCTCCTCAAGAACCGCAATACCGCGAATACCTGGGCGAATTTCTGTACATTCAAAAACGAGTTGACGAAGCAAAAGCGGTTTGGAAAGAGATCGCGGCAGGTGATTTGCGTAACGAAGTCAATCTGTCCCGGCTGGCTGAGATCTACAACAGTTTTGGTTTCAGTGCAGAAGCTTGCGAGAAGATCGCCGAATCGATCGAGCTGGCTCCCAAAGATTTCGCGCTGGTGATAAAAGGAGCCGAGTATCACAACAAAGCCGCTCGCTTCGACGGCGCCATGAAGCTGGTTGATCAGGCAGAAAAGTTGGTTGCCAACGACGACGAACGGGAGACCGTGCTCAACACTCGCATCAACGTGTTGCAATCGAGCCAACAATTAGATGCCGAAGCTGAAAAGATGGAACAAAGGTTCCTAGCCAACACGAACACGACCGCGCAAGAGTGGTACCAATTAGCTCGATACCGAGAGAGTCAGCGGCAATGGGACGACGCGGCCACGACAATCGACAAAGCGATCGAACTGGACCCAAAATCGGTGCTGGCATTCACCGCGGCAGCTCGCATCGCGGAAAGCGCAGGTGACTTTGGGCGAGCGGCAGATTTGTTCCGTAAGTTAACGCAGGTTGATCGCCGTTCCATTAGTGATCACCTCACCAGCGTCGCTCGTTTGGAAACCCAAATGGGACGCAAGGAACAGGCCTTAGAAGCAGCGAAGCAATTGGTTGTTGCAGCCCCGTCCAAGACCGAGAACTATGAATTCTATGCGCAAACCTGTTTTCGTTTAGGGGAGTTCGACGAGGGGATGCAGGCGTTGCGGAAAGCCATTCGTATCAATCCTAACGAACCGAGCCTCATGATGACCTTGGGAGCTTCGTTAGCGGACCAATTGCGAACCGAAGAAGCTATTGAACTTTATTGGAGAGCTTATGAGAAATCGGACGAGGTGTCCGACAAGTCGACGATGGTGACCAAGCTGGTGCCACTTTATTCGCAACTAAATCAACTCGATAAGCTATTCGAACGACTTCAGCGAGAGCGTCAGGAAGAAGAAAACCGTCGCAGCGCGACGATCTGCATCGCACAGGCATGGCAAACCGCTGGCGATATTGCTGAGGCTCGCCGGGAGCTAGAGGGATTGCTGAGCGAAAACACGAAAGATACCAACCTCTTGAATCAGTTGGCTAAGCTCTGCCAAGACGATGCAGACATAGAGTCTGCGATCAACTATCAGCGTCAACTGGTCAGCATTGCCCCTGGCGACGAAACCGAATCGCCCTTGGCTAGCATGCTTTTGCGTGCGGGTGAAGTAGAAGAGGCTCGTGAGATCTATGCCAAACTGATCGCATCCGAAGAAGACCCAGTGCGACAGCTTCGATCACTCGATTCGTTGTTGAATACAGGTAACTACGATACAGCCTTGCGAGTCATGGAGCCGCTCTTAGACAAGCAGCGCGATGACTGGGAGCTGCTTTATCGGTATGGTGTCTGCTGGCAAGGACTTAATAACGACGAAGAAGCTCGCACTCGTTTCGAGCAGATCCTTGCCTTGCCCTTACCTCACGATACTCTCGGTCGAGCGGCGGCAGCGAAACTGAAGCAAGCTCAAGAAAAAGCACGTTCTGATAATCTTCGTGGCATTAATACTATTGTTCCCGCGCGCGAATCTGCCTTGCAGATGATGTCAAAGGCTCCGATGGTGAGGAGCGCAGTCGGCTTGATTACAGAGGATTACTACAGCGGTTCCCCAATGACGCTATGGTCACCCGAGTCATATGGACTAGCGAGGATGGCGTCTATGGGGTGGATTATTCGCATGGAACAGGATCATTTGTTAAGACAGCCTGTTGCATCGAGTAACTCAGACGGTACGCAGGAAACCAAAACCTTCGCCGACTCAGTACGAACTGCTGGCACAGCTAGCGGTGCAACGACTCGCGATGTATTAGACTGGCTCTACGTTGCGGCGTTGAAAGACGACTATGCATCCATTTTTTCCATCGCGAAACAATTGGCTGCAACGGGAGATGTTGAAGAAAAACGTTACTTCCTGCAGTCGCTTCGAACCCGCGAAATGTCCAACTCGGCGAATCGTTCGAATCGAACGAACACCCCGGCGACTCGAACTCCGCTGAGCGATGCCGATTTAGAGTTGGCGCAAAAGTGTTTCGACTATGTTGATTCCAAAGTCAAAGATCAAAGTCTAGAAGCTATATATGGTCCGAACATCGCTTTTGATGGGAACGGACAAGCGTATGTGTTGGTCGGCTCAAGCTATCAGATGTTGCCAGGAGTATTCCGTAATTCAGGTGGCTTTCGCGTCATTTTGATGGAGGAGTATCGGTTTGCAGGAAAGAAGGAGCAAATCGACGAACTCATCGAGCAGCAACTGAAGGCAGCAACAACCTCTACAGACTGGATAGCGGTGCTCAACACCCTGCGACAGGAAGAACGAAAGACCGAGATCCCTGGAGCTTTCGATAAATGGCGAGAGGTGGCACTGAAGGAGATTTTGGAACGACCGGTTGTCGCGAACAATGCTCGCAACACCACCAATCGGTCAAACCCACTCCCTCTCGGCGCTGCCATGAATTTTCTTCAGCAATGGATTGGAGCATTAGGAGAGGAAGAAGAGAACGAAAAGATTCTTAAGTTATTCGAGTCGATAATGGTCTTGGCCGAAGCCGAAAGCCAGTTTCGATCGAACGTTGCAGCTGCATCCAAGCTAAGTCCCTCGGCCCCCACAGGCCAGCCTTCGTCAGTCTTCAACATCCAGACCTATTACGGGAAAACAGTCAATCAAGTTTCGATTACCTTTCCTCCCATCACGGCGGAGTTAGACTCTACTGCGATCACCTGCCTGAGGCAGGTTTTCGAAGTCCTCAATAAAAACGGTGTTAGCGGTGACATCGTCAGTAAGATTCGAGCGAAAACTGAGACGGAGACTCGCAACGCCATTTTCTGGAAGTGGTGCTTAGCGTCCGTGTTATGGTGGTCTGAAGAACAAGACGAAGCCATGCAGATCGTCACCAAAATCATAGAGAGCAACCCATCGAATCTGGACATGCAATTCCAACTCGCCGCCCTGCTGGAGACTCGTTCAGCGTTTGAAGATGCTCTATCAATTATCAATAAGATATCCGCTAGAGACCAAACTCGACTGGTAAGGAAAGAGAACATTGCGCTTCGTCTTGCGGAGCGTATCGGTGATTCTGACCGCGCCAGAGAGGCCGCAGAGCGATTATTCGGATTGCGATTATCTAGCGATATGCAGATGCAGCTCATTCCCCAATTGAAACGTCTCGGTCTCGAAGCCCAAGCTGACGCGATGATGAATCGCATGGAACGCGCTTCGAGTCGACAGCCGGGGACATTGCTAAGCCTCATGAATATGTATCAGTCGCAGAGTAAAATTGAAAACGCAAATCAAGCTGCTCTGGCGATTCTCAGAAAAACAACCTCCCCCTACTCGGCGTCAAACAGTCCGTCCGGCATGTTTTCACCCAACATGAGATCAGGGGATTCTTCGCAAAGGACGGCGGCGCTGCAACAGCTTTCGCGTTCCGGTGCTCTCAAGAAAATGGTGGAACAGCTAAAGGAGAAACTTGAGAGATCCCCGAATTCGTTCCACACTCTCCAGCAACTGATCGAGTACTCCATGACGCTTAATCAAAAGCAAGAGGCCGATCAGTACTTGGCCAAAGCTTTGGAGCTACGCCCGGATTCACACATGTTACGATGGAATTTAGCGTCCGAACTAACGGCTAAGCGAAAATTCAGCGAAGCGTGCGACCAGTACTTGCTCATTCTCGACGCGCAACCGAATTGGGTCATCGAGCAGTATTGGGAGATAAGACAGGCTTTCACTCAAGCAAAGCGACAAAAAGAATTGATGGCGAAAATCGAGAAGATGGACATTGCTCGATTCCGAAGCCCTTACAATTTGCTAAACATGATCAGCAATAGTTTGGATGAAGATCCTGCGAGCGCAGAAAGTTTGGTTGGATTGGTGGAACGTATATTCGCTGCTTATCCGGCTTACAGAACCAACCTTCTGAATTCGTTGATCAATAATCCAGCGTTGCTTAAGAACGACAGGATGTTCGAATTGGTAAAGCAAAGCATCATCACCGATTCGCAGTCCGCTTCGGCTTATGGAAATTGGTCGGGTCTCGATGATGTTACCAGTTACAGCACTCAAGCAATTAACGTTACGTTCTCGAATTTACTTTCGATGGCGAAGCTTACTCCGTCTCGCACGCAAGAACTAACAAACGTTATCGAGCAACAGACCCAGAAGAACCCGAATTGGCTCGGCGGACAAGCGATGATGGCGTTGATAGAGCTATCTGGAAAGAGTAAAGAGGCTGGCCAAAAACGAATGGAAGCGATCTTGGCAAAGGAAGAGACAATAAAGAACATGCCTTATGAAGCGTGTTGGTTTATCGGTCAGGAACTCGCTAACAACAAGGCGATGGAATCGCTGGCGATCCGCTTGCTCAAAGAAGCTGACGCACGTCAAGACAACAATGGCATGAACGACCTGAATTACACCCCCATCGGTACACTCGTGAGGGTTCTCGGAAACCGACCGGAGGAAAGGAGCTTTCTCAAGAAACGCATCGAGGAACGGGAAAAATCGGCAGCAAGTCAGCTCGTTACCTATGGAGATCCGGGCTACGACAATTATCAAAAAGTTCAGCAAGCTCTCAGTCTAAGCAGAGCCTATTTGTCGATAGGATGTCCGGTTGATGCCTTCCTGGCGGTCAAATCCATCGAGGGAACCTACGACCCTGCGGCCGTCAATCGCTACATGGGTGGTGCGAATGAAGTTCAATCGCAAATACAAACGGCAATGGATTCTGCAACCAGTGCGATCAACGACCAAAACTTAACGGAATCCCTAGATCGATTACTACCGCTGGATAGACCGATTGATTTGATGGTAAAGACGCCAAAGAATTCAGGCACGGACAAGTCCACTATTACAGCTATGCGATCCGAATTACTCGAATTGCTGCGGGCTGCTGCCAAGGAAACGGATACCAAGCAATCGATCTCAAACCGACTGAATGAACTAGTCAAGTCGAGGCCGACAGAACTTCCCATCCGTATCATGCACGCGTTATGGCTAATGGATCAGGATTGCGACGGAAACACTCTTTTGCACGAACTAAAGCAGCTTATCGAGCTAACCAAATTAGAGCCGATTGCTGAGGGACGACGCCCCAACAGCAGACAACGTCAGGAAGCCAAATTGATTATGCATCAATGGCTCGTCGCAAGAGAGATTCTTACAGACAACGCTTCGACTGTTGCGCAAAAACCTGACGAATCGTCGTCAGAAGACAAACCGGCCTCAACTAAACAACCCCGAATGCGATCCTTTGCATCCAACGAGGAATGCCGTCAGATCGCCACACAAATTGCGGAACAAGCGATTGAAGCTGGAATGCGTCAACTGACGCGTGCCGAGCAATGCGTGGTACTCCTCGAGTTAGCCAACCTCCAATCGACCCAAAAAGACTTGGAACGCGCGGAGAAGAACTGGCAACGATTGCTCTCCTTGGCAACGACTACCATTGGGCAGCCGTCGACGCTCAGTAAAGCAGAAGAAAAAGCCCGCACGGATGAATCGAATACAAGCGCCAAACCCGCCCGCCAGCCTCCGTTAACCATCTCGCAGTTTCGCATCGTATTGGCCGTTCACAATATGGCTGCAGAAAATGGACGCATGGATATCGCAGCCAGTGCCTTAGGTGCTTCATTGCGTGGTGGATTGCCTGTAGCAGATCCTGACACCAGCGCACCAGACCCGAGACGAAATCTTGTTGCTGCCAACAGCGGGACTGCAAGGCCTGCTGTTGATCCGATCGAACAAGAGGTCCAGGCCACCATCCGAAAGTCACTCAACTATTGGAATACTTCGGGCGAGGCTCCTCCAGAGATTTTGAATGCCCTACGATTGGTGATTCTGCCACCTAGTCGCGTTGAAGAAATCCGCCCTTACGTCAATGGTGCAGCCGTTGAAACGGGTCGCGAGGAATCTTTGGCGAGTTTAATGGTCAAGATTGCGGCAAAAACCAATCAACTCGATTCGCTCAAAAAAGAGATCGAGAGCCGCAATGCAAAAGCGACGAGCTTGTTGGCAAAAAAAGTCATTTTGAGCCTCATCGCCATCGAAAAAAATGACTTCGATACAGCCAAGGCCTTTATCGAAGAATTGAATCTGGAAGCCGAAAAACTCTCCGCTCAATCCTCCGTGCAGATTCTGGGCATCGCCGCCCTCAGAGCATTTTCGATTCCAGAGCTCAAGGACACAGCGATCCCCGTACTTAAGAAGCTATCTGTAGCACAGCTTGCCAAAATGGAGAAAACTGAAGACTCCGATGATGATAACACAGACTCATCAGTCGACGTTTTCTCAAAGGATCTGCCACGTAAACTGAACAGATATCTTGTAGCAAAAGGGGATGCGCGAAGTGTTCGCGAGACTCTGGAGTCATTTCTTGAACAACGATCTGCGACTTACGAGCGTTACTCGGACAGTTCTTATTTGCAATATCTGCAAGGCAATGATCTCCAACAGCTGGCGCACTACGCAGCCAATCTGGGAATGCTTGACTACGCAGCTGAGTTAGTCGGACGCTATGCAGATATCGCAAAGGACGAAAGATACGGGGGGGCGACTTTTCACATTTCGATGGCCCTCGAATATTTAGTGACTGGCAATCGAGCCTTGGCTCCAGAAGCCCGATTTAAGTTCTGGTACGACTGGACCATACCCAAAGAAAACCCGTCAAACATCAGGTTTATTGGCTCTTGGCCAAACCAAGAGATGATTCCGAAAGGCATCGCATCATTACTCGAGAACACGTCGACGGAACGTAGCGATTCTGTGGCGAGAACGTTCAATTCCAATCTTTCGGAGCTAGTTTTGGCTGCGGTGGAGAACAAGCAACTCGACACGCTCAAGAACGATTTTGAAAAATCAACCTACACCGATTCCCGGCACGCAAAACTGCTCTTGCAACTCATCGCGATCGAACAAAAGGACGCGGTTGCGGTTGAGAATTTGATTACAGATCGCGTTGCCCAGCATTACGAGTGGAAAAAAAACCGAGGACAGAATGACGATTACTATTCCAGCGACTCAGCCCGACGTCTGGAAAACGCTCTCTTGATTGACGCTTGTGAAAGGAAAGGGTTCGAAGTCGAAGCGCTGAAACTTCGCAAACTCTTTGATCAAACGGCTAGGACAAAAGACTTAGATCATCAAACGGATCAATACTGGATCTCCCAAAACTATAGCAAAACAACCGCGTCCAATGCGACATGGAGTAACAACCCTAACCAGCCTCTCGCCATTACATCTTGGATGCGATCCCCTCTAATGGGCAGCTTCACCATTTCTTTTGATTGCCCTCGATCAACCTCTACCGTTGAGTTCGGCGGGGTCAGAATCGATTGGGGAACCGGCGCCCTAACCGACTCTAGCGGTTTGTATGTCCCCCTGCCTACCGCCCGGAGCGAATCCCCTACATACCGTGTTGAAATTCGATCAGAGAAGGATACCGTCAACTTTAAGATTGATGGCGTAGATGTAACGACCGAGCCAATCTGGGGTACATCTCCATGGCTATCGATAGCAAACAAAGTAGACTCTCATCAATGGAGAAATCTACGCATTGCTGGTACGCCAACAATTCCTGCTGATGTTCCCCTCATCTCTCAGGACAGCATGGATGGCTGGAACTCCCTCGCTTACGGAGACACCCAGAAGCAACCTCGTTTGACGAGCGAACGTGAACAGATAGCTAAAGCGAACCCATCAAACAGAAGACCTGTTCCACCAACGACCGAATCTAGCATCACATGGTCTGTCGAAAACGGCAACCTGAAAGCGCGAGCGACGCCTCAAACTGGCTCGGCTCCCATCGTAAGTTGTTTAAAGTACCAGCGACCTCTTTGTGATGGGGAAACTATTCACTACGAGTTTTTCGCAAAACAAGAATTGAGCGTTGCTCACCCAACAATTGACAATGTAGCAATGGTTTTCAAAGCAGATGGGCTTTATTTACAATATCTACACGATCAATTGAGACCGGAAAAGTACTCCATGATCGAAGCAGGACGATTGTTCAAAGTAGAATTGCTCAATGGTTCGACCGCGACTTGGCCACTCAAAGACGAGGAGTGGAACACAGTTTCCTTGACCTGTCGACAAGACAAAGTAGACCTGTCACTTAACGATTCGTTGATCTACTCGCTACCGTTAGATCCGGGATCAGCGCCCCATTTTGGTTTCTTTCGATATAAACACCAAGAAAGCCTTATCCGGAATGTCATCCTCTCAGGACCGTGGTCTACAGATGTGAATGAAACGCTCGTAGCCGACTGGAATGCAAATAGCAAAGCCCATCGCGCTAAACGGTCGATTGACCAAACCACGAACAGAGAAAACTATGGTTTGGTTCCGATGGATTGGTCGAGCATCACAAAAGACGACAATAATGTCGGTAGTGATACCGGCATGAGCGAACTGATGGATCTCTTGCTGCCACCAGCAGGAAAAAACCCACGTTTCAGTTTCCAAGTTGCTGAAAACGCCTCATCCAATGAGAAATCTCGTAGAACTCTCGAACTGGATTGCGTCGCAATTGAGTTGGTCAAGTTCGCGAAAAAGCACAACAAAACGTCTGAGCTTAACAAAGCACTCAACGACTACGAGCAAAAATGGCCAGAAGCGAAAAGTGGCATCGGTGCACTTAGATGCTTAATTGCGATCGAAACTGCCGATGAGAGCATCGCTCGTAAAAGTTTAGAGGACTTTATCGAAGCGATGCTATTGGACGATTTAGATTTACTAAGGTATGCCAACCAAACGGCTGATTTTGTGGTCGCTTGGCGGGCCTCCCGAATTCCTGGCCTTCATGATCTAGCAACGAAGATACTCGACCGTTTACAAGAGTTCGATCGCGAGGAACGAACCCGCACCCCCGATCCAGTCTTGATTAAGTGGGTTAAGCGACTCGCTGGCGATTTGAAGGACCTATCAGATAAAGAGTTTGTTAGCGCGGCCATCAATCCCCAGCCTCAGTGGACTCCTCTCCAATTTGGGAACTCTCGTCACAACACCAACGGAGGCGTTAACGATCATTACTCAACCTGGGTTGCAACTCGTGGCAAAGCGGTCCATTATGGCTCCGATCTTTCAAGTCCACTTATCTTCCAATCGCCGCTAACTGGTAAGTTTGAAATCATCGCCGAACGAACAACCTTTGATCGCCAAGAAGTGTCGATCATGTACGCTATGCATGCAGCGGAACCAAAATACGATCTGTCAGCAGTCTCTATATCCAATCGAAAATCAGTTTTCGATCAAGGGTCCGCGATTGAAGTTCCCGGTTTCCTCGATAATAGCCGAGCCAAGTTCCGAATTGTGGTCGATGGAGATACCGTTTCCACTTACACCAATGACGTCATGATTCATGAGCAGACGATCTCGGAATCGTCTTCTCCCTGGTTGCTTTTGGAAGCGATCTACCCTGACTTCCGCTGCGAAGTGGAAGATCTTCGGATCGTTGGCTCCCCAACGATTCCCGAAGAATTGTATCTTACCAACCCAGCAGGATTCGAAGCATGGGACGGGACTCTTGCGGAGCAGCGAATTACCAACAATGCCAATACAAGAGAGAATTGGATGTTTAATTATGGTGAAGTAACAAGCAACAATTCATCCTCTCCACTCTTTAAAGAGAACTACATTCGCTATTTGCGACCGATGCTTGAAGACGGCGTTGTTGAATATGAATTCTGGTATGACGAAAATAGCGAGGTGCATCCTGCAATCGGTGGCCAAGCGTTCCTTCTTAGAAAAGGGGGATTGCAAATCCATCGTATCACCATGCTTTCCGACGATCAGCCAGCTCCTCTCCCGAATAACGCTTCGCCTCTTGATCCCCCCTCGAAACCGATCGATTTCAAATCTGGCGATTGGAATCAGGTTCGTCTAGAACTCAAGGGCAACGATCTAACGGTAACCGTCAACGGAAGTACTGTCGGTACCGTATTAATAAAAGATCCGGCACATCTTCGACACATCGGTATGCTCCATTTCGGAGGTACGACGGCTCGCTTCCGAAATATGAAGTATCGAGGCGAGTGGCCCAAGACATTGCCACCCGTCTCAGAGCAAATACTCGCTCAACCCGATGCAAAACAGTAACGCCTAATCCATTCAATAAGACCATAGAAAGCCCCAATATGACTGTAGATGATTCCCTTCGCCAACGACTCGACCAATTTCGAAACGATTTCAAAACACTTCGAGACGAAGTTTCCAAAGTTATCGTTGGACAACAAGAGATTTTAGACGACACGTTGATCGCTCTCATTGCCGGTGGTCACGTCCTACTAGAAGGGGTGCCGGGACTCGGCAAAACATTGACTGTGAGAACGCTGGCTGAAGCGATAGCACTGAAATTTCATCGGATCCAGTTCACACCCGACTTGATGCCAGCCGATTTGATCGGTACGCAAGTTATCGCCGAGGGAGAAAACGGCCGTAAGATTTTCGAATTTCAAAAAGGGCCCATCTTCGCCAATGTCCTCCTAGCAGACGAAATCAACCGAGCCACTCCCAAGACGCAATCGGCGTTGCTCGAAGCCATGCAAGAGCACTCCGTTACTGTCGCAGGCGTGACGCACAAACTTTCGGAGCCGTTCTTCGTTATGGCGACACAGAACCCGCTCGAAATGGAAGGCACCTATCCTCTTCCTGAAGCCCAGCTCGATCGATTCTTCTGCAAACTCTTAGTAAAGTATCCATCCATGAACGATCTGGAGGTGATTCTAGATCGCACAACGGAATCGATTAAAAACCATGCCTCTCCCGTTATCACAGGGGAACGTATTCTCGACATGTCGAATCTGGCTCGCCAAATCCCAATCGCTCCCGAGATTCGACGATACGGAATTGCGATCGTCATGGCAACTCACCCCGATCAATCTTTGGCAACGACCGCGACCAAGCAGTACGTTCGATACGGATCAAGCCCTCGTGGTCTGCAATCTCTTATACTTGGCGCCAAGATTCGAGCCATTCTCGATTCGCGTTACCATGTCGCTCGCGAAGATCTACAACTCATGGCGAAACCAGTTCTGCGGCATCGTATGATCCTTAACTTTGAGGGGCAAGCAGAAGGAGTCACGGCTGACGAAGTGATCGAACAAATTCTTCCCAACATTCCCGACTCCGCGATTGCAGCTTAACAGAACGCCCCAACTATGTTGTTTCCGCCAGACTTTCTGACAAAGCTCGAGTACCTCTCGATCATGTCAAAGCGGGTCTTTCGTGGCTCGCTCCTCGCGCAGCGTCGCTCCATGCAATTGGGATCGGGGATCGAGTTCTCCGATCACCGCGAGTACGCGCTCGGTGACGACCTGCGTTACCTCGATTGGAATGTATACGCTCGGCACGGGGATCTGCTCCTGAAGCGATTCCAAGAGGAACAGGACCTACACGTCTACTTGATGGTCGATTGCTCGCGAAGCATGGGGTTCGGCGATCCTCCCAAATTCGATTTGGCTCGGCAATTGACGGCCGCACTCGCCTACATTGCTCTTGCCGATTTGGACCGCATCGCTGTCGTAGCTTATGCCAACGATATCATCTCCGAGTTTCCAGTAACTCGCGGCAAAGCTCGCATTTTGGCGTTGATGCGATACTTAGAGTCACTTTCCACCGTTGGCACCGACACGAATCTTTCGAAAGCGGTCCAAGGACTACTTCATCGCGGAACACGTAATGGACTCGTCGTCGTACTGAGCGATTTGTTTGATCAAAACGGATTCTCACGGGGCTTCGACCAGCTCCGATCGCGTCGCTTCGAGTCCCATGTTTTGCAATTACATGATCCCAAAGAAGCGGATCCTAAACTGCTCGGTGATGCAGAATTGGAGGACGTGGAAAATGGTTCTATTCGAATGGTCACGATTAACGAGCGAATGCTCCGACGTTACAAACAACTTTTCCAGGAACACCAAACCAAGGTACGCGACTACTGCCGCAACTATGGCTTGAGTTGTACCCAATCCCCGTCGATTGTTCCGTTTGATGATTTAGTAATGACCATGATGCGATCCGCTGCCATGGGAGGTCGAAAATGATATTCGGCATGCCAATCGCTTTGCTCCTAGCAGCCATCGCAATCCCTGTAATCGGTCTTTACATCCTCAAGGTCCGGCTCAGACGAGTCCCCGTTTCTACGAATCTGTTTTGGAACCAAATCTTTGAAGAAAAGCCGCCCAAATCCCTTTGGCAAAACCTCAGGCATTGGCTTTCGTTGCTGGCTCAGCTTCTAATACTGGCGTTCCTCGTGCTCGCGATCGCAGATCCTATTCTCTCTTGGCAGTCTGCTTCGGCGCGTCGCGTTGTTTTTATTATGGACATTTCTGCTAGTATGAAAGCGGCCGATGTCGAACCAACTCGATTCGCAGCGGCACAGCAAGCGGCACAGCGATTTCTGGATGGCGTTCGCGAGCGAGATAATGTCGCGATTCTATCCGCTGGGGCACAACCAGAAGTGGTACTCGGCATGGGTAACCACGTGCCATCGCTGCGGCGCGCGATCGATGAGCTTAAGCCCGTGGACAGCCATGAATCGATCGAACCGGCGATCACGCTTGCAAAGCAGCTTATCGGCGATTCGCCGAAAGGACAGATCCTGGTTTTCACGGATCGGGAGGATAAAAGAGATCGGTCCGATCTAGGAGATCGGTCCGATCGGTCGGATCAGACTGATCTTTTGATTGAATTCCGGTCCATGGGGACCGATGCGGGGAATGTTGGGATCACTCAGTTTCAGACGCGGCGGAGCATGGTGGATGCGGTCGGGTACGAAATTCTCGTCGAGGTCAAAAACGCCTCCGATGTACCTGCGAACTGTCGCCTTGAAATCGAACTCGGAGATCGGCCGGTCGATATTCTCCCTCTCAAACTACAGCCGAATGAAACCTGGTCCAGAACACTGGAAAAAACGTCGCTCGATGGCGGAGTTCTCAAAGCCTCGCTTACCAAATGGGAACCAGAGGAGAGAACGAGTACAGTACTCAACAACCAGCTCGACGTAGACGACGTAGCTTGGGCCATCTTGCCTGCAAGAATCATTCAATCGGTGCTAATCGTTTCCCCTGGCAATCTATTCTTGCAGAAAGTATTCGAGGCCAATCCACTAGTAAGCGTTACGGTCGCGAAAGAATTGCCCACTTCATGGCCAGCTAACACTGTGGTTGTCCTTCACAAATTGATACCGACGGACCTTCCCACCAATCCGCTTCTTATCATCGACCCTGATAACGACTGCAATCTGTTCAAATTGGATGGTAACATCGACAATCCACTCGTTACCGAGCAAAACAAAGAGTCTCCTCTCATGACGCACGTTCGGCTCGATAACGTCACCTTTCCCAATACAAAGAAGATTTCCTTTCTAACAGAGCCGGTGCAGTCACTTGCTTCGTCAGTCGATGGTGACTCGCTCTTTAGTGTCACCCAAAATGGAAACAGCAGAGTGGTCGTGCTGGGAGTGAATCTCGAAGAGAGCGATCTAGCCTTTCGAACCGTGTTTCCGATTCTGGCAAGCAATGTTATCGCATGGTTTACCGGCCAAAGTGGTGAGTTAAGTCTTTCATTACCCGGCGGTGCGACAACCCTTTTGAAAGATCCGCCAGCACAAGCGACCGAAGCCAAAGCCTCAAAACGTTTATGGCTGGTGTCGCCAACAGGAACCGTACAGCCTCACTCTGGCCAAACCGTTGGGCCGCTGAATCAAACAGGGGTTTGGGAGCTGATGAGTTTAAGCGGTGACTCAAACGCTCCAGCTAAGTCTGAATCTTCAAGCACAAGCACACCAAAACTCGAAGAGTTACGCAAAAACGGAACGCTTGTCGAACGTTTCGCCGTGAATCTAAAGAACCCTGCCGAAACGGACTTGAGACGGGAAACAACTGACCAAACATCTGCGACCACATCCGCCATGGCATCCTGGCTGTCTTATCCTCTTTGGTTCTATCTAGCCTTGATCATCAGTTTATTGTTGGTCGCCGAGTGGGGCATGTATCAAAGGAGGGTAATCGCCTAATGAACACTTTCATACCACTTGAGTTTATACGGCCTTGGCTATTGCTGCTCATCATTCCAGCAGTACTTGTCATCTACATTTTTTACCGCGTCAGTTTGGCCGATTTTTCGAAACCGCAGCGCATCACCTCTCTGTGTGTCCGAGGCCTCATGATCGCCGCAGTGGTTTTGGCCATCGCAGGTTTGCATTGGCTCAGGACGACCAATGACCAATTCATCGTGGTTCTAGCTGACGAGAGTCAGAGCGTCAGCGAACAAGGTTCTGAAGCAGTCAAGAAATTTATCGATACCATTCAAAAAGAAACGGGCAATCATCGAGTTTCCGTGCTACCGTTCGCTGCCACGCCAGGTACGATCTCCGACGCAAAGTCATGGCTAACGGATCTGCAAAAGAAACCCTCAGCGGCAAACGAAGGCAAAGATCTAGAAAAAGAACCGATCAATGAAGAGATTAAGCAATCTATTGCCCCGGAGGCATTATCCCCGCCAGAAAGTTCTGCCCCCCAAGACGTCCCACCCGCCAACCCTGCGCAGTCTGATCGACAGCGAGACACCAATATCGCTGCTGCCATACAAGCCGCTTCCGGATACGTACCGCCGGGCTACGTACCTCATATTGTTTTGTTATCCGATGGGAACGAAACCTTAGGGGATGCGCTTTCGGTCGCTGGTCAAAGCAGGATTCCTATCTCCGCTGTCTCACTACCAGCACCGACCGCTCCGGAAGTCCAAGTAGCCGAGGTGAATGTACCAGCCGAGGTTCGCGAGGGAGAACCTTTTATGGTTGAGGTTGTCGTGCAATCGAATCACGATGACGAAGGAATGATCGATGTCTATCGAGGCGATCATAAAGTACTTAGCGAAAAGAAGACCATCAAAACCGGAGAAAATCGCTTTCGGTTTCAGCAATCGGTCGACCGCGAACGGCTAGCGGTCTTTCAAGTTCGAATTTCCGAGCTAGCCAACGATACACTGCTCGACAACAACACTACCGCAGGGCTTGTTTATGCATCCGGCAAGCCTCGGGTTTTGGTCATCGAAAGCGATCCGAGCTTGATCCGTGAGTTCGCATATGCCCTCGAGGACGAAGGAATCCAAGTGGACGTAAGACCACCGCAGGGTATGCCAGAAACGTTGGCTGACCTGCAAAATTACGAAACCCTTATTCTCTCCAACGTCCCTGCAACAGACCTCAGCCAACAGCAAATGCAAATCGCTCGCACGTGGGTCCAAGAGCTCGGTGGTGGATTCATCATGCTCGGCGGAGAGCAATCTTTTGGCTTGGGTGGTTATTACAAATCCACATTAGAAGACATCTTGCCTGTCCGCAGCGATTTCGAAAAAGAAAAAGAGAAGCCATCCCTCGGGATCGTGCTCGTGATCGATCGATCGGGCTCCATGTCCGGTGATCGAATTGAGATGGCCAAATCGGCGGCTCGATCGGCGGTTGAGCTGCTCGGTAAGCGCGATCAAGTTGGTGTGCTCGCGTTTGACCATGAAACCTATGTCGTGAGCGAAATGCAATCGGCGGCTAACAAATCAAAGATCATCGATGACATCGCCCGGATCGAATCGGCAGGTGGCACCAACATGTATCCAGCCATGGAACAGGCCTTTGAAGTCCTGCAGCGGACTCAGACTCGTTTAAAACACGCTATCTTTTTAACAGACGGCATTTCCAATCCCGGAGACTTTGAGGGCATAGCCCAGCAGATGGCATCAGCCAAGATGACAGTCTCTACGGTCGCGGTCGGTGATGGTTCCGACACCAACATGTTGGAACAAATCGCGAAGATCGGAAAAGGGCGATATTACTTCACGGCCGATCCCTCGCAAGTGCCCCAGATCTTTGCGAAGGAAACCGTCACCGCCAGTAAATCCGCTATTGATGAACAACCCTTTGTCCCGCAAGTCATTCGCACGACGTACGCACTCTCCGATATCGAAATGGAGACCGCTCCGTTTCTTTTGGGCTACGTGATGACCCGGCCGAAGCCAACCAGTGAAGTCATCTTGGCTACAGAAAAAGGAGACCCACTCTTGTCATGGTGGCGATATGGACTTGGTATGTCGGTCGCGTTTACCTCGGATGCCAAATCACGATGGGCTGCGGAATGGATGACATGGCCTGGATACGGCAAGTTCTGGACGCAAGTCGTCCGGCAAACCATGCGCAAGAGTGATGGCCGAGGCATATCGATAGCGGTCGATCGACGAGGGAATGAGTCGAATTGGTCTATTGATGTTGCCAATGAGCTAGGAGGTTTTCTAAACCAAGCGGATGTCGAAATGAGCATCATTGGTCCTCAAATGAAGCGTGAAACCAAAAGCATTACGCAAGCGGCTCCGGGGCGTTACACGACCGATATCCAAGTGGCCGAACCGGGGGCGTATCACGTTGATATTGCCGTGAAGCAGAATGGCCAAGTGACCTATCGTCAATCGCGAGGGCTGATCCGAGGCTATAGCGATGAGCTGCGAATTCGCCCCTCCAACGAAGAGTGGTTAAAGGAAATTTCAACCGTCTCCGGCGGACAATTCAATCAAGACGCCAAGGAATTACTGAAGGGGGATGGCCGTACTGCGACACGTCCGCAGCCTCTTTGGCCGTGGCTATTAACCTTTGCTTGTGCCATGTTAATCATCGACGTCGCCCTGCGTCGCTTAACGTTGATCTAGCATTTGGAAGCAGTTTAGCATTTCAACATTCTTTTTCGGCCGCTAGGGAGTCCTGTATACTGGGGCGGTCGATTTTTCAAATGCTTAACCTGCCGAGCAACTCCTCCCCGGCGAATTTACGAATCTTAAGGAATACGATGAGAGCACGAACGATTAATTTCGCCCTATCCCTGTTGGCAACCTCGATTCCCGGTATGTCGGCGTATGCGGACAACTGGGGACATTGGCGAGGCGTCGATGGCAACGGAATCGCTTTAAACGTTGATCCACCAACCGAGTTTGGTCCATCCAAGAATCTCAAGTGGCGATTTCCCATTCCCGGTCGCGGATCGGGATCACCTGTTGTTTGGGACAATCAAGTCTTCGCAGTAACCGCCGCTCCGATCGCAGGACAAGGAGACAAGCTCAGCTTCCGCGTTTATTGCATCGATCGCCAAACAGGCAAGGCCCTTTGGGAGAAGACCGCGATCGAAGCTGTTCCGCACGATCCAACCCACTCGACCAACACATTCGCCTCGGCGTCACCATGTACCGATGGCAAACATGTTTACGCACACTTTGGATCGCAAGGGCTTTTCTGCTACACCATGAAAGGGGAGTTGGTATGGTCGAAGCAATTTGGCAAAATGCGAATCCGAAATAACTTCGGTGAAGGTAGCTCGCCAACGGTAGTTGATGACATGATCATTGTCCCATGGGATCACGAATCAGGTTCTAAACTATTCGCCCTTAATAAGCTAACGGGCGAAACCGTTTGGGAAATCTCGCGCGACGAACCAACGTGTTGGGCAACTCCGCATATCGCAACCGATTCCACCGGTCGAAAGCAAATTGTCATGAACGGCCAAACAGCAGCGCGAGGTTACGATTTGAAGACCGGCGAAGAGCTCTGGAAATGTGGAGGACAAACGCAGCGTCCGTGTGCTTCAGCAGTTTCCAAAGATGGAGTCACCTATGTAACGAGCGGCTTCCGAGGTTCCTTTATTGGTGCTTTTGATATGGCAGGTAAAGGAGACCTTCAAGGAACGAAGTTCGTGAAATGGTCCGCCAATAAAAACACGCCTGATGTTGCATCACCTGTGTTGTCAGGCAATCGATTGTACTACTACAAGGAAAAGACGGGGCTCTTAACCTGTGTCGACATTGCGACCGGCAAAGAGATCTACGCAGCGGCTCGGATTCCGGGCATCAATAGCACCTATGCATCACCGGTCGTTGCGAATGGTTTTATTTATTTGACCGATCGGCAAGGCAAGATCACAGTCATCAAGGATGGCGATACGGTAGAAGTGGTAGCAACGAATCAACTCGATGAGGGAGTCGATGCCACGCCAGCGTTTGTCGACAAAGAGATTTTCATTCGAAGCGACAGTGCATTGTATTGCTTCTCAAAGTAGGAACGCGATTTGAAGATCGCATTCCAAGTATCCGCTAGCTGTATTCTTCTTCTCTTTATTGCAGCTGGCGTTTCTGCGCAATCCGATTCGCCGATGATTGACCAACATTCAATACAGTTGCCATCGGATCACGCCGCAGTGTTGACGCGGTTCCGATATCTTCGCGACTAAATCCCAACCCGCAGCGTTAGGGCGTGTTGCTTTAATTAGCCGTGGGCGCGCTAGCGTCCGGTTGTCGGCCGTTAACCGTGGGCTAGCGCACTGCGGCTAATGCTTGTTTTTCGAAATGTGATTAAAGCAACATGCCCGTAAGCAAGGGACACATGGCGTCCAAGTCATGCAGTAATGCGGTCCCTCGCTCACGCCGCGGGTTGGGATGCACGCCAAGTCGGCCGATTCACAACAACGAATCCCCACTCACCTCATCACCACATTTTTTCCCGATCTATTGACTTTCTGTGAGTTTTGGTGTATGGTTACACCGATACACAAAAAAGGGAGGTGGGAAGAATGCAACTTTCAGTCGAGCCTGATAACGGGATCCCGATTTACGAACAGTTGGTGCGGCAGATCAAATATGCCGTCGCCGAGGGGGTCTTGGTCCCGGGGCAAGTTATACCGAGTGTTCGGGAGCTAGCTCGCCAGCTGGCGGTGAATCCCAATACGGTCCAGCGAGCATTTATGCAGCTGCAGGATGAGGATGTTCTTCAAGCGTTACGTGGGCGCGGCATGGCCGTTTGTCCGGGCGCTAAACAACGCTGCGTGAGCGACCGCAAGCAGTTGCTCGCGGAACGTTTGGAAAGCGTGCTCGAGGAAGCGATTCGCGGTGGGCTCGATCCCGAGCGACTGCGAGACATGTTTGAAAAGGCATTAAAAAAGGCGATTCTTAGCAGCGACCAAACACGGGAGAACCAATCATGACAGCAGCGATTTCGGTAGATCGGGTATCAAAACGATTCGGTAGCAAAGTCGTTCTCGACAATGTCTCATTCGAGGTACCGCAGGGAGTCGTGTTCGCGTTGCTTGGGGAGAACGGAGCTGGCAAGTCAACGCTCATTCGAGGATTGTTGGGGTACCACAAATTTCAATTGGGCACCGTGAGAGTATGCGGATTTGATCCAATAAAATCGCCCCTCCCTTTGCGACGTGCGGTTGGTTATGTCTCAGATGCCCCGGCTGTTTACGAATGGATGACCGTCTCTGACGCAGGTTGGTACGCCGCGGGTTTTTATCCTGAAGGTTTTTTAGCTCGTTACGATCAATTGATCCAAGAGTTTCAATTGCCGCCCAAGTCCAAACTGCGAGATCTATCCAAAGGGATGCGAGCTAAGGTAGCTCTCTCGCTAGCGATGGCCTTTGATCCGCAGCTATTGATCTTGGACGAACCAACATCGGGACTTGATCCTGTCGTGCGACGTTCCTTTTTGGAGAGCATGATCGACCGCGCTGCTGCTGGGCAAACTGTTTTCTTGAGCTCTCATCAAATTAATGAAGTGGAGCGAGTCGCCGATTGGATTGCGATCCTTCATCAAGGCAAGCTACAAATTGCATCCCCGCTCGAGGACATCAAGGCAAGCGTAACCATGCTCAGCATTTCGATGAAGGATCCATTGCTTATGCTTCCAAGCGAAATGCACTCGCTCGAAGTGTTGCACGCGACGCAAAACGGTAGAACCATCCAGCTCATGGTTCGAGGTTTGAAGGATGAAACGCTTCGAGCGATCCATGCAGACGCCAATCTTTTCGAGGTAAAGGCGGTGCGTCCGAATCTTGAGGAGCTGTACATCGGCTTCACGCAACCCATGCAAGGCGATCTGGCTAGTCTCGATCGCACCAAGTTCTCTAAGGCCATGTAGCAAAGGAGGGGATCATGCAGAATATAGTTAGTGGCGCGATGATGACGGCTCCCGGGCTAAGCGGGAATGGCGAGGCCGCAATCCGATCGACAAGCGAGTTCAATCGATCGGTGTTGTGTAGGCTTCTTTGGAAAGACTGGCGAGTAGTTCGGCAAGTCGTCGTAGCCATTGCCGTGATCATGCCGATGTTACAGGGGTTTTTCGTGCTATTGGCAAGTCTTAATCACCCCATCCCAGAACCCGGAATACTTGGTTCGACCGTATTGGTTGCTATGTTGGCTCCTACGTTTATTGCTCTTGGGTGCAGTGGTATGCTCATTGGGCATGAGCGACAGACCGGCACATGGGGTTGGTCGAGTTCACTCCCAACGAGTTGGCGGTCAGCATTGCTTAGCAAGCTTATCGTGACCTTCAGTGCTTGCTTCGTAGTCTTTTGTATGTCTGCCATTATTCCCTCGGTGCTTTTTATATCGGGGCAACTGCCGTCCGTAGGTTTTAGATCAGAATTTGCTCTGATTCCACTGGTGATCTTTTTGGTTTTGTTTGAGATAATTGCCTTCTTTTACTTGGCTTTGCTTTTGTTTAGAGAGCCTTTGGTGGCATTGGTCGTCGGAGCGATTACAGTATCGACCGCTCAGTTGATTGTTATAGCAACACTGACCAGCGCCTCTACCGACTTGCTTATGCGGACAGGCCTGGTAGCGACACGTGAAACGGCAGAGCAGTTTCTCATGTTTAGCTTGGGAACCCTATTCTTTGTCACTGGGACCGCTTGCATGGTGTGGGCGTTTCGATGGCGATGGACTTATGGACAGTCGACCCCGCTCGCCGCCTGGACTCAGCGATTGCGATCGAAGCGGGTTAAAGCGATTGAGTATCGAGTTAGGAAGGAATCTTCACCAAGCGAATGGGGAAGTCAAATTGATTTGTCGTTCAGGCAATCGTTGGCCGTTAGGCTGATATGTCTTGTTGGACTAGGACTGACTGCGGCGTGGTTGAAGTCTTATGAGTTAAAACTTTTGCTAAGCGGTTTGGCTTTTCAGATCATTGGAATCATTGGTGCAACGACCTTTGCCGGCGATCAGAGTTCTGGTCGATTCCGGTTCTTTGCTGATCGAGGAGTTAGCCCTAGGAAGCTCGTAACGACCCGGTTGATAGCAGCAATGACCTTCGCAGTCGCTGCATATTTCATTTATGAGTCTCGTATGAATTATGGAGTTGAATGGATCAACTCATTCCCCCGAAGCGTCTTGTCTCCTCCAGTAGCTTTTCTTGCCTTTTCGATAGGAGCTTTTGGATCGCTATGTTTTCGTAGGCCGATTATAGCTGTTACGGTAACGGTATTAGTCCTTACCGCCTGCTGGGCATCTCATCATAGCTTTATGATAACCAACATGAACCCACCGATAGCGTCCAGGACCCCGTCACAGGGGATCATGTACAAACTGTACACCGTATTTTTGGCAGGCTCAGCATGCTTTTTCATAGCAGCGGTCTACAGAATCGCCTATCGTTGGGTTGTCCAAGATCGTGTGAATCTAGGTTTTCGCTACGCAGCTTCGTTCCCGATTGCAGCCGTTGTCATGATATTGGTCCTGATTCATTTCGGTTTTCTCT
>Ga0315899_10001408_pt1 | contig 27384 bp, 18 predicted proteins | sample LakEriMetagenome_2_FD_203518 | JGI IMG/M metagenome (GOLD analysis project Ga0315899, IMG submission 203518) | Freshwater fungal communities from buoy surface, Lake Erie, Ohio, United States - Buoy 4 MA112 | ecosystem: Environmental > Aquatic > Freshwater > Lake | place: USA: Lake Erie, Ohio... | reverse complement strand
CATCAACAACATCGCCAGCGTCCATCATGAACTCGCTGAATACGACAAGGCTCTCGAAAACTACCGCGAAGCGAGAAAGGTCTTCACCGCGCAGTTGGGCGCCACCAGCGGCGACACGATGATCGCCTCCAACAACATCGCCGTCGTGTTCATTGATCAGGGCGATAACGCCTCTGCCGCCGCCGAGCTCAAACAGATCGTCGAAAACTGCGAAGCCTCGCTAGGCAAGGAACATCCTTACACCATTCTCTTCACCGGCAACTACGCCAAAGCTCTGCAAGACAGCGGCAAGGTGAAGGATTCACTTCCCATCTTCGCCAGCGTACTCGAGCGCCGCACGCGCCTGCTGGGCGAAAGCAGCCGCGACACGCTCATCACGATGAACAACTACGCGATGGCGCTCTCAGGCGACAATCAGTTCGACGAGTCCATCAGACTCGCGACCAAGGCCCTTGAACTGCGCACGCAAACGCTGGGCGAACGCCACAGCGACACCGTCGTCAGCATCAACACGCTCGCCCGGGTTCTCGCCGCCGCCGGCAAACCGGCCGAAGCCTGGCCTCACTACGAACGCGTCGTCGCCATGTGTGCACCCGAAGCCGGCATCATCCCGCCCAAGAGCGGCATCCGCGCAGGCGTCCTCTGCAACGCCGGGTACTGCCTGATTGATCTTGGTCGCCTTGATGAAGCCGAACGCTACATCAACGAAGGCCGCGCCATCTTCGCGGGCACCCTGCCTTCAGGCAGCCCCGTCTTCGCCCGCATTGATAAAGAACTGCAGCGTCTCGCCGACAAGCGAGCGACTCAACACTGAACACCCACAACGTTTGATCGCTTAGGCGACCATCTCCGCCACGTCGTACCGCCCGCCTTCGACGAGCAGGTCTGACCAGCGCGTGCGTGCGTACAGCAATCGCGTCGAGCCGCCCTCGTGCAGCATCGTCACGCTGAAGGCATCATGCACGCTCGCGCACGTGACCACGCGATTCTGCTCGCGCCACGTGTCAAGTGTCGCCGGCGCGGTCGCCACGACACGAAGCGAGTCCTGCCCCGCCTGCACAATCAGTTCGCACGCATCATGCGCGCAGATGCGCCAGCACACACGCACATCTGCCCGGTCGTATCCCGCCGCGAGCCGCTCGCGCAGCCACGCCTGCACCCGCGGCTCATGAATCGCCCGCGCAGGTACATCCCACGCGACACAGAACGCTCCCACCGCCGCAAGCGCGGAGAGTTCCACAGGACGCGCATCAGATCGGTCGAGCACGCTCATCGCGTTCCCTCCCCACCCCTATCACTCCCCCGGTCACTCCCCCGATCACTTCCAAAATCGGGAATCCTCGCGAGCATCGTCGCCGCAAGCTGCAAGCCCTTGCCGCTCGGACTCACAAACCGCTGTCCCAGCTTCTCCAGCGTCTCGAAGAACGACACCATGTTCTCAATGCGCTCTCGCTGCTGCACCGCCTGCGGGTCAGACTTGCCCGCCCCCTTCTCCACCTTTGCGGTCATATCGCGAATCTCATATAGACTCGCCAGCAGCGGATCCACTTCCCGGTTCATGCGCTCACGCACAATCGCCCGGAAAAGCGTCCACACATCCTGCTCAGCCTCAAAGTACTCTTTGCGATCGCCCCGCTTGGTGACACGCGACACGATGTTCCAGTCAAGCAGCGCACGCAGACTCATACTGGCATTGCCGCGGCTGATCTGCAGCCGCTCCATGATGTCATCGGTGCACAACGCCTCACCCGTCACATACAGCAACGCATGCACCTCGGCCATCGTCCGGCTGATACCCCACGCCCCGGCCATCTGACCCCACACCGCAACAAACCGATCCTGCGCATCGCGCAGCCCGGCGTCATCGTGCGATTGTGGTGCGGCGTTGGCCATGCGATGAGTATCGCAAAGTCCACCGCGTTTGTCCACTACCATTTTCAGAAATGATTGAAAGAACTAGCAGGTTCCCACTCAGCGCAAAAAGCTGGGCGGTTCAGCGAACTCAAAGGCTCAGCCGAAACCGCCCGCTCGGGGGGCAAACTTGGGGAAACCACTGGGAGTATACACGTTTGAGTGATAAATGGGTGTGCAATCTCCCAAATTCATCCAAATTGTGCATAACCACCACCTTTGACACAATCGCCAAAAAGAACACCGGGCCCCTTGCGGAGCCCGGTGTCAATCACACTGCATTTCCTTGATGCATCCTTGCATCACGTCATCGCTTAGGCGCGACGACGACGAGCCGCGACCAGGCCACCCAGGCCGACCAGCGCGAGAGCGCCGGGGCTGGGAATCACGTAGTTGTAGCCCTTGGTCACGCGACCGCCGACGCTCTGGCCAGCGGGGATCGTGAGATCCCACTGCAGCGCACCAGCGTTGTCGCCAGCGCCAGCGATGGTGTCGGCGTTAGCGAGGTTGGAAACCAACGCGTTCGTCAGCGCACCACGCGGGGAAACCGCATCAGTGCCGCTGAAGGCGCCAATCTGCCAGCGATCGTTCGTGCGGAGGTCAGCCGACATCGTGAAGAAGTTGGCGGTATCCGTCAGGCTGTTGTCGTTGCGGTAGGTGTTGAAGCCGCTGCCGGGGATGTAGGTGCCGTTGTCGTTGCCGCCGAAGTCGGTACCGATGTCGGAGTCAGCGTAGGCGAAGAACGACACGGGCTGCTCGACGTTGGACTGGTTGAAGATGCTCCAGTTGATCGTCACAGCCGCCTGCGTGGGGCTGATCTGGTTGAGCGTGTAGGTGAGTTCGAAGATCAGGCGATCGGTGCTGCTACCGCCGATGGGCTCGTTGTAACGGAGCGTCGCGCTGTTGCCAGCGAGATTGGTTTGGTTGGCGGTCTGGTTTGACAAAGCAAACTCACGGGTGTCGCCCGCGCTGCGGTACCACCACCAGTTCTGAAAGAGCACGTCACTCGCGACGCTCGTGGTCGTCGACGAGGTATTGGTGCCGATGAAGCCGAAGTTGGCGCTGCCGCCACCGGTGCCGGTGCGCACGCCCGCGCCGGTGAGGGCGGTTTCCGCGTAGCGGAAGAGGCCGTCTTGCAGACGGATGTTCTGAGCGGAGGCGATGCTCTGGGCAGCAGCAAGGCCAGCAAAAGCGATCAAGGCAATCTTACGGGTCATGTCTCTAACTCCTTCTCTCTGACGGCCGTCAAGCCGTCCTTTCCGAGCGCTTCCACACCCTCACACGAACGCAACGCAATGTCGGGGTAGCATCTCGCGCGTGGATGCCTCACCACAACCCGTGTACACACACGGCTGCGCACGCTCACATGAAAAGTGAAGAGCGTCTCGTCAACAACCCCAGGCATTCTCTCCTCCCACGGGCTGGGGAAACCCGGTTGAGGTAGCTCCAGCATACCAGAATCCGCCGAATCTTCAAGCGTACATGAGATAATTCGTAGCCTCAACGGGCGAAAAAATCGTGTTCGGCATCGCCGAAGTTCCGGATAATGGCCCGCACGAACACTCGTTTAAGGGGTGTCATTGCGCACAGTGCCACGACCACGCTTCTCGCACAGCCCGGCTCACCCGTTCGGCGTACGCCGACCGATTGCAAAGCAGACTGGCGAGGGTCCGCGCCCGCAGCGTGGCTCGCTCATGCACCAGCCGATCTTCATCACGCGCAAGCTCGACTGCTCGCTGCACAAACTCATCCTCCGTCCGCACGCACAGGTCCTCGTTCCCCACAACGCGCGCAAGCGTGAGCCCGACGCGACTGACGTGCGCGTCACCCACGCGTGTCACGGTGGGCACGCCCATCAACATCGACTCGCACGTGCTCGTGGTGCCGTGGTAGGGCCAGGGGTCCAGCGAGATGTCGCAGCGGTTATACGTATCAAGGTGCGCTCGCTGCCCGGGAATGTGACTGAGCCACTCGACCTGTGACTCACTCATCCCCGCCGCGATAAACCGCTCGATGGCCTTGCGCTGCGTGCTGTGATCCTTGCTCGCCGCGGCCTTCACCAACAAACGCGATCCAGGCAGTTCGCGCAGCACGTGTGCCCACATGGCCAGAGTCTGATCATTCAGTTTGTGCAAGGCATTGAACGCGGCGAAGGTCACGCCGGCTGCGCCCGCACGCAGACAGGGCGGCGTTGGATCCACTGGCGGCGTGTCGCCGAGGGGCGAGAAGCAGAGAAATGGCGCGGCGATGCGCAGCGGCTTCTCACTCAGCAGTTCCTCACAGCCCGGCGGATCGGTCACTTCGTCGACAAGTCGGAAGTCAATGGTGCGCATGCCCGTTGTTGCCGGGTAACCTATGGCGCTGATGACGACGGGTGCGGGCTTGAGGGCCAGCGCGTAGAGCCGGTGGTTGGTGGTGTGTCCTGAAAGCTCCACCAGCACATCAATCTGATCCGCTGTGATGCGATCGATGAGTTGCACGGCGTCCATCTCGCCGCACACTCGAAACGTGTTGGAAAGCTCGCGAAACCGCTGCGTGAGTGCGTCACCCGAGAAACCCGTGTAGTACGAAGTGACCGTATTGCCGCCAAGCCGGAGCCCCTCATACATCGCCATTGCGAAGAACGCCACGCTGTGCTGTCGCAAGTCGGGGCTGAGCACGCCGATGCGCAGCGGACGGGAGGGGTCGTCCTTGCCGCGCGGGTGCGTTTGCGTCAAGTGCCCATAGGTGTCGTGATACAGCATGCCGACGCGGCGATGGGCCGCCGCTACCTGGGCGGGCGTCGCCTCGCCGTCGTAGAGCAAGGTTGTTGCCAGGATACCAGCGGCGTCAAGATCGTTGGGATTATGCCACTGCTGCTTGCGGGCCCACTCGACCGCGCGCTTCACATCACCCAGCTTGTGCAGTGCGGCCGAATGCCCCGACGCCATCGTGTCCGAAATCCAACCCTCCTCCTGCGCCCGCGTACAGAAATCATCCGCCCCGGCGTAGTTGTTCACGTGCAGGTAGTACTCCACGAGTTGCTCCGCGATCGCCGTGCTGCGCGGGAATCGCTCCATCGCCTCTAGCAAGATGGGCAGAGCGTCCGTCCGCTTGCTGGTGTACTGCAGCGCTCGCGCCTCCGCCGCCCACAGTTCAGCCATGTCCGGCGCATGCCGCTTGGCCTGCCTCGCGTAGAACAACGCCTGATCTGGATTGCCCGTCACCAGCAGCGCATGACACAGCGGCCCGTATGCGGGCACATCCTTCGGTCGCTGCGCGACATACCGGCGCAAAATGTCAATCGCTTCCGCAAGCTTGGATCGCTCCATGAGCGACTTGGCTTGCAACAACTGCGGCGGAATGCCGGCGGGGCCTGGAGGCATGTCGCAGGATAGTGAACACGCCGCGACCAAATGAAAACAGGCCCGGCGCGACACGCCGGGCCTGAGAACTGTGCTTCCTTCCACTATCACTTACGTGCTGCCGCTGGGCTGCTGCGCCGGCTGCTGCTCATCGCGAGGCGTCTTCGCGAACTTTTCCGCCAACTCGGCCGGAGCCGGACCGGTTTCGAAGTACAGGTGCTCTTCGAACTTGCCTTCGCTGTCCATCTTGCGGGTGACCTTGATGGTCGCCGGCGCGGTGAACGAACCCAGCAGCAGGCTTTCGCTGAGCGGATCTTCGATGTAGGTGCCGATGGCACGGCGAAGCGGACGTGCGCCGAACTCGGGGTTGTAGCCCTTGTCGATCAGGAAGTCCTTCGCAGGCTGATCCAGCTCGATGGCAAAGCCCTGGTGCGCGAGGCGCTTGGCGACCTTGGCCACTTCGTACTCGATGATCTGCGTGATGTCGGCCTTGTTGAGCGGGCGGAACACGATCACGTCGTCAAGGCGGTTGATGAACTCGGGGCGGAAGAACCGCTCGATTTCCTTCAGCAACACACTCTTCACGTTGTCGTAGTCCGTCGCTTCGGTGCGCTTGCCGAAGCCGAAGCCCGCGCCACCCTTGATGATGTCCGAACCGAGGTTGGACGTCATGATGATGACGGTGTTCTTGAAGTCGACGTTGCGGCCGAAGCTGTCGGTCAGGCGGCCTTCTTCCATGATCTGCAGGAGCATGTTGAAGACATCGGGGTGCGCCTTCTCGACTTCGTCGAGCAGCACCACGCTGTAGGGCCGGCGACGGATCTTCTCCGTGAGCTGGCCGCCTTCCTCATAGCCCACGTAGCCCGGAGGTGCGCCCACCAGACGGCTGACGTTGTGCTTCTCCATGTACTCCGACATGTCAAGGTGCACCAGAGCTTCTTCGTCGCCGAAGATGAACTCCGCCAGCGCCTTGCTGAGCAGCGTCTTACCCACGCCCGACGGGCCCAGGAAGATGAAGCTGCCCATGGGACGCTTGGGATCCTTCAGCCCGGCGCGAGCGCGACGAATGGCCTTGGAGATGGCCTTGACCGCGTCGTCCTGGCTGATGACCTTCTTGTGCAGTTCCTGCTCAAGCTTGAGCAGACGCGCGGCTTCGTCCTTCTCCAGACGCTTGAGCGGCACGCCCGTCATCTTGCTCACGACCTCGGCGATGATGTCCTCATCGACGGTGCCCATGGCTTCCTGACTCTTGGCCCGCCATTCCTTCTGGATCTCTTCCTTCTTCTTGCGCAGCTGCTCGGCCTTGTCGCGCAGTTCCGCGGCCTTTTCGTAGTCCGCAGCGCGAACCGCTTCGTCCTTCTCAACGCTGAGGCGCTCAATGTCAGCCTCAATGTCGGCAAGGTTCGGCGGCTTGGTCATGGTCTTCAGGCGAACACGTGCGCCCGCTTCGTCGATCACGTCGATCGACTTGTCAGGATGCACGCGGCCCGTGATGTAACGGCCCGACAGTTCCACCGCGGCCTTGATGGCGGCTTCGGTGTAGCGCACTTTGTGGTGCTGTTCGTACTTCTCGCGCAGACCCTTCAGGATCAGGATCGTCTGCTCGCTGTTAGGCGGATCGACCGTGATGGCCTGGAAGCGGCGAGCAAGAGCGGCGTCCTTCTCGATGTACTTGCGGTACTCGTCAAAGGTCGTCGCGCCGATGCACTGAATCTCACCACGTGCCAGAGCGGGCTTGAGCACGTTGCTCGCGTCGATAGCGCCTTCCGCGCCGCCCGCGCCGACCAGCGTGTGCAGTTCGTCGATGAACAGCATCACGTTCTTGGCCTTGCGAACTTCGTTCATCACCGCCTTGATGCGCTCTTCAAACTGACCGCGATACTTGGTGCCTGCGACCATCATCGCGAGGTCGAGAACGACCAATCGCTTGTCGCTGAGAATCTCAGGCACGTCACCCGAGATGATCTTCTGCGCGAGCCCTTCGACGATCGCTGTCTTGCCCACGCCGGCTTCGCCCAGCAGCACCGGGTTGTTCTTGGTGCGCCGGCAAAGCACCTGCACGACGCGTTCGATTTCCGTCATGCGGCCGATCACCGGATCAAGCTGGCCTTCGCGCGCCAGTTCGGTCAAGTCACGACCAAAGCTATCGAGCGCCGGAGTCTGGCTGCGACCGCGCTTGCCCGCCGGCGTCGCGCCACTTTGGGCGCTGCTCGCGATGGGGTCCTTGCCCGCGCCCGGCTCGGGGGTCGAACCGCCGCCGGTATTTTCTTCGCGCTGTTCGTTGCTCGCACCCAGCAGGTTGAGCACTTCTTCGCGCACTTCTTCGAGCTTCAGGCCCAGGTTCATGAGAACCTGCGCCGCCACGCCGTCGTGTTCACGCAGCAGACCAAGCAGCAGGTGCTCGGTGCCGACGTAGTTGTGGTTCAGGTTGCGGGCTTCTTCGATGGCGTACTCGATCACCTTCTTGGCACGCGGCGTCTGAGGCAGCTTGCCCATGGTGACCATCTCGGGTCCGGCCCGCACCAGCTTTTCGACCTCGAGGCGAACCTTGCGAAGGTCGACATCCAGATTGCGCAGCACGTTGGCGCCGACGCCGCTGCCTTCCTTCACGAGGCCAAGCAGAATGTGCTCAGTCCCGATGTATTCGTGGTTGAGTCGCTGCGCCTCTTGGTTGGCGAGGGCCATCACCTTGCGGGCACGATCTGTGAAGCGTTCAAACATGTTTCTGCTTCCTTCCTGATGAGCGACCCGTCAGGCGATCGCCACACCTATCTATACGACTCAGATGCCTCCGAAGATGGTCAGCTACACGCACGATTCGCGCGCAACGTCGCATCCTCGATCACACAATATCGGATAGCGGCAAACAGGTATTGCAGCGAGGTTGACGACTCGCCGTTAGATGCTGTAAATAGAGCACTTAGCTGGTTCGCTCGTGGTTGGATTGCGACCCGAAAATCAGTCACCCGACTTCATGAGAATTCACAAATTCCTGCAAATCCCGCTCTGCCAAACCTTTGGAGCGGTTGCCGAAATAGGCGACCCACCCCGCCAGACTGCCGAGTTGGCAGCAAATACACACAATTCTCCCGGGTGGTCGCAACTTCGCTCAGGCCTGCCGGTAGACGAGCAGTGAGAGGGTCAGCCACATGGAAAAGGGGAAAGGCGTCATGCGAAACGAACCCTGCGCGGGCGGGGCTGCCGTCACAAGCTCACTGTTGGCGGGCGTGACAGCGTGCGTTGTTGGACTGTTTGCCACGAGCGCGTGGTGCCAGACTTACACCTTCACTCTGCTGCCTTCCAACGTGGATAACACGTCGTTCAAAGCCCTCGCCCGCGGCGTCTCCGGTAACGGCAACGTCATCGTGGGCAGCGACAACACTTTCCTCGATGCGCGGGAGAAGCCGTATGTGTGGCAACGCGTCGCCGGCGTGTGGACACGAAGCGAGCTGCCGACGGTCGGCGGGACAGGGCGAGCTACTGCGGCGTCGTTTGATGGTTCAGTGATCGTGGGCAGCACAGGTTCGTACGCTGTCAACACGGTCAATGCCGGAACGCCGGCAGTATGGCGGAACGCGGCGACTCCGTCACCCACACTCGAAGCGCCTTTCCTCACGGCAAGTTCCATTGGCGGCCCGCTTCGAGGCATTTTCAATGGCGTCTCGGCGAGCGGCACACGTGCGTTTGGCTTTGCACGAGAGATCAGCGACCTGACTGCGAGCAGTGCATATATCTATGACGAAGGATCCGCGCCGCTCGCGGTCGCTTCGTTCGCGCAGGCCACCGGTGCGTATCCGGCGAGCAGCACGATGTCCGCCGACGGCAGCCTCGCGACGCACTTCATCCAGCCCGGCACCGTGGGCGGCAACAACACCGCCTTCCTCTGGAGTGAAGCTACAGGCAGCACCAATCTGCCTCTCAACACCAGTTCGCTCTATGCCCGCACTACAACCACCTCCGGCGATGGCCGTGTTGTCGCCGGCTTCCTCGCTGGCATTGGCAGCATTGCAAATACCTCCGGTCAACCCGTCATCTGGCGCGATGGCGTCTTCAGCCAACTTGCCCGGCCCAACAACGCCATCAACGCCCTTGTCGCGGGCAGCGACACAACAGGCCGCGTGCTCGTGGGTACGGCGGGCAACAACCTTGATCTCGTCAACTTCACGACCAACACTAGTTTGGTCAACAACACCTTCGCCGCCATCTGGATCGACGGCCAAGCCTTCTCCCTCGCGACTTACCTCACCTCCAACGGCGTCAACCTCGGCACCCTCACACCCATCCTCGCCAGCGGCATCTCTGCCGATGGCCGCACGGTTGTTGGAGTCGCGACGCGCCCCGTCGGCACCACCACCCAGCGCGAATACGTCTCCTTCGTCGCGACCATCCCCACGCCCGGGACTCTCTTTGGGATGTCTTTGTGCGTTGTTTTCGCCGCACGACGTCGCCGCTGAACCACCCGTTCACAGCACACGCTCGCGCGCCGTCGTACCGTTGCGGCATGACGCACGCACGCACTTGCTTGGTTGTCGCCCTCCTCGCGCTCGCTGGTTCCGCTGCAACCGCACTGTCACAAACCCACATCGGTGGCAACGGCGCAACGGCCGAGCTCTTCAACAACATGTGTGCAAGCTGCCACAGCAAAGACGGCAGCGGCGGCCCCGCAGGCACGCCCTCGCTCCTGCTCGATGATGTGTTTGATCACGTCAAAGGCGACGAGATCGACCGCCGCTACTTCAACGCCATCAAAGAGGGCGTGCCACAGGGCGGGATGGAATCCTTCAAGGGCTCATTGAGCGACGAAAAGATCTGGTCGCTGGTCGTGCACATTCGCGAACTGCAGCACAAAGCCTGGCGCAGCAACAACAACGTCACGCCTGACGACGCCGCCAAAGACCCATCGCACGTTTTCACCACCCAGCATCGCAACTTCCGCATCGAACGCGTCGCAGGCCACAATGGCGACACCAAGCTCAACACGCCATGGGCCATCGCGTTCGTGCCCAAGGACGCACAAGTGGAGTCGCTGCGCGGCGCGATGATCATCAACGAAAAGCGCGGCACCATGCGTGTACTGCATGCCGATGGCACGCTCAGTGAGCCCGTCGCAGGCATTCCGCAGGTGAGCGATCGCGGCCAGGCAGGCCTGCTCGATGTCGAACTGCACCCCGACTACGCCACCAACGGCTGGGTCTACATCGGCTTCACCGACTTCCTCGAACGCACCAACGACAAGGGCGAAAAGCGCCGCGCGATCGCGACCAAGGTTGTGCGAGGCAAGCTGACGCTCGATGCCAAGACCGCCGGCGCTTACGCGTTCACCAACCAGGAAACCATCTTCGAAACTCGCCCGGAAAACTACGTGACCAACGCGGGCGTGCACTTTGGCTGCCGCATCGCGTTTGATCCGGCAATCGGCGACAAGCCCCGCGCCGGCTACGTGTACATCGGTATCGGCGAGCACGGCCAGCAAGACCACGCGCAGGAGCTCACACGCCACAACGGCAAGATCCACCGCCTGCACGATGATGGTCGCATTCCCACCGACAATCCCTTCGTCAGGCGCGTCAGCGAAAACGACAAGATCATGGCCAGCATCTGGTCCTTCGGTCACCGCAACCCCCAAGGCCTCGCCTTCGATGCCAAGGGCAATCTCTACAACACCGAACACGGCCCACGCGGCGGCGACGAGTTCAACCACGTCACCGTCGGCTCCAACTACGGCTGGCCCCTTGTCGCCTACAGCATCAACTACGCCGACACGCCCTTCCGCACGCCCTGGCCAGAACTCGACGCTCGCGCCGCCGACAAAGACATCAAGCTACCCGCCCTGCGCTGGCTGCCGTCACTAGGCGCCTGCGGCCTCGCCGGTGGTGATGCGCTCATCAACGACCCCCAGCCGCAAGACAACTGGAACGACACCGACTTTTTCGCTGGCGGCCTCGCCATGGCGTGCGTCCGCCGCGTCCGTGTCATCGACGGCAAAGTCACCGAGCACGAAGAAGTGCTCTACGGCCTGGGCCGCGTGCGCGATGTTGTGTGGGGCCCCAAGAAGACTGACGCCGCAGGCAAAGCCCTGCCGCGCGATTTGTATGTCGTGCTCAACGGGCCAGATCATGTCATTCGGCTGGTTGATGCGGGCAAGTGATCCGGCGACAACGCTGCTGCGTCACACCTTAAGCCAATCCACTAACTCGTGCATAGGCATACGATTACGCATGCAAATCACGGTCACCATCCCGACCGAGGTTGAAGCAGCTCTCCGCGCCGCTGGCCAGGAACCCGCAGCCGCATTTCGCGAAGCTGCGCTTGTCCAGTTGTACAACGACGAGTTGCTCACCCGTCCGCAGTTGAGTTCACTTCTCGGCGTGGGACGCGTCGCGCTGGATGAAGTGCTCAAGCGTCACAACACCTACAACGTCACCATGACCAGCGACGAGCTGGCGCGCGAGCTCAAGTCGCTTGACGATGAGGCTGCCGCGTTTCGCAGGGCTCGCGCGTCATGATCGTGATCGCCGACACCGGTCCGCTCAACTACCTCGTGCAGATCGACTGCGTGCACGTACTGCCGAAGCTGTATGGCAACGTCACCGCGACAACAGACGTCATGCAGGAACTGATGGATCCTCAGGCTCCAGAGCAAGTACGCCGGTGGGCTTCAACACCGCCTTCATGGCTGCGAACGGTGAACATACAGCCACTGCCGTCACTCTCACACCTGGATCAAGGCGAAGCGTCCGCACTTGCGTATGCATCTTCCCTTCGAACGCAAGGTGAGTCACCATTGGTCTTGATCGACGAAATCAAGGGCCGTCGTGCTGCCGAAGCAATGGGCTTGGCCGTCCGGGGCACCTTGGGTGTTCTCGATACCGCCGGCGTACAGGGACTCATTCGAACAAGCGACGCACTCGCAAGACTGCGCACAACCAGCTTCCACGCCCAGCACCAGATCTTCGAAGCATTCCTTGACCGTGCACGATCACGCGAAGCGTGACGACTCACCTTCCCCGCAGCGCCGACTCATGCGCCACAATCTCAATCGGAATGATCGCCTCCGCCTGCGCCTGCGTCGTGCGGTCTGTCACCGTCACCTTCATGTTGTACCGCCCCACCGTCAGCGTGGGTGGCAGATCAATCTGCTGAATCAGGTAGAAATCCCGCCGCTTGTTACGGCTGGTTTCAATCACGCCCCGCGCCGGGCGATGCCACGCCAGCAGATCATCCGCATCGTGATAGAGGCTCAATGACTGCGTGAGATCGACGCTCACCTGATCGCCGATCGCCACATTGCTCATCACCGGGTCGCTGTCTCGCGCCGGACGCGTCGCGAAACCGTCGAGCTCCACATACACAATCGCTCGCAGCGTGCGCCCCTGCACAAACGTGCTTGTGCTGTACGGATCAAACCGCCCGAATCCCTCCACGCGTGTGCACAGCGCGGTCCGCAGAATCATCAGCCCGCTCGCAGGCCGCAGACTCTTGATGAGGTCATTGCTCGCATTACTCGGGTCCGCCAGCAGCCGATCTCTCGCGGCGATCAGCGTGCTCTTGTCTTCATCGCTCAAGCTCGCAAGCGGATTGCCCGCGTCGCCCAGCGTCGCAAGCACACCCGCCCGCATCGATTCCACCGGCAGAATCGCCGCAAGATCCGTGATCAGCGCTTTGCCTGATCCATCACGCTGCCTCAGCAGCGCCGCCATGCGCGATGCTGTATCCACCAGCGGATCAACCGGCGCTGCAGGCACCGCTGCCTCAACCTGCGCCGTCGCAGGTGCCGGGCTCGTCTCAGGCCCGGGCGCTGTTGCAGTCGTCGTTTCCGTCGCCCCGCCCACCATCGCATCGAGCCCCGTCGCGGGCGCATTTTGCGTGGCAGCCTGCGTCGCATCGTTCACCTGCGCTGCCGGCGCATCCGCAATGCTCGTTGTCTCACTCGCTGCTTGCTGCGTCTGCTCGCTGGGCTGCCCCATCACATCCGCCGCCGCCACCGGCTCGCGCTCGCGGAGCTCGGGCTGTTGCTGCATCAGCGCCTCGTGGTTGAGCGCCGCTTGCTTGGCCCACGCCGCCTTCTGTTCTTCCGTCGTCGCCTCACGCGGATCAAGAATCATGACCTCGCCGCGCTGGTTCGCTCCCGGACCATCCAGCAGCGACGCGATCGACGTATCCACCTCGCGCGGCTTGGCGTTGCGCCCGCCGCACCCCGTCGCCTGCATCGATACCGCCAGCGAACCCGCCAGCCAGACCGAAATCCACGCAGCCCGCTGCCCCACCGGCAACTGGCTGCGAACGCGACAGACACACCCATACACCGGAGCGATGCCATCCATGGCGAACTCCCTGATACACAAAGACTTAGATCAATCACAGACCACCCCCGCACCGCTCCGCGGCCGGGCCGATCCTATATATACATCGGCACAAGACCTGCCCAGCCCCCAGCGACGCAATGTTCGTATAAAGATAGGTATCCACACCCGCACTCCCCACTCGACATCGCTTCACTCGCGCGCTATCGTCTAGGCCCGGCGCGAAAAGATTCGGTGGAATCGCCCCCGATCGCGGCCAATCAGGTGGAAGGACTTTTCGTCATGGCACACAAGAAGGGCCAAGGCTCAACCAAGAACGGTCGCGATAGCAACCCGCAATACCTGGGCATCAAGCTCTACGGCGGCGAAGTCGCGCAGCCCGGTTCCATCATCGTCCGCCAGCGCGGCACCCCCATGCAGGCCGGCTTCAACGTCCGCATGGGCAAGGACGACACCCTGTACGCCGTCGCCGACGGCACGGTCACCTTCCAAGGCCGCAAGGTCCACGTGGTGCCCACCGACAAGGCCGCGCCCTGCCCGGCTTGGCTCAAGAACTAAGACGTTCACCGTCTCCATTCATCCATGTCAAAACCCGCGTGATCTTCACGCGGGTTTTTTGTTTGCATCACAAGGTTGGCCGCCCGCAGCACACGATGCGCACGCTTATCGCACAGACTCGTCCCGCCGTCACACGTGTGCTGAAGGTCTCGCCAAGACGTATCCCACAACTTCGGCCTCATCGCACGCCGAGCGTCACAGAGCCCACATCACGCACGAACGACTTGCAGTCCAAATCCTCCAACAACTTTCCCCCGCTCTCCGCTCTCCGTTCTCCGCTCTCTGTTCCCCATCCCCCTCCCCATTCGTACACTCTCTCATGGCTCGATTGATGCTCTCTGTCAGTGGTTGTCGCGGCGTCGTTGGTGAAACCCTCTCCGCCGAAGTCGCAGCGCGATTCGCAGGCTGCTTCGGCTCCGTTCTTCGCGCTCGCAACCCAGGCAAGCGCATCAGCGTCGTTCTGGGTCGCGACGGCCGCCGCGGCGGGGAGACCATTCACGCCGCCGCCATCGCAGGGCTCCTGGGCAGCGGCTGCAACGTCATCGATCTTGGCATCGCCATGACCCCCACTGTCGCCGTCAACACCGACTGGCACGCGCGCGAACTCGCAAAGAAAAACGAAGTCGGCGCAGGCATGGTCATCACCGCCAGCCACAATCCCCAGCAGTGGAACGGCCTCAAGTGCCTCCTCGCCGAAGGCGGCATCCACGGCGCAGCAGCCTGCGCGCCACCAGCCACACTCGCCAACGAAATCATCGCCCTCTTCGAACGCGGCGGCAGCGCACTCGATGGCAAAACCACCTGGCAGCACCTCGGCGCACTCACGCGCGATGACGACGCAGCCGAAACCCACGTCGAGCGCGTCCTCGCCGCCATGCAGGATTCAGGCCTCACCGATATGCCCTCTAGCATCGGTCGCGGCATTCGCGTCGCGGTCGATTGCGTCAATGCCAGCAGCAGTCGCACCGCGCCCATGTTCCTCCGCAGCATCGGCTGCGAAGTCGTCGAAGTCAACGCGAATCACACAGGTGAGCAAGCTGGTTTGTTCCCACACCCGCCCGAACCCACCGCCGAAAATCTCTCCGGCAAGGGCGGCCTGTGCGACATCGTCCGCGCTCACAACTGCCACGCGGGCTTCGCGCTCGATCCCGATGCCGACCGCCTCGCGCTCATCGATGAACAAGGCCGCTACGTGGGCGAGGAGTACACCCTCGCCCTCAGCGCCCTCGCCATCCTCTCAGGCCGCAAGCGCGACAGCCGCGAAGCCGATGTGCTCGTTACCAACCTCAGCACCTCGCGCATGCTCGAAGATGTTGCCGCCAAGTTCGGCGCTCGCGTTCTCCGCACACCCGTGGGAGAAGCAAACGTCGTCGAAGTCATGAAGCGCGAGAACGCCATCGCCGGCGGCGAAGGCAACGGCGGCACCATCTGGCCCCGTAGCTGCTACGTGCGCGACTCCCTCGCCGGCATGGGCCTGGTCGTCTGGCTGCTCAACCAGCAACGCCAACCCCTCAGCACCATCGCCGCGTCGATTCCCAGCTACGCCATCGAAAAGCGCAAGGTCGATCTCGCTCGCAAGGAAGACGCTCAACCCGCCATCGAGAAGATCGCCAAAGCCTACAGCAACCAGCAAGTCGACCTGCGCGATGGAGCCTGGGTCAACTTCACGACCGGCCCCCTCGCCGGAAAGGCCTGGCTGCACGTCCGCGCCAGCAACACCGAACCCATCATGCGCCTGATCGCCGAGGCACCGACGGTGGATGCGGCCCGAGGCGTATTGGATGAGGCAGGGCGGATACTGGGATAAGTCGGCATTGGATATTCGGCATTCGGCATTCGTGCTGGCGCCATCTCGCCACCCCCAATCGCGAACGGACTCGCTTGCGACGAATGCCGAATCACGAATGCCGAACGCCTAGTGCCTAGTGCCTAGTGCCTAGTGCCAAAATCCCAAAAACAACCATGGGGCCGCGTCGTGCAGCCCCATGGTCGTCGTTCTGTCATGTTTCGTGCTCGATCTTCGCCGTCGCGGGCACCGATGCTTGTCGCGCTGTGTTCAACGCGGGTTTGCTCGTGCTCTCGCCTTGTATGGCGTGGTTTGTCGAGCGACGCGCCCCGAAGGGCTTAGACAGGGAAGTGGTCCTGTCGGACCAACCAAGAGGTCCCAGCATCGCTCGCGTCAGCACAAGGCCAACCGCTCACGAGCCAGGTCGGCTTCAGGCCTTCTTCTTGGCGGCCTTCTTCTTGGCCTTCTTCTTAGCAGCTTTCTTCGCCATTGATGAGCTCCTTGGCTACTGATCGAGTCGCACACAGCGCGGCGCGCCGATTCCTTGCGACCCATGATGACATACAGCATATCGGAAGTTTGCACACTTGTGCTTGAGTGTGGAAAAAAATTTGTGAAGAACTTGGCGCGCAAGACAGTTCTTCCACATCCGCGCCTCTTCATCGCGCGCATCTCGCGCATTGCTCGCGCTTCAACACGCGTGAGCGCGCTCTCACACGCGCTTCATCATCAACATGCGCCGCCCGCGAGCACGTGGAAGAAGTCCATCACGTCCCCATCCTCCGGATACACGCCGTTGTTGTTGAAGTCGATGTCATTGCACGTCGCGCACGTCGCGCCCGCAAGCACGTTCAGAAAATCCAGCACGTCCTGATCTTCCGGATACACGCCGTTCGCGTTGAAATCGATCGAATCACAGCAGGAATTTGCCACATTCACCTGTGCCGACGCCGTCAGCACGCTGCCGCAGTCATTGCTGATCACGCAGTCATACCGCCCCGCGTCATCCACACTGTCAAGATACAGCATCAGCGTCGCCGTGCTCGCGCTTGCGTGCTCCTCCGTATCCAGCGGCACACCCGCACGGCGCCACTGATACGCCATCCCGCTCGCGCTCGTCGCTTGCACCGACAGCGTGACAAACCGCCCCACGCATCCGTTCGTCGCCGTCGGCCCCGAGACAACCGTGGGCAACGCACATCCCACAGGCCGCCACATCCACACACCCGTGAAGTTGAGCGAGCTCGCTGCGTTCGCCGCTCCCGTCACACAGAACGATCCGTCATACACCGGATAGTTCGCGCTCGCCGAGGCCACTCCGCCCTGTCCCGCCGCTGGTGCGGTCGCCGTCCAGCCCTGCACGAACAGCGAGCCGCCAAAGGTCGTGTACGCGCTCCACGTCGGCGCAATCACCCCGCCGCCCAGCGCATAGATGCCCACAGCCGCATACTGCGGCCCACCCACGCAGTTCGCCGTCATGATTTCAGGCACAAACCCCGCAAAAAGCCGCTGAACCTGCTCGCGCGTGCCCCATCGCCAGCCGTTCATGTCGCGCCCCGCCACCACGCCCGAGCACGGCGTCGCGCCATCCGTCGGACACACCGTCGCGACCTGATTCCACGACAATCCCATCGTGGACGGCACATGCCGCCACTCTTTCCCCTGCCCGTCGTTGTAGTGCTGAGCGATCGCTGACGACGCACCAACCGATGCACAAACCGACGCACAAACCGACGCAACCAACATCATGGACCAGCGCATAGTGCCTCCTTCACGGCAGCGTGCCGATCCCCTCCATGCGACAACCCATACCGCCCTCTGTCAACTTTGACATCCCGCCCGCTGCCGCGCTCTCGCGCGCAGTCGCTTACGCTCGCCCATGCCTATCTCCGTCCGAACATTGGCCTGCGGCATGCCCCTCATCGTCGAACCCATGGGTGGTGTCCGCTCCGCCGCCATGACCTGGCTCCTCCCCTGCGGTTGCGCCACCGACCCCGTTGAAATCGAAGGCGTCTCCACGCTCATCCAGGAACTCCTCCTCCGCGGCTGCGGCGGTCGCACCAGCCGCGAAGATGCCGACGCGTTCGACCGCATCGGCAGCAATCGCGCCGCCAACGTCGGCACCTACGCCATGGTCGTCAGCGCATCCATGCTGGGCAAGAGCGTCGAACGCACCCTCCCACTGCTCATCGACATGGTCCGTTCACCCGCGATGGATCAGGACGCACTCGACGCAAGCAAAGACCTCGCGACCCAGGCCATCGACAGTCTCAAAGACGATCCGCAAGAGCGCGCCATGATCGCCGCTCGCGCCCGCCATCAACCCGCACCCATCAATCGCTCAGGTCTGGGTACCAAGTCCGGCCTCGAAGCCTGCACGCGCGACAAGGTGATCGCGCATTGGCAGTCCCACGCCCTCCCGCGCGGCAGCATCATCTCCTTCGCCGGTGATGTTGACCCCCAAACCCTCGAAGCGCACCTCAACACGCTGCTCGCTGGCTGGTCAGGCACCGCCCCCACCCCCGTCATCGGCTCCGTCGGCCCCCGCGGCTACGCCCACGAGAACGATCCCAGCGCGCAGGTTCAGATCGTCTGGATCGCCGACGCTCCCAGCGAAACCTCGCCCGACTCCGTCCTCGAAAAACTCCTCATCAACGTCCTCTCTGGCGGCATGTCAGGCCGACTCTTCAGCGAAGTGCGCGAAAAGCGCGGCCTCTGCTACGCCGTGAGCGCCGGCTATCGAGGCGACAAGGACTGGGGCAGCATCACCGCATACGTCGGCACCACCCCGCAGCGCGCGCAGGAAAGCCTCGATGTCCTCCGCGCCGAGCTCGACCGCATCAGCACGCCCGCCGGCGCGGTGACCGCCGAAGAGTTCGCCCGCGCCAAGATCGGCATGAAGAGCAGCCTCGTCTTCAGCGGCGAAAGCGCCGGCGCCCGCGCCACGGCCATCGCCGCCGACTACCGCCGCCTCGGCCGCCCACGCACACTCGATGAAATGGCCGCCGAAATCGACGCTGTCACGCTCGAACAACTCAACACCTACGCCGCCCACCGCCGCTGGGGCAGCGTCACTATCCAAACCGTCGGCCAGTCCACGCTGAAGGCGTAGGCGGAGAACCAAATTGCCAAATGGCTAAATGACCAAATGGCCAAATTGAAAAAGCGGGCGCCCAAGTCTCCTTGAGCGCCCGCCCATGCTCTCATTTGGCCATTTAGCCATTTGGCAATTTAGCCATTTTGCTTCACAAACACTCCCCACCCGCCAACACGTTGAAGAAGTCAATCACGTCCTGGTCTTCAGGGAACACGAAGTTGTTGTTGAAGTCGATGTCGTTGCAGAAGAACGTCGAGCATTCGCCGCCCGCCAGCACGCTGAAGTAATCGATCACGTCCTGATCTTCCGGGAAGACCTGATTGTTGTTGAAGTCGATCGTGTCACACTGCGATCCGCAGCTCGCGCCGCCGATGTTCAGCGCAACCGCGTTCGACGTCGTGTTGCCGCACGGGCTCAGGAACACACAGCGAATCAGGTACGCACTGGGCACAGGGAACGCGCCCGGACGCACGCTCAGGAACTGACCACCCGAGCCGGAGATGTCCAGCGCGCGACCGTCAGGACCCGTCAGCGTGCCATCTGCCAGAGCCTCAAACTCATCAGAGCCGCTCGCCGACTTGATCTCCCACTGCGACAGCAGATCCGACGAGCTGGTCACGCCCACCGCGAAGCTGAAGCCCGAGTTGGGCACGCAGACATTGATCGGCTCAGGTTGCTGCGTCACCACCGTGCCCTGCGTGAACGTCACGCTCGCAGGATCGCTGGTCAGCGTGCCGCAATCGTTCGACACGATCACGCGGTAGTTGCCGTCGCGACCGTTGCCGCAGGTGTTCTGACCCACGCGCAGCTGCGACTTGTTCACGCCTTCATAGTTCCACTCGCTGCCAAACACAAAGCCCGAGCACGCCTCCGTCAGGTTGATCCACTGACCGGGGTTGCTGGGATCTTCACGCTGCCACTGATACGTCAGAGGCCACGTGCCCGACACAAACGCATTCAGCGCGACGCCGAACGGCGTGTACTGCAGCGAAACTTCGTTGCGAATCGGGAACGCCAGCGTCGGCGCGCCGCACGCGGGAGTCGTCCCGTTCAGATACAGCACGCCCGCACCGCCGCCAGGCAGCGCGATATCAGGCGAGCCGCACGTCGTCCGCACGTCGCTGGTCGACACGCCGATCGCATTGCCGTCCGCGCTCAACCCACTGATGCGCGTGATCGTGTGCCCGGGCGGCAGGATGTTCGTGCCCGGCGCGATCTGCTCCAGATACGTGTTCAGATCCATCGGCACCCCGCCGTTCACGCCGGCCCGCCAGATGAACGGACGATTCACGCGGTCAAAGAAGCTGAAGCCGAACGTCGCATTGCCGACAATCGTGTTGCCGTCATCGCTCACAGCCACCGGCAGCAGGAAGCTCAGCGGCTTGGTCTCAACGCCGTCGAAGTAATCCGCCGGCCGACCCAGCGCCGTCGGCGTCCACGAGTTGTCAAGCTGCCGCGTCCACTTCACCAGTTGCAGATCATCAATGTTGAACGTCGGAATGTTGAACTCGCGGCTGGGCGCGCCCACGATCACCGTGCCCGCGCCATTCACGGGATACGTCGCCGAACTCCCCGACAAGCCATCGATGATCGTCGACACGCCGTTGGTCCACACGCAGATACGCCGACCGTCAAACGGTCCGAACTCGCTGGGAATCGGGCCTTCGTCATACCCCGTGATCACCGAGCCATCCGCGCTGACGCTATCGGCGCGAGAGCTGCCGGCGTTGTCAGGCTGCAAGGGCAGCGCGTTCATCACACCCGTCGTCGCATCAGAGATGTACGCCCGCAGATCGCCGCACAACCCAAAGTCCGGCCCACCCGACGAGTTGAACAACCCGCTCACCCACGCGCCGCCCACCACATAGCGGCCGTCACCCGAGATGTCGCCCACGCTGTTGATCGATGAGTCACAGCGCGTGCCGCCGAAGAAGCGATTCGTCGCTCCATCCAGCGTCCGCGGCAGCGAACCCAGATTCGTCCACCCCGACGCGCTCGTCCAGCGATGTGAGATGAACGGAACCGAACACGGGCTCGGCGCAGGCAAGGGGTCACCCAGCGTGCACCCCGAACCTTCAAACGCGCAGTACCCCGCAAAGCAATTCAGGTCACCCCAGTTGCCCGTGTTAAGCAAACCCGTCGCCAGCACCGTCATGTCACCAGACCCGCGCACCGTCTCCGCGCCCATGCCCGGCGCCGACACGAGCGTGTGCCCCGCGCCGCGCTGCCACGTATAGATGCGGTACTCCGCGGCCTGCGAATCAAACAGCAATCCAACAGCCTTGTTCCCGTCCGCCGAAATGTCGGCATCAATCAAACTGTGCATCACAAGCACAGGCTGCGCCAACGCACCAGCGGACGAAGCAAGCAGAGCGACAACAGACAAAGCACGACGGATCATGGGGCGGTTCCTTTTCTCTAGAGAAGTATCCAGCACCCAATATACCGCCTCTCGCACCCAACGCACGCAAATTCCCGCAACTTTGTACGCCTCGTCTTCAATTCCCAAGCAAAATACCAAACAAAGTTCTACCAAACCGCGCACGGCACCCGTGAAAGCAAAGCGGGAGTCAGCGCGGCTCATCCAAGCCACACCGACTCCCGCTTTCAGTTGACGCTCTATGGAGCCCTCACGTACTCAGGAGCACTCTCCGCCCGCAAGCACATGGAAGAAGTCCAAGAGATCTTGGTCCTCGGGGAAGACGCCGTTGTTGTTAAAGTCGATGTCGTTGCACGTACTGCACTCGCCACCCGCCATCACGTCAAAGTAATCAACCGCGTCTTGGTCTTCAGGAAACACGCCGTTGTTGTTGAAGTCCACATCATCGCAACACGATCCACCCAATGGACAGTCGCTGTTGAAAGTCACTGCGATCGGAACCGTGATGGGCTGGCTGCTGCGGCTGCCGTACGCGATGAATCGATCAAAGCCATGAGCAATCTGTGGGTACGTGACATCCGTGAGACCCGCTGCAGCGATGCCGCCGCTGACGAGATCCTTCAGCAGCACAAACCCAATGTCAGGACGGAAGATGAATCCGCCGAGATTGTTCGAACCAAGCAGCAGCCCGTCGTCACGCAGTGAGATCAGATTCGTGTAGCCTTGTCCGAGCGGGCCGACCTGCAGCGTGCGCTCCTGCACTGAATCAAAGTACCACGGATCGCGTCCATACGAGGGGTAACTCTCCTGCAGCCCAACCATCACGCCGTTTTGCATCCGGAGCGGGAAGAAAGTCTGTCGGCCGCCAGTGGAACTTGTGTGGACAGGTGATGTCAGACCGAGCGGCAGATGCCCCGTCGCTGTCCGCACCCAACCATCGTTGCCCGATGCGCCCGAGGCGATGCGCTCTGACAAGCCAAGGACTACCGACCCCGCGAATCCACTCGCCGGTGACATGTATGTGCGCCCATTCACGCCGATGTTCGCAGGACCAACCACTCCGACTGGCACACATGTTGTGCCGTCGAAGAGCCACGTTGACGTTCCGTTTGCTTCGCCCCAAGCGGTATACCGCTGGCTGATGCCGAACACGGTGCCATCCGCAGCGATGTACGCCTGGGAGCTGCGCGTGCCGTTCTGAGAATTCGTCCACTCAGGACCCATCAGTCCCAGCACCGTGTAATTGGTGCCGTTCCACAGCCACGCATCGCGTCCGTTGGTGTTCCCGTTCACATAGCGATCCGAATATCCCACCACCAACCCCGCGTCGCTCACACCCACGGTGCGATGCACTGTATATGTGCCCACTGAATACGCGGGCCCACTCAATCCCAGCAGTCGATACACGCCATTGCGGACCTCCCATGCGCGCGTAGCGCCCGGCGTCAAATCAGGGTTGTAAAGCGACGGCGCTTGAGAGAAGGCGTTACCGATAAGCACACTTCCCGACGGGTTGAACGCCTGAAGGTAGTTCCAACCGTCGCCCGTCACGATGGGCGTTGTCGTCACGCCATTGTCGATCCACAGATCGAGACCCGCACTGTTATAGCCGTCAGTGCCGAACTTCTCGGTGTTGCCGATCAGTCTGCCATCAGGCAGGCATGCTCTGATCAGGCTGAAGCGCGACTGATTCCACGAGCGGTACCGCGCGCCGTTCAGGTGCAGCGGACCGCGCATGACACCAGGCAAACTGCCGCCGGGACCGGGCTTCCAGTACCATGCGTCATACCCACTCTGACTTTCGACACGCGAATAGCCCGCGATCACGACGGGCGACGCGAACGAATACGTGATCTCGGAGAACTGGTAGTTGTTCCCATCGATGTAGTTTTGCGAGAACAAGCCAATGCGCTGGGTCGTGCTGCCGTCCCACACCCACGACGCCTGACCGCCCGTCACCGCGAATCGCGCCGTATCTCCCGCGACGATTCCACCCACCGTCGACCGGAGAAACGTCGTCGCGCCACCAGTGGTACTGGAGTATCCCGGACCCGTCAATCCCAGCGTGTGCAATGTGGTGCCGTCAAAGCACCACGATTCAATCCCGGAATAACCGCCTGCGTACTTGGGTGTTGAACCAGTCACGGCCCACGCACCCGTCCGTGCAAGCACAAATGGCTTGCCCACGGTGGTTTCAAGAACCCCGGCCGTGCTGCGATACTGCGGGCCATCCGGCCCGATCCGAACCACCGGATCGCTCACACGACCGCTCCAAAACCAACCATGCCGCTCCAACTGATTCGAGCCAAACTGCGTCCGACCTGCGACAGGTGTTCGCGTGTCACCGGCGAACCGCGGATTGCCAGCATAGACCGAATCTGAATACCCGTACCCCGGCCCGCTCAACCCCAAACGCGTCACGACGTAGTTTGGCGTCAGCTGCGCGGCGCTCATCCCTGCCGTGGCGAACAGTGCGAAAATCCCGATGCTCGCGCGAAGACATGTACCCATCGACCGCAACCTCCCTTCGAGCCAGACTCGATAACGACCGAATACATCCACAATTTATCGCAATATCCCCGCCGATGCAAGGCCCCATCTTGCATTTACCCGAGACAGCCGGACAACTTCATGACAAACAGGGCCGTTTCTCAAACGGCCCCGTCCCAAGCGGCTTCTGTTTGGTCCCATCAGTTCATCAGCGTGCCCCACCTGCTCACAGACACTCCCCACCCGCCAGCACATTAAAGAAGTCCATCACGTCCTGGTCTTCCGGATACACGTCGTTGTTGTTGAAGTCGATGTCGTTGCAGGTGTTGCCAGGCGAGCACGCGCCGCCGGAGAGGACGGTGAAGAAGTCAATGACGTCCTGATCCTCCGGGTAGACGGTGTTGTTGTTGAAGTCGATGTCATCGCAGCCAGCCCGGGAGATGCGGAGCATTCCCTGACCGAACTGACCGGCGTTCGCGCCGCCGATGCGAACGAGCACGCTTTGGTTTGCCGTGAGCGGCACTCTGAGCAGACTTTGGGGTGAGGTACCGCCGCCAACACATCCGTTGACGCTGTCATCGTTCTGGCCGATCATCTGAAAGCCCGACGTTGGACATGCGATCTGCGAACCTTGGAAGAGCGTGATAACCGTGTCGAAGGAACTGCCGCAGGTGTCAAAGGTGTACGTACTCGCTTCGGGTGCGATGAATCGGAACCAGATATCGCGGTTGCTGCCCAAGGGCACAACAGGGATCGCGGGAGTTGTCGCAGCGCACGTGCTGAAACTACGTGATCCAACAACGACGTTCGTCGCGGTTGAACACGAATCGTTCGTGACACCAGAGGTCAAGTTCGATCGCAGCGTGAACTGGCCGCGCTGGCCGTTGTAACCGGCAACGCGCACGTAGTACACCGCTCCGCCCTGATAGTTGACTGACACGAGGCTCGCACGGTTGTTGGGAGCTGCAAAGCCACCATCGTCGTTGCAGGCGATGCTGCTCGCATTTGTCCCGTTCGGACATGCGCTGTGCACGCTGAGCACGGTGTCAAAGTCGCTGCCGAAGGTGTCGAAGATGGCGTTGCCATCGCACTCTGGAGCAAAGCGGAACCACACATCGGGGCCTTGGACTGGGCCCAGACCGCACGTTGTCACCGTGCCCAGACTGCGGGTCGCGGTTTCTGTGCAGCCGACGAACGAGCCAGCAGTAAGCGGAATCGCATCGCTGCACGCATCGCCACCGTTGAACGTCGGCGAGACCGTTGTCGTGTAGACTGCGCCAGCGTCTGCGAGGCCGTTGACATCGTCGGCCAGATCGCCGATCGCGATGATTCCATCACGCACAGCAACGCGTGACGCATACCCCGAGTCCGTCGCGAGTTCCGGATCCTCGAAGGCCGACTGCACGATCCAGTTGGAGCCGCTGCGGCGATAGACATACGCCCGCTTAGTGCCGCCTTCGCCCACGACCAGCTGCGTGTCCGTCATGGAGAGTGAGCCTCCAAAAAACCCATACGTGACGGGCACGGGCGCACGAAGGAAGCCGCGCGGGGTCCATGTGTTTGCGACGCGCTCAAAGAAGTAAACGATGCCGCTGTCAGTCAAGTCTGTGGTGAGGCCCGTTTCAGCGCTTGATCCATCTTCGGCGTAAGCACCCACCGCGATCCAATTGCCTGAAGCTGCAACCGCCGACCCGAAGCCCTGTCCTGCTTCTTCGATGATCGGTTCGAGCACCGTCGGTGCAAAGTCGTTGCGCCCCATCGCGTACGCAACACCTTCTTCAGGACGCGCTGCTGCATCCGTTGATTCGCCCGGCGCGCCCCACACGCCCCACTCGGAGTTCTGGCTGATGGCGACTGCGGAGCCGCGAAAGCCGTTGTACACGCCGTAGAACTCAGTGCCTGTCGAGATATGCGTGGTGTACCAGTCGCCCGCCGCTGCATCGCGTGCCATCACGTAGACCGCGCCGCCATTCGTGTGCGTGAGGTTGAATCGCGGCGCACCGATGATCGCCCAGGGTCCGCCAAAGGTGCTGATCGCGACGTTGCGGCCAAAGCCCGAGGTAAACACGCCCCCCACGAGTCCTGGATTGATGTCGTCGTCGAGCGTCCAGTTGTTCGTGCCGGGGGTGCGCTCGAAGACTCTCGCTCGCCCGCGATCAAAGTACTCTGGCGCGCCGACGATCAAGTAGGGGTCGGCAAGAGCGATCGAGATGCCGGCATTCTCGCGCGAAATACCGCCCAAGGCTGCGGTGTTGGCGGACTCAAACACGGTGGACCACACGCCGTTCGTGCCCAGTTGCTTGATCGACCAGCCGCCCGCTCGAATACCGGCGGTTGTGTCGAGGTAAGGGCGACCGATCGCAAGCAGCGGACGATTGCTGGGCCCGCCAACGGAAAGCGAAACGCCGTAGCCGAAGAGCTCTTCTACTGCCGGTGTGCTCGCCATGTGCTTGGTCAGTGCAACGCAAGGCTGCGCAAAGGCGACACCTGCCGCTGCTGAAAGAACCGCCGCCGCCATCGTCACGTTTCGAACTGCGCCCTGCATGATGCCGCTCCAACCCGGGTGCCCTTCGTACGGCAGCCCACGCCTCGCGCGAGGCTCAGACTGTGCGAAGGTCACCAGCCACGGTCAGTGCGCAAACGGGGGAGCTGGTGGCTAGTGATTTTGGCGAAGGGGAACAGCACCAGAACGAAAAGCCCGGAACCAACGGTGGTTCCGGGCATTGTTTGTTTACCCAAACGTGCAGCGCCTGTTCGGTTACGCCAGCAACTCGCCCATCCGCGGCTGGCTCTTCATGTACTTCTCATGCACGGCCGTGTAGTGCTTGAAGTACATCGCGTCGCAGGCTTCGCTTGTCGGGAACTTCTTGCTGAAGCCGGGCACGGCGGCATCGAGCGTGCTTTCGGCGGCCTTGATGAGGTGCGCCATCAGGGTGCGGGGGTCTTCGGCGCCGACGGCGACGCGCACGGTGGTCGGGCTGATGCCAGCATCTGCAAGAGCTTGCTCGCTCATTTCGCTGTGGCTGGTAATGGCCGGGCAGAGGACCACGGTGTTGGGCTGGCCCAGCGACACCTGGTGGCCGAAGATGGGGTCGAGGCAGTCGAAGAAGCGTTCGAAGGTGAGGCGGTCGATGTTGGGGCGCGCTGACTTGGCGCCGGTCGTCTTCTTGCCCTCAAAGTCAAACGTGAAGAGCGGAGCGGGGAAGCCTTGGAACATGACGCGTTCGCGCACGCCGCTGTTTTCGTTGCCGGGCGCGGCGTTGCTCTTGACGTTGATGTCGGGGTGACTCTGCAGGAACTCGGTGAAGGTGAGCGTGTTGACGACCTTCTGCAGCATGCGCACTTCGAGGGTGTGCATGCCGTTGATGACTTCATACGCCTTGTCGCTATCGAGGAACGCGCCCTTGACGTAGTAGACGTTCCAGAAAAGCGTTTCATCCCACGAGTACGTGCGCTTGCTGCCGTCGGGAGCGGTGCCGAGCATGCTGTCGTGCTTGCCCATGAACATGCGCTCG
>Ga0315899_10001406_pt1 | contig 27394 bp, 20 predicted proteins | sample LakEriMetagenome_2_FD_203518 | JGI IMG/M metagenome (GOLD analysis project Ga0315899, IMG submission 203518) | Freshwater fungal communities from buoy surface, Lake Erie, Ohio, United States - Buoy 4 MA112 | ecosystem: Environmental > Aquatic > Freshwater > Lake | place: USA: Lake Erie, Ohio... | reverse complement strand
CGGGTGATCGGCGATTTGGTTCGACGACGGACCCGATCGGGCGGGTATGTCTGCATGCGATGGAGCTGGGCTTTCGCCATCCAGCGAGCGGCAAGCTGACGACGTTTGTGAGCGAGCTGCCCGGAAGGTTTGCCAGCTTGGCGAATACAAGCCTCGAGCACGTGCATGAGGAGATGACCAAGCTGCGTGCGAACGACAGCGGTGCGACGGAGAGTCGCGGCGTCGAGGAGAGCAAGCCGCGCGGGCAGGCGGGACAGGTCAAGGACTCGGCACATGCGCAGGCGGTGGCTGCATCATGGAATCACGTGGCGGAGTGGTACGACAACCTGCTGGATGAGCGCGGGAGCGACCACCATGAGCAGCTCGTGCTGCCGGGCGTGATGCGGTTGCTGAACCCGCAGCCTCGCCAGCATGTGCTGGATGTGGCGTGCGGGCAGGGGCAACTGTGCCGACTGCTGGGCAAAGCGGGCATGATGACGACGGGCGTGGACGCCGCGCCGCGGCTGATTTCGGCAGCGAAGAAGGCCGATCCGCGCGGGGAGTATCACGCGGCGGATGCACGCGAACTGCGGGCGCTGGGGCTGGAGCCGATCTTTGATGCGGCCAGCTGCGTGCTGGCGCTCATGAACATTGAGCCGATGCTGCCTGTGCTGCTGGGCGTGCATGGGTTGCTGAAGCCCGGTGGACGATTTGTGACGGTGGTGCTGCATCCGGCATTTCGCAGTCCGGGGCAGACGAGTTGGGAATGGGCGAACACACCCAAGAGCGAGAACACGAAAAGCGAGCGCGAGGACAGAGGCGCAAGGCAGAGCGCGGTGCGGCGCAATCCGGGGAATCCGCGTGACAAACGCGTGGACAAGCCCAAGCAGGATTGGTCCGGAGCGACGCAGTTTCGACGTGTGGATGGATATCTGTCGCCCGGGCAGCGCGAGATCGTGATGAATCCGGGTGAAGTCGCGAGCGGCAGAGCGCCGGTGACGACGACGACGTATCACCGGCCCGTTCAGAGTTACGTGCGTGCGTTTGCAGAGGCGGGGTTGCTGGTTGATGCACTGGAAGAGTGGCCCAGCTTGCGATTGAGTCAGCCGGGTCCGCGCGCGGCGGAAGAGAATCGGGCTCGGCGCGAGATTCCGATGTTTCTGGCGATTCGCGGCGTGAAACGGTGATGGCGTGAGCGCGGGGCTTAGGGCACACGCACCTGCGTGCGGCCCGGCGCGATCTGCTGCTTGACGACGCGGTCTTCCACGTGCAGCACGAGTTCAAACTCGCCATCGCACTCGATGTCGATGACGGCCTCGTCGCTGAGCGTTTCGCGGGACTGCGAGACGAGCGAGACGCGCACGCCGCCAAGTTGAAGGCCCTGCACGCCTACGCGATCGGTGCGGTGCAGACGCCATGTCACGCGATTGGCGAGTGCGTCGGGCTGGATGCCGATCACGTTCTCGATGAGCATGGTGATGGGGCCCAGGCCAGACCAGCCGACGAACTCTCGCTTGGCGGGCTGGCCCGGCTGGGCTTCGATGGGTGAGCCGCCGAAGCTGAGATGGCGCGGGGCGTAGTTCTCCCAGATGGTGCCGGTCTGGCTATAGACCTGACTGATGGCATCGATGTAGCGGTAAGCGGCGGAATACGCATCGAGGCCCGCGCCGGTGCGGAGAAGACCTGCAAGGGCCATGTGTGTGGTCGGGGCCCATGATGCGCCGAGCCAGTAACCGCCCCACTCATCGAACTTTTCGTGCCTTTGCGAGAGTGTGGCGAAGGGGACTTCGCTGTTGAACTGTTTGCGATCCAGCAGCGCGGCCTGGACGCGCGGAGCGCGATCGGCGGGAACGGCGCCGGCCCAGAGTGGCCAGAAGCAGCCGATGGTGGTTTGACGAAGCAGCGTGCCTTCGGCGTCGGCGTTGAAGTACATGCCGGCTTCATCATCCCACAGCACCGCGTTGATGGCAATGACGATGCGATCGCGCTTCGCGGTGTATCGCTCGGCAAGGTGCGGACGCTTGACGTGCACAGCGATAGCGGCGAGAGATTCGTACATCTGGGCCATCTGCGCAGACATGCTGACCCACGCGGCGCCGGAGTCGGGCGTGTTGTCCATGCCACTGCCGAAGGGCGTATTCCAGTAGACCGTGTGCGCGACGCCATCTCGCGTGATCGTGACGCTGCGATTGGCTTCAAGCCAGTCGGCGTAGCGATGGAGCACGGGCAGGACCAGTGCGAGGCGGGCGGTATCGCCGCTGACACGGGCGTACTGCAACTCGGCCCAGGCGAAGAGCGGCGGGTTCACGCTGTCGCGCTCGGTGGGGTACATGACGGGCTGCGCATCAGCCTTGCGAAACTCGCGGCAGATGAAGCCATCTTCTCGCTGGAGGGCGTAGAAGTTGTCGAGGCTTTCGATAAACGGGAACGCGCTGTGGCCATACTTGGCGAAGTCCATGATGTAGCACGTGTCCCACTGGAAAATGTTGTCGCTGAAGGCGGCATCGACGTACGTGCGCGCGAGTACGTGGCCTTTGTCGGATATGCGCGGCTGCTCGATGTGCTTGAACGCTGTCTGCCATGCGATGCGATGCAGGATGACGAGATCGGGGCGGGCATCAAGGATGACTGTGGGCAACTGCTCCTTGACGGCGTCGAAGCTGGGTATCTCGCGCGGCTGGTGTGCGGGGAAACTGGCGAAGGTGCCTTGCCAGCGCGGGGACATTTCGTCTTCGGCAGCTTGGTCAGGCTGGGCTGTCGCAGCCGCGGCAAGCAGAGTGAGAAACGCGGCGGCTGGGAGGATTCGCATAAGCAACCGTAGTGATGGCACGCGTGCGGCAACGTCAGTTGTTGCGCCGGGACTTTGCGTAGTCAGAAGCGCTGCCGTCGGGCAAAGGCTTCCATGCTTCGAGCGCCCACGCGGCGGCACACTCGGGGCACTGGCGCATGTCATCGGAAGCTGGAGCGACAGAAGAGAGGTCGTAGCCGCACGCGCCGCAGCGGCGACCCACGAGGAGAACTTCGCAACGGTCGAGAGCGCGTTGCGTGCGGACTGCGTCTCCGAAATAGAACTGAGTGATGATGAATGGAGCGAGAAGCAGACTGACGAAACTGGGTCGCAGGAAGCCCAGCGAACCCGGCGATGACTGGAATACGAAGATCGAGATGAGCCACGCACCAGCCTGAAAGAGAATGAAGAGGACGCACAGCACGCTGATAATCGTCAGGATGGACATCAGCCGGTCACGAGAGCTTTGTTTCGACGATGGCACATCCGCAACGTGATGGCAGCGCACCTTGCGTCCGCGATCATCGCGGATCGTGGTTGAGATCAGGCTGAAGAAGTTCCAGTCCATGCGTCACCACTCGCACTTGCAGGTTGCACAATGCTGGTTGCCCAGCGAGTCACGCGTCAGCGCGACGTCGCAATGCGGGCAGGTTCCGTTGGCGAGGGAGCGAGATAGCTGACGGCGCAGCGTGATGCGATGGTGCGAAAGCACGAGGACGCTGACAAACATGATGCCTGCGGCGACAACTGCGAAAATGGCGGTTGCCACAGAGCTGCTGGGGTTCTGGCCCGCGACATAGAGCGTGGCGTAGATGATCATGATCAGCAGAAGTGTGGCGGTGTTGCGCATCCACCGGTATGCGGCGGGCGAAGGCAGTTGCGCCGCTTCGAGCACTTGTGTGTCAGTTTTGTCGCGGTGCAGGGGCACGAGAATATCACGCAGATCACGGCACCAGCCTTCTTGGCGGGTCCACCAGGCGGGCATGGAGAAGCTGGATTCTCGCCATGCTGCGCCGCACTCGGGGCAGACTTTGCAGTTGTCGTCCGCGCGACGGAGATTGGGGTCGAGTTCGTAGTCGCACGCGGAGCAGTGGGTGCCGATGGAGGCGGTGTCGAATGCGCGTCGGGCAAGCGCCACCTCGCGACGCTGACGGTGTGCGATGTTCAGCAGCCACAGCAACGCAGCAGCACTCGTGATATACGTCGCGACACTGATAATGCTCACAAGGCCGCCAAACTGCAGCAAGGCTTGAACATGCAACCACATTGCGAGCAGCGTCGCTGCGATGAACGCCAGCAGTAGCACGAAGATGCCGGCCGTGATGAGCAGTTCAATAGCTTTCGTGCGCAGGTAGCGAAACTGCGCAGCGGCGGGAAGCGGTTGGCCTCGAGCGTCATGGGCGGGAACATGACCGGGCCATGAGTCAGGCATCGGTCACCACTTCTTCTTCGGCTTCGGCGCCGCCTCGCAGGCCGCCCGCGAGGAACTGGTCGAGGCAGGCTTCGACATCGGCCGGCGTCTTGGTGGTGCGGACGGCTTCCTTGAACGGCTTGACGCTTTCCATGCGGCCATCAGGCAATTTGGCGGCCATTTTCTTCGCAAACCAACTGATGCGGCGCTGGATCTGCCACATGGCGTAACGCTCGTCGCGATACTCCTGCATCAAGCGGAAGTAGCGACGCACGGTGGCGATCTTCTCGGCGAGCGTGGGCGGCGTGATCTCTTCGCCTGTCTGCAGATAGTGCCACACGCTGCGGAAGAGCCAGGGCTCGGTGAGCGCGGCGCGACCGATCATGATGCCATCGCAACCGGTTTCGCGCAGCATGCGTTCTGCGTCTTCGGGCGTGCGCACGTCGCCATTGCCGATGACGGGGATGCGGCCGTTGATCTCTTGCACGACGCGCGAGATGCCGGCAAGCTGCACAACGCCGGAGAACTTCATCTCGGTTGTCCGACCGTGGATGGTGACGGCGGCAACGCCGACATCGGCAAGCATGCGGGCGAGGTTGGGTGAGCACTGCGTGCCTGCGGCGAAGTCGGCGGTGTGCCAGCAGATGCGCATTTTGCAGGTGAGGGGTACGGGGCGACCGGCGAGCGAGCGAGCGAGCGAATGCGCGGGAGCGCCGGACATCTGCGTCTGTTCCCCTTGCGAGCTCTTGCCGATGCGTCTCTCCCACTCCTCGGCGCTGAGCGGCATCTTGTCGAGCTCTTCACGCACGCGCTTGGCGATGCCGACGGCGCGTTCGAGGTTGGTGAGCAGCGCGCTGCCGCCGTCTTTCTTTGTCACTTTGTCGACGGGGCAACCCATGTTGATGTCGACGATGGTCGCGCCGTGTTCGACGGCCCAGCGTGCGCCGGCGGCCATGATTTCGGGGTCGCTGCCGTAGAGCTGCATGCCGACGGGTTTGTCGAAGTCGTTGGTCTTGGCGAGGTCGAGGCTGGTGGCGGTACCGCGCAGAAGACCTTCGGGGCTGAGCAGATCGGTGCAGGCCAGCCCTACGCCGCCCCACTCACGGCAGACGGTGCGGAAGGCGAGGTCGCAGTAGCCGGCGATGGGTGCCAGCAGCAGGTTGGTGCGCAGGGGCACGCCGCCGATGGAAAGCGGGCGGGCCAGAGTGCGGGCAGCAGGTGCCAAGTTGCCTTGGGGGCTGGACATACGTCAAGCCTACCGCGCCGCGAGCGGGGAAGCAACCCGAGGGGGCGGGTTGAGGCGGCCCGGACGACAAATCGGTCCGGTTTTGACGAAGACGGGGCTGAACACGTGGGCTTCGCGGGCAAACAACCACGGTCACACGGGTTTCATTCGGTCCGGGCCTCGCGGGCCTACTCGAAAGGGAGTTTTTCAGATGCTGCGTCAACGTTTCGTCGTCACTGCTGCCAGCCTCGCCCTCGCTGCGGGGTTCGCGTTCGCTCAAGATGTTTCGCCCGTCAAGCCGGCGGAAACCAAGCCTGTCGAGACCACCAAGCCGGCGGAAGCGAAACCCACCAAGCCGATGGAGACCAAGCAGCAACTGGTCGAGACCAAGCAGGTGCCCAGCACCGAGCCGATCGTTGACACGGGCGGTCGCATCACGATTGACTCGGGCGACGCGGTGGAGCTGGGCAACATTCCTGACACCACGCCGGTGACGAAGGAAATCAAGTTCACGAACAACGGCACAGGCCCGCTGGAAATTCGCAGCACGACCGGCTCGTGCGGCTGCACGGTGCCCAAGCTCGAGAAGACCACGTACCAGCCCGGTGAGACCGGCGTGGTGACGGTGACGTACAACCCCGCCAACCGCAGCGGCCCGCAGCACACCACCGTCACGATCATGACGAACGATCCGACGGCGCCCAGCAAGCAGGTGCAGATCAAGAGCAACGTGACACCCCAACTGCGTGTGGAGCCGATGGCTCTGAACATGGGCCAGGTGGCGCGCGATCAGGGTGCCAAGGGCATCGTGACTGTGACCAGCCGCGTGGAAGGCCTGCAAATTGTTGGCGCAACGCCCAACAACCCGGCGGTTGAAGCCAAGATTCTGGAAACCAAGACCGTGCAGGTTGACGGCCAGAATGTGCAGCAGACGACGATCGAAGTCGGTCTGACCAGCAGCGCGATTCCCGGTCCGCTCAACGCGAACGTTTCGATCCGCACCAGCGACCCCAACCGCTCGCTCAACGCGATTGTGATGGGTGAAGTGATCGGCGACATTCAGGTCATGCCCAGCCAGTTGCAGTTCCCGGGTCTGTCGCCCACGCAGGCGATCAACTCGCAACTGCGGTTGGTGCCCCGCAATGGCAAGCCCTTCAAGGTGCTGGGTGTGGAAGACGTGCCCCAGTCGGTGGGCCAGCAAGGCATGAGCCCCAAGTTCATGACTTTTGAGATCAAGGAAGACACGACGCAGACGCCCAGCGCTTGGAACATCGTGATCACGGGCACCGCTCCGGCGGCGCAGGGTCCGATTCGTGGCGAACTGATCGTGACGACCGACAACGAAGGCGCTGACAAGCAGATGCGCGTCCGCTACTTCGGCTTCACTCGCGCGGCCAGCCAGCCCACCCAGCCGACCAACCCCGCCAAGGGCAACTGGGAAGCCAAGCCCAGCACGCTGGTGCCTGAGAAGAAGGTGGAAGAGATCAAGAAGGAAGCTGAGAAGGTCGCTCCCAAGTAATCCTCGGCTCTGCACACGAGAGCTTCAGCACACACGAACACGCATGCCGCCCGATGCTTCCAGCGTCGGGCGGCGGCGTTTTTGGCGTGATTTCATTCCAGACCGCTTTGGCGAGAACGCGGCGACATCCGTCACAGGCAACGCGGCGGCAGAGCGAGAACAGCTTGCGGCGGCGGGCGAACAATGTGCGACCTCCGTTTGTCTTCCGCACTTGATTTCGTTAGTCGGGAATCACGTCAGTAGGATCTGCTCATGAACCTCCTTGGACGATTCTGTACGATCGCGCTTGCTGGTGTGCTGGCGGGCTTGACACACTCGGCCGTGCATGGCCCGCTGAAGCTGAAGCCTGATGCGCCGCCGCCGCTTGAGTTGCCGGTTCCTGGTGGCCAGGCCGCGACGAGCGATGCTGCGCAGTCTGCGCCGGCGGTCACGCTGGGGCTGGACATCACGCTGGAGCAGGGCAAGATGCTGATTGACTCGGGCGCGCATGTGGTGGATGCGCGGGCGCGTGAGGAATTTGAAGCGGGGCATATCGAGGGCGCGTTCTGGCTGCCTGCGAACTTGTTCTACGAAGGCAAGGCACAGGATGCGATGAACTTCATGGATCCCACGCGGCGCATTGTGATCTACTGCGGCGGCGGCGCGTGTGATGCGAGTCACAACACGGCGAAGATGCTGCAGGAAAACGGCTACAAACTCACGCACGTGCTGACTGACGGCTATCCGGCGTGGCGTGACGCGGGCTACGCGACGCAAACCGGCAAACCCTTCTACGAGTGAACATCATGAACGACAAAAATCCCGCCGCGATGGGTTGGCTGAGTCTGGCGTGCCGAGTTGCGCTGGGCGGCTTGTTCATTTTCGCCGGCACGATGAAGCTGATGAAGCCGCAGGGCTTCGCGGACAGCATCATGGGCTTCAAGATGCTGAACCCAGACACGCAGGGGCATCTGATCATCACGATGGCGTATGTGATTCCGTGGACGGAAGTCATCGCGGGAACACTGCTGGTGCTGGGGCTTTGGGCACGCGCCAGCGCGACGGTGATCGTCTCGATGCTCGTCGCATTCATTGGCGGCGTGCTGAGCGTAATTGCACGCGACATCGACGCCAAGTGCAGTTGCTTCGGCAGCATTGAATGGCCCTGCACGGGCGGCGTGGGCTGGTGTCAGGTCATCCGCAATACGGTGATGATTGCGATGGCGGTGCCGATTTTGCGGTGGGGTGCGGGGAGTTTGGCGGTGGATCGGCCCAGCAAGGAGTGAGCGCGAGACTCGCGGGAGCCGCTGCACGCAGCATGGGGGAAGCATCGGGTGTGCCATTACATTCACATTGCGGTGCCGATTGCACACGCCGCGTGGTTTGAGGCGGAGAAGTGGCACGGCACCTCACACGCGCGGGTCGAGATTGTCAGGGGGCATCCGCTCGCGATGCACGCGAAAGCGTGGGCGTTTCATTGCGTGCCGCGACAAAGTTGTGCATGCGGCTTGTTCACGCGTGGATTGACCGCCAATCGCGGACCGACCGCTGAGGAAAGACACGAGAAGTACCTCGCGAAGGGCTGGTCGCGCGCGAAGGCACAGCGTGCGGTCGAGCAGGCCTTTGGGGTCAGCAGGTCCAACACGATGGTGACACATCACCAACCCATCAGCCAGTTCCGCGAACCGATCGCCAAGATGATCATCGACATCGTGACGCGCATTGGCACGTGCGCGGTGCTGGTGGAGTGGCCTGACCGTGGCAAACCCGGAGGGACGACGTACCCCGGCAAAGGCGACCACGCGTGTACGCTCGCCCAATTCTCCACCCTGGATGTACTTGAGGGCCGACTTTACTTCGTTTCGCGCGACTGACGTTCAGCAGACGTTCCCGGCGAGCACGAGGAAGAAGTCGAGAATATCCGGGTCCTCGGGAATGACGTCGAAAGGTCCCCCCTCGACGAACTCGGCTCAATCACGCAGGGCCTTACGCTTGCGCATGCGTCTTGCTTTGGCTTCGATCAATCCGCTGGTGGGCAACATTGCTGGCAACGCGTCGCTTGCGCTTGCACGGGTGCTTGCTGCGCACGCGGCAGGTGCAGATTGCGTGCTGCTGCCCGAGCTTGCCGTCAGCGGCTATCCGCCTCGCGATTTGCTGACGCATGAGTTGTTTCTCGCCCGGTGCGAAGACGCGGCTCATGGATTGGCGCGCGATGCTGCTCGTGATGGTGCACGCGCGATCACGATCATCTTCGGGACGCCGCTTGCGCTGCGAGATGCGGACAACAAGCCCACGTCACTGGCGACTAACTCGCTGCTGGCATTTCGTGGTGGGCAGTTGCTGGCGCGCTATGACAAGCAATTGCTGCCCACGTATGACGTGTTTGATGAGGACCGATACTTTGAGCCGGGTTCGCAGGCGGTGACGGTGGATGTGCCGACCAGCAGCGGCGTGACGCGCGTGGGGTTGACGATTTGTGAGGACTTGTGGAAGGGCGAAGATGCGGGGTTTAGCAATCGCTATCGCGATGTGCAGGATCCGGTCGCCACGCTCGTCGCTCGCGGCGCACGCGTGATCTTGAGCGCGAGCGCCAGTCCGTTTGTCCTGGGTAAAGGGCAGAAGCATCGCGACATTCTCGCGGGGCACGCGAAGCGACATGGCGTGATTGTCGCGAGCGTGAACCAGTTGGGCGGGCACGACGATCTGCTGTTTGACGGGCATCGTTATGCCTTTGCGGGGTCCGGGCGGTTGGCGGCGAGTGGGCCTTTGTTTCAGGATGAACCGCTGGTGGTTGATCTTGCCGAAGTGAACGCCGCATCGGCATCAGTGGCGCATGAGGCCGCGGATCTGGATCTGCTGTTTCTCGCGCTGACGACGGGCATTCGCGACTATCTCCGCAAGACTGGCTTCAAGCGAGCGACGCTTGGGCTTTCGGGCGGCATTGACAGTGCGCTCACGGCGGCACTGGCAGCGCGGGCCATTGGTACGACAAACGTGCTGGGCGTGGCGATGCCCGGGCCCTATAGCAGCGAGCACAGCGTGACGGATGCGTATGCGCTTGCGAAGAACCTGGGCATGGAGTGCATCAGCTTTCCGATTGCGCAGCCGTTTGACGGATTCACGAGCGCGACCAACGCAGCGTTTGCAGCGATCAAGGCGCCTGCACTGGGCGAGAAGCTGCCAGATTTGGCGGAGGAGAATTTGCAGTCACGCATCCGCGGGGCGGCGATCATGGCGATATCGAATCGCACGGGCGCCATTGTGCTCACAACGGGCAACAAGAGCGAGCTGGCGGTTGGCTACTGCACGCTGTATGGCGACATGAACGGCGGCTTGGCGGTCCTGAGTGATGTGACCAAGCAACTGGTGTACGCGCTGTCGCGGCATATCAACGCGAACTTCGCGAAGTTGGGCTATGCGTGTCCGCCGATTCCTGCTGGCAGCATTGAAAAGCCACCCAGCGCGGAACTGCGACCGAACCAGACGGACCAGGACAGCTTGCCGCCCTATGACGTGCTTGATCGGATCATTGAGCTTGCTGTTGAGCACAAGCGCAGCGTGGCGACGATCGTGCGGGAGACGGGATATGACGAAGCGCTTGTGCGGCGCATCTTGCGACTGATTGATATCAATGAGTTCAAGCGTCGGCAAGCGGCGATTGGACTCAAGGTGACAACCGTTGCGTTCGGGCCGGGGCGGCGGCATCCGATTGCGCAGGGGTGGAAGCACGAGTGAATGTGGTGGGCTCAACGATTAGCGGCGCGTGCGGCGAGCAAGCCCAAGTGCGGCGACAGCAGCGAGGCCAGCAAGACCGGGCGCGGGAATGCTGACTGTCGCGTCAAAGTTGACGTGGTCGAACAGGTACGACCCATTGTCGCCGAAGGCGATGTGCACGCGGTCCCCAGGCTGGAAGGTCGTAAGTGGGAAGTCGAAGTCGTTGAATTGATCTGACGCGGTGCCCACGAGCACGATGGATCCATGTGCGGTGGTGATGCCGGAGATCGTGGTGTAGACGGAAATTGTCACGCCGTTGCCTGAGAGACCGTTGGCGATGAGCTCGGAGTGCACCGTGACGCGTCCCAACTGCGTTGGCGCGGAAGGTGCGAACGTCACGACAGCGTCGATGCCTGGACCGGGGTGCACCCATGAGCCAGCGAAGGTTGCGGGGCCGGCGGCGCCGTTGTCACTGCCGACGGACGTGCGCAGAGCGGTGAGCGGCGTGCCATTGGGAAAGCCGGGCGAAGTCCACGCGGAACCATCACTGGTCATCAGCGCACCGTTCACGCCGCGCGTGCCGTACCACGTGTTCGATGTGCTGTTGGGCGTCGTGGGGTTGGCATCGAGCCAGCCACGGAAGCTCGTAATGTCTGCGTGGGCAACCGCGCAGGACATGGCCATGACACCGGCACAAACGGCAAGACGCATGCTCTCTCCTTCTCTCTCGTCAGACGATGAGACAGAAACGTCATCGCCCGGGCCTGCGGCCCGCGTGCATGATACCAGAGGACACCGTTGATGCAACCGCAATTGCATATAGCGATGTGCTGGGAGGGCTTACTCGCGGGTTATCTGGCGTTCGAACGGCTGTGCGACGACCTGTAAGCGATCAGCCGACGATCACAGAGCCATCGTCGTTGGCTTTCTTTACCCGCACGCGTGAGCCGGTTGCAATCTCTGCGTCGCTCTCTTGCGTCGCCTGCACGATGCGCATGCGCCCTTGCACGATGACCTTCACTTGGCCGCGACCTTGGCCTTTGGCGGGCACGGTTGCGTAGACCTCGCACTCGGTGCCCACGCTGTTGGCCACGTTGGTTGTGCCGCTGCTTTGCAGGCTGCGCACGCCGCTGATGAGCAGCACGAAGAGCGCGGCCATGCCCACGCCGCCCAGCACGCCGATGCCCATGCTGGCGGCCATGCCCCACTTGAGTCCATTGAGTGTGCCAAGACCGGCCCAACCAAAGCCCATGGCGAATGCGCTGACACCCTGAACGCTGGCGACGGCCATGAGTGCGTTGTGGGCGTGACCGTGATGGGCATCGGCGTGTGAACCGTCGACGCCGACATCGTGCACGTGGCCCGCATCGGCGCTGCTTGCGTCGCCTCCCAAGTCAAGATCGTCGCTGCCGCCGATGAGCATCATGACGAGCTTGATGAGAAAGATGCCGGTACCCAGCAACGCCGGCACCGAGAAGATCCACGCCCCATTCGCGAACAGTGCATCAAGCATGGAATATTGTAGTGGCGGTAGCGGCACGCTCTTCGCGGCGCTCACCACACGGCGATCAGAGGTCCGGCCCGATGACATCGACGATCTCGAGCGGCATATCGCCCGTGTTCGTGAACGGAATCGACACGGCGCAGGAGCCGTCGGCGTTGATGTACGCGTCGTACACACGCGGGTGCACGGTCAGGCGGGGTCCGACAAGTCCCTCGCCCGTTGCAGCATCGATGAACACGTCTGACGCAGCCAGGACGACTGCCGGGCCGCCAAAGTATGAGCGATGTCCAGTCATCTCGGAGGTGTAGAGCTCAAGCGGTTGATCGCCCGTGTTGGTGAATCGAAGGGCCACACGCACGGGCTGCATGTCGTTGATGTTGCCGAAGTCCACGGTTTCGTACTCGATATTGAAACGTGGTCCGATGGGCTCGCGTCGCGGCTGCATCATGCCGGCGGCGAATGCGCAGCCCACGAGTGCGAGGCCAACGACGGCCGCTCGGACAACCGCGAATGCAAAGCACATAACGCACCTCCACAGAGGCATTCGCCGCTCATCGCGGATTGCTCTGGGAAGAACGATGTTGCGGCTGCGCCGTCAAGCCCGTCAGACGTGCCAGATCACATCCACTTGGCTGGCACATCACCGGCTGTCGCGCGAATCACGCTGCGAATGCCGCCGCGGCCTTTCCAGTCGGTGCGGACGAGGAGCCACTTGGCATTCATGAGCTTCTGCAGGTCGTCGCGAATGGAGTTGGTGACAGCTTCGTAGTAGATGCCTTCGTTGCGGAAGCTCTGCAGGTACATCTTGAGACTCTTGAGCTCGACGCAGACGCCGCCGGCTTTGCCGCCGCGAGGTTCGAAGATGACGGTGACGGTGCCGAAGTCGGGGTGGCCGGTCTTGGGGCAGACGCTGGTGAACTCTTCGGCGATGTGTTCGATGACGAAGGGCGAATCGGTGGGCGTGGGGAAGGCTTCGAGCAGTGAGTAGTCGGGCATGGCAAAGTATAAGAAGCCAAGCAAGAAACACCCGGACGACAAGCCCGGGTGTTCTTTAGGGGACGCGGCGAAGGCCGCGCGTGTTGCGAAGGTGCGCCGCGCGGGCAAGCAGGGACCACGCGACGCTACGAGTGGCGCGAAGGCGGCATGATCTTGCAGCTGTATGGAAGTTCTTTTTGAGGGGTAACCCTAGAACGTCAGATCTTCGTCGCGCAGCAGCGGGACGCCGTATTCGCGCCAGGGTGGCTCGTTGCCGGGCGGGCTGCCGTAAGAGCTTTGGAGCCAGTCGGCGGCGCGGCGCCAATCGGCGACGGACTGTTGGACCAGCGCGTCGGCGCGATCGGCATCGCCGTTTGCGCGCGCGGCGACACTCAACGTCCAGTTTGCACGGGCGAGCATCCACCAGCTTTCATGATTGAGATAGCCGTGACGCGTGACATCACCAAAGAATGCGTCGTTGAGTGCCCCAAAGCGCTCCGCGGCGGTCTGGGCTTCGGCAGTCAGCCCGTTCGCCAGCAGCGCACGCACGAGCGAGCTGAGCATCTCCAAGCGCTGGTCGGTTGGCATGCTTGCGGCGGTATCACCCAGCTCGAAGGCGCGCCGGGCGTGCTCGAGCGCTTCGACTGGCTTGTTCCACCGCAGATAGAGATCGGCGAAGCGTGCGTGGGTCGTCGCGACAACGTGGCCTTGATCACCCAGAATGCTGCGGAACAGGTCGAGCGACTCCTGCATGAGCGCCTGACCTTCTTCGAAGCGGTCGGCGTGGCCGCAGCACCACGCAGCATCGCGCAGGACGGCTGCAAAGTAGATCGGCTCGACACGCTCGCGGGGAATGCGGCGTATGGCGGCGACGGCGTGCAGACTGAGATCGGCTTCGCTGCGCGAGTCGATGCGCATGCGGCAGCCTTCCGCGGCAGAGGAGTACAAATTGACAACCGCGATGCTGGGGGCCGGCAACGTGCGCTCCAGCATTTGCGCGGCCTTCGTGGACCACTGCGTGCAGCCTTTCCAATTGTGCAATCGTCGATAGGAGTTACCCACGAGGGCGAGCGACTCAGCTACTTCGATCGACTCAGGCCCGAACAACCACGACTTGAGGGCCAGCAGCGTGTCGGCGTGCTGTGTCAGCGCGAGCAAATCGCGCGAGCCTTCCGCTGCGCGAAGCGCATCGACGAGTGAGGTCAACGCAGCTTTGTCGGGCCGTGATGGCTGGGGCGATGTCGATTGCAGCCGCGCCAGCATCGCGAGACTCGCGATGACGTCGGCATCGGTGTCGCGGCGGCGCGACATGCGTGCGCGAAGGGCGGCGACACAAGCCTCTTCGGCACGAGCGATGTCACCGCGGGCTTCCAACACTTCTGCAAGCACGTTCCATGCACGCGAGCTGGTGTCGGGGTGCGTGAGCAGGTCGGCGCTTGCAAGCACAGCTCGGGCCGTCGCTTCGGCATCGTCGGACTTTCCCGCCTGCAACTGGGCTTGGGCCAACAACGTGCGTGTTGCATCGGCCCGAGCGGTCCACTGGGGCCCCATCGCATCCCAGCGTCGCACGAGTGACTGTGCCTGGTTCAGCGCTTCAACCGTGCGTTTGCGGGCGATCAGCGCGGCGACCTCGGCTTCTTCCATCCGCAGCACACGTGGATCATCATCGCCATAAGCCTCGCGAAGCAGCGTCTTGGCGTTGCGGGCGGAACTCTCCGCGTACCAGCCTGAGCGAGTGCCGCGAAGGGCGTAGATATCGCTGAGCACGCTCTGCACCTGTGCCGCCAGCTCGGGCTGGTCGCTCAGCCAACCGGCATCCATCGCTTCGCGCACGTCGAGCAAGTTGTCTTCGAGCCAGCGTGAGGGCGGCTCCGCGTTGGACTGATCAGCTGGGGGCAGAATTTCCGCGATGACAGTGGCGACGGCGGCGGCGCGAATCGCCTGCTCTTCGCGCAGACGTCGTTCCAGATCTTCACGCTGCCTTGCGTCGCTGGCGCGAGCGGACAGGACAAGCCCTGCAACCGTCGCCCCAAGCGCGACGATCGTGACTGCGGCCGCTGCGGCAACCTCCACGCGGTGCGCTTGCAGACGCTTGCGGATGACATACCACGCGCTATCGCGCCGCGCCTCGATTGCGCCGCCTTCGAGGAACAGCGCAAGATCCTGCGCAAGGCTCAGCGCGGTCTGATATCGACGCTCACGGTCTTTTGCGAGAGCTTTGAGCAGAATGGTCTCGAGATCCAGATCGACATCTGCGAACTTGTTCTTCGCGGCTGTTTGGCGCGGATTCGCAGGCTCTGACCGGCACACGCTCTCGATGATCTGCTTGACGGAGCCGTCCACGGCGTAGGGCATCTGGCCACAGACGAGCTTGTAGAGCATGACGCCCAGCGCGTAGACGTCGGCGCGACCGTCGACTTCTGATTGTGCGAGTTCCATCTGCTCGGGCGAGGCGTACTGCGGCGTGCCCAGGAACTCGCCCGGCATGGTGATGGAGGAGCCGCCATCGCTGACGCGCAGGGCAGGCTCGTCGTCACGACGTGCAAGGCCGAAGTCAAGCACGTGCGGCTCGTCCGTCGTGTCGATGAGAATGTTGCCCGGCTTGAGGTCCCGATGGATGACGCCGCGCGCGTGGGCGTACTGCACGGCTCGGCACACTTTGACCATCAATTCCAAGGACGCCCGTTGATGTTCGCGAGTCGCTCGCGGCGCCGCGGCACGGAGAGCCGCAGCCCAGGCGTCGAGCGAGACGCCTTCGATCAGTTCCATCGCGTAGCCCAAACGCCCATCGGTGGTTTCGAGCCCTTCAAAGATGGACACGATGTTGGCGTGCTTCAGCGATGACGCGATCTCGATCTCTCGCTCAAAGCGATATCGCTCGCGCAGCGTCGCAAGCTGGCCCGCGAGCAGCAGCTTTACGGCGACGGGCCGCTTGGTGGAATCCTGCACGGCGCGATATACCACGCCCTGTCCGCCTCGATGCAGTTCCTCCTGCACCACATACCCCGCGATGGCGGGCAAGCGATCATCAACCTTCGCGACAGGCGCAAGGCCGCGGCTCTCGTAGGTGCTCGTGACGAACGCTCTCTGCGCGACTGATCGCAGGTCCGCTTCCAAGCCGCGATCTCGCTCCATCTCCTGCAGGAGGCGCGTACAGCGCGGGCAGACGGCGAACGCGGCCTGCGCCTGCCGCAAGCCGGCGTGCGTCGCGGCAAGCAGCACGAGCGATTCCTCATTGGGACAGACGTGACCCGAGGTATCCACTACTCCTCCTGATCCCATGCCGCGGTCAGTTGATCGATGATCTCGCGCAGTCGACGCGTGCAGCGATGTCGCGCGAGGTAGACGTCGTCGACGCTGATGCCCGCCTGACGGGCCGCTTCCTCCGCGGGCACGCCGCGCAGTGCAACCAGCTCAAACGCTTGAAAGGTTGATGGAGCAAGTTTGGGTGACTCGCGCAGCTTGTTGAGGGCCTGCTGCAGAATAACGGTGCGGCGCTGCTGCTCCCACACGTTTTGCAGCGTCGCATCGTCCATTTCCTCTGCCGGTTCGGCTCCGGCAGGCGCACGACGAGTGCTCTGGCGACGCAGAGCGCGGATGCGGTTTCTCGCGATACCGATGACATACGCGCTGAGCCGGCCTTTGCCGCGCTGGTACTTGCCGGCGCGAAACTCGCGGAGGAACTCCAGCAGCGTCCACTGGGCCGCGTCAGCCGCGTCCGTTTCTGTCAATCCAAGGTGCACACCAAGCCCGACAAGCACGGGCCAGTATCGCTCGGTGAACTCGCGCCAGCCATCCTGGTCGCGTTCATCACGCAACGCGTCGAGCAGCAGCGAGGTGGTGACAGGAAGCGAACCAGCCATGCAACAGCCCCGAGAACACCGCGGCCCCCCCGCACGGCACCCATGATCCTACTCACCCCGCGACCACCACGCCTCGGACGCACGGGACCGCGTACAATGGAGTGGTCAGTATGCGGACGTAACTCAACGGTAGAGTGTCAGCCTTCCAAGCTGAATGTTGCGGGTTCAAATCCCGTCGTCCGCTTTGCGAGCGAGTGCCCAGAAACGTGCGAATCTCCGCAGTTTCGGGCCGCTTGCGTGCGATCACCTTTGCGATCACCACGAGCCGCGTCATCGCACCACTTTGCACCGGATTTATTTGTTTCGTGCTCCGACTGCTGGCAGTGTGGCTGGGGGCCGCCAGCTGCTCCCCCATGGGTTCAGTCACGGTCGTCGCAGTGAATCCGCAACAAACAAAGTTGGGAACGGCCTTGCGATCATGACCAACCCGGCCAACTTGATCATGGCGCATGCATAGCCCCGCAATGACCTTTCCCGTCCGTGCGTTGCGGCGCTGCACGACGGAAAGCGCGACACACGCCTGAACCGATTGACGACACCTAAGGCATGCGACTTCGCCGTTCAGACGCAATCGCCGCCGGCGAGTACGGTGAAGAAGTCGATCACATCCTGATCTTCTGGAAAGACACCGTTGTTGTTGAAGTCGATGTCATTGCAGCCTTCGACCGCATCGCATGTCGGTGGCGTGCCGCCAGCGAGAACTTCGAAGAAGTCGACGACGTCTTGATCCTCTGGGAAGACGTTGTTGTTGTTGAAGTCGATATCGTCACAGCCGATGCTGCCGCCGAGTTCGTACGCGCCCATGTCAACGGTCGGCCCAGCGATACGTGCGTTGCCATCAAGATCAAGCAATGACGAGGAAGGCACAGCCGCCGCATCACCTGCGTCCACACTGGGCGAGGTCGCGTTCAGTCGATAGTCGCCACCGACAGCGTCGACAAAGTCGGGATCACTATTGATATTGCCGATTCCCGCGTAGCCCGCGGAAACGTTTGAGTACTGCACGCTCAACGCAGCCACCGGCAGTGAAGGCGGGAACATGCGGCGATTCGAGGCGGTGCTTCCCCGTACGATGCTGTTACGCACCTGCAGCACAGCGGTGGCAGGAAGGAAGAAGGTCCGGTTCGAGGGTCCGGGCACGTTATCAACAAGCGTGCAGTTCACGACGCGAGCGCGAGCATTGCTTGCAAGCGCGACACAGCCAACGCCGCCGGTGTTGCCCGTAAACAGGCTGCTGGTGAAGAGGACGTCGGTACGACGTCGAAGCTCGATCGTCGAGCCCGATGTGCCATTGGTCGGATCATCGAGCAAGCCGTTGTTCACGAAGGTGCAACGATCAATCGTGGTGGAGATAGCGTCGACATTCGCGAAAATCGAACCTTCAACATACAGCGCCGCACCGCTGCCGCCGGGCGTCTCGTTCTCGATAAAGGTCGAATCGGTCATGGTCACGACCGATGTGGTGAGGAATGCGTCGATACCGACCCCCCCACCACCACCGCCGATAGCCTGGTTCCGAAGGAACGTCGAGCCGGTGATAGTGGCCTCTGCTCCACTGATGTAGACCGCACCGCCCGTGGCGCCTTCGTTGATGTTCTCTTCAAAGTTGCTGGTCGCGATTGTCGCGGAACCACCATCGACGAAGATCGCACCACCCTGGTTGCCGATGAATGTGACATTGGTGACAGAAAGTTCGCCCGCGCCGCTGTAAATCGCGCCGCCAAGGCCGCCGTCGGATGCGACGTTGTTCTCAAAGCGGCCGCCATTGATCGTCAGCGTGCTGGCGTCAGCGCTGATCGCACCGCCCACGCCACCTCCCGCGGCGTCGTTGTTGCGGAAGATGCTATTGGTGATGTTCAGCGTGCTGGTCGTAATCGAGATCGCTCCCGCATTGCCGCCGGCGTCAGGATCTTCGTTGTTCTCAAACTGACAGTCCACAAGATTGACGGTCGACACACCGGCGATGTACAGCGCACTGCCAGAGGCGTTGGTGAAATTGTTCGCGAACCGAGTACTGATGAACGTGGGACTTGCGTCGACGATGTACGCACCAGCGCCGCCCGTCAGGGCCTGCACGTTGTCCACCACGATACAAGATTCGACTTGCGGACCTGCGTTGGTGATGGAGAAGGCCCCGCCCAGATCAGCTGCGGGCCCGGCCTCGCGCAGCGTGAATCCACGAATCACGCTCGATGCCGTTTCTCCGCCTGCAAAGGTCACCAGCGGTGAGAGCGTTCCGCCGCCGGAGATGATCGTGTTCGCCGCGCCGCTTGACGATCTGACGACAACTGCTTTGCCGAGAAAGTTGATCTGCTCGTTGTAGGTTCCTGGTGCCACGACGATCTCATCGCCGTTGGCGGCGGCTGCGATGGCTGCTTGAATGGTCGGCTGATCAGCGGGCACATTGATAATGGCGGCAAACGCAGAACCGGCGCAAACGGTGAGGGCGGTGACGAGCGAACATGTGATACGAGTCATGAACATTCTCCTCTGGTCACGATCACGATGAATGGGATGCTGATGAAAGGTGACAATGCATTCTGGATGCCATCACTCACGGGCATTGGCCACCCGCGAGCACGTTGAAGAAGTCCACAACGTCCTGGTCCTCGGGGAACACTTCGTTGTTGTTAAAGTCGATGTCGTTGCACCCTTCTACGACGTCGCAGGTCGCAGGGCTGCCGCCGGCGAGAACCTCGAAGAAGTCGAGCACGTCCTGATCTTCTGGGAAGACGCCATTGTTGTTAAAGTCGATGTCATCGCAAACGATCGGCGGCTCATTCCGCTCATAGGCGCCGATATCCACGACGGGCGCGGGGCCAACACCGATATCAACGACGGATGCGACATCGATGAAGCGTCGGTTGCCGGCAAGGTCGAGCGTCAGCGCATCGCCCAGTGGCGTGTTGTCGCCCGCGTCGATACCGGGTGAGCCCGTGTTGAGCGTGAAGTCGCCGTTCGCGGGGTCCACGAGCAGCGGGTCAAGCGACAGATTCGTGCTTCCCGCATATCCACCCTGCACGATGTTGTACGAAGCCGGGACAACCGCCGCGTTGCCGCCGCCGCTGTTGACTTCCATGATCGCCGGTCCGGTGTTACCCCAGATTACGTTGTTGAGCAGTTCATCATTCTGCGCGGTCGCGATGTACATCGCGTTGCCTGCGTTATTCGCGACGGTGTTGTTGAAGAATCGATGGGAGCCATTGCCGTCCAGAGCGACTGCACCGTCGTTGTTCGTGCTGGTGTTATTCGCGAACAGGGAGTTCGAAATCGTGGTGATTGCACCATCGCACCAGAGACCGGCACCGCGTACGGCGCTGTTGGCGACGAATCTCACGCGATCAATCTCGACGAGCCCGTTGCGAGCGATGCGGGCACCCCCGCCGTTGTTGCCCGTCGCGCGGCAACCATCAAACGTGGAGTCACGCAGAATCAGCGGACCGCTTCCTTCGACGTACAGGCCGCCTCCGATGCGAGCATCACAGTCAATGAACGTCGCACGTTGGATGCTGATGTTGGACACGCCCACGCGAAGTCCACCCGCATCGCCGAAGCTGCTGCCAAACGGGATGGCATCGCAATCTTCGAAACGAACATCATCGATCACGGCTGTCGAGTCTGCTGGGCCGATGATGCGGACACCATTGAGCTTGGAACGAAGACCAGTAAACGAAGATCGACGAATGGTCGTTCCGATGCTGTTGATGTTCAGTGCAGCGTTGTCTCCGCCGTTGCTGCTGGAGATAGCGTTGGCCTGCACGTTCGTGAAGACGGAGTCCTCGATCACGATCGGCTGCGTGGGCGATGTGATCAAGAATCCACCGCTGTTCTTCGCAGTCACGTTTGTGACGGTGGTGTTGTCAATCACCATGGGCGACGTGGACGTGAATCCCGTCACGATGGATGCGGCGCCGCCATCGCCGCCTTGGCCGGGCGTGGGGAATGGCGCGGAAGTCGGGATTGCGCCACCACCGGCGAAACTGTTGTCGCTGAAGACCACTGGACCGGCGAACGTCGTTTCGACCATGATGTGACCGCCATCTTGCGATGTGTTGTCCACAAAGGTGTTGCCGGTTATCGTCAACTGCTGACGCAGCGTCGTATAGATCGCGCCGCCTCGCCCACCGACACCCAGGGTCGCGTCTCTTGTGGTGTTGCGGCGGAATGTCGAGTTCGTCACGCTGAAAACAGGCAACGTACTGGTGGAGCGACCTTCAAGGTGCACCGCGCCTCCGTGGATGGTGAAGTTGTTGGAAGGGTTCACTTCCACGCGGTTGTCTTCGAAGGTGCAGTCATTGATCGCGAGGAACCCGCGCGAAGCTCGAATCGCGCCACCGCCATCGCCAGCTTGAAACCGCACGACGTTGTTGCGGAATGTCGAACGCTCAATGCGGGTGCCGACCGGAGCGGTGTTGGATCGCACCGCGCCAGCGCCGCCGGTTAGCACGAAGCTACCGCTGGTGGCGCCCGTCGCTTCGTTCCCTTCAAACAGTGAATCGGTGATGACGACCAGCGAAGCGATCTGCACCGCGCCAGCGACACCGGCAGCGTTGTTGCGAAACGTGCAATCGTCGATCTGCACGCCGCCGTTGCTTGCCGACGCTGTGCTGAGCGTGCTGAACGCACCACCAGAGCTGCCTATGGCACGATTGCCATCAAAGGTTGACAGCACGATTGAACAGGTGCCCGTACCTCCGAACGCCACCGCGCCGCCGCCAGTGCCGCTTGATGTGTTGCCGGTGAAAGTCGCGCCCGAGATGGCGAGGTTGGGCGTCATGCCGCTGCTGGCGCCGACACGGATCGCTCCACCCCCGCCTCGCTCCGAAAGATTGCCGCTAAACGATCCGCCCGAGATCGTCAGCGTCGCGGTATCGCGTACCGAGATAGCGCCACCACCACCCAGCGTTGTCGCGCCGGACGGCACGTTCACCGCGTTGTTTTCGAAGGTCGAAGTGGTGACTGTGACGACACTCGCGCCAGTGACGCCGACCGCGCCTCCGCCCATGCTGGTGCCGACATTACCCGTGAACGTTGAACTCGTGATCGTCGCATTCGCGTTGTTGATGCTCACGGCGGCGCCAACGCCAGACGTGGCCGCATCGATGAAAGCCGCGCCGTTTGTCACGAAGTTGCTGGTGCGAAGCGTGAGCGATCCGCCGTCTGCAAAGATCGCGGCGCCGACGCCGTCAATGACGGAGTTGCTTGTGAAGCTACATGATTCGACCGTCAGTCCGCTGTTCTGACTGAGGATCGCGCCGCCCGAGCCGGTGCTGCCGAAAACGCCCGTCAACGTGAAGCCGCGGAGTGTGGCGTTTGTCGCATTACTGACGCGCACGAGAGGACCGACGGTGGACGAGATCGTGGTGTTGGAAGCGTCGCCCGATGACTGAATCGTCAGAGACTTGCCCAGCAGATCGAGCTGTTCGACGTAGAAACCGGGAGCGACGACGATGGTGTCGCCTGGGGCAGCCGCATTGATCGCATCCTGAATGGTGGAGAAGTTCGACGGCACGAACAACGTGGCGGCACTCGCCGCCTGAGTGGCGAGCAAACACAACATCGCAGCAAAGGGAACGCGACCAGTGACCATGAGAGGCTCCGTTGGGGAAGTGGCTTGCGACGATCGGACGAAGCACAGCCTAATCGAACGAAGACATTGTCGCAAGACAAATGTTCAAACATTTTGCCCGACATTTCACTTGCAGAGATTTCAAAGATAACGTACAATCTGGTCGCATGACCCGGGTTGAACCCAAACACACACCTATCGCCGGCTTCGACAGCGAGGCGGTTGATGTCCTGAGAGAGTTGCGGCGTACGTGTGCCGCGATTCTGGGCAGTTGCGGCGGCGTGGAACGTGCCATCCATCTCACCACGCGACTCGGGCTCGATCGGAGTCTGGGATGGAAGATCTGGCACATTGCGCAAGGTGTGGACACCTGCCCATCAGCCGCGCATATTCCTGGGCGGCAGGGTTTCAAGCAGTTCCTGGATGCGGCGGGCAAGTTGGGTGTTCAACCGGATCTGCTCGGCAACGCGATGCAGGCATTTGAGCGGTTCCGCAACCTGACAAGTGTCCACGCGGGCGATCGCGCATCGGTCGACATTCTGCTTGGGCCGCTGAGCGAAGAGGGCCGCAAGCGTTTTGAACTCGCGATGCGCCGGGATGGCTTTCGCAGCCAGTCACACTTTCTCGGTGTTCAAACGCAAACGGTGTATCAACTCGATATCGTGCTGCCGCCGCGAGCTGGGTTCATGCCCGACGTTGCTCGCGTGCGAGGCTTTTTCGGCTTGCGACGCAATCGCGCGGACGTTTCGTGGATCATCGCACGAACGACACTTGTGCACAGCGATGGTCCTTCGTCCGCGCTCAACCGCAAGCCTCTGGGCGACAACAAGGACAATCCGCTGCTCCTCACGCGGTTCTGCTCGCAGACGTCGCTGCCTATTCGGCGAAGGCTGCTCGCGGGTGTGACGGCGGAAGACGAGCTGATGCCAGGTTCTGTCGGACAACTGGCGGCGTTGGACATCGTGACGGCGGAACTGATCTCGAACATGCCGCGACGCGATGTCAAGACGGACGCAACGCTGATGCATGTTGTGACCCCCGCAGAACGGCTGTGCTACGACGTGTTGCTGCCGAGCGATGTGCCCACGCCCACCGTGCGTGTGCATAGCACGATGCAAGGCGAACACCCGTACTTGCGCGACGACACGTTCGGCACGATTCCGACGTATGAGTCGTTGGAGTCGCTCGGTCAAGCCGACGGCGCGCCCGTCTCGCCCGATGTGCCGCATCAGCGTGAACTGCTGACATGGCTGTTTGCTGAACTCGGCATTCGCGCCGCCGACTTCATGATGTGGCGATTCCGCATGCGCTTTCCCCCTATCCCAGCTTGCGTGGGTCTGCGCTACGACGTTCCCCAGCCGCGATGATGCATCGAGCGATCCCCCAATGAAAGACGCCCGTGCCACGAGATTGGCACGGGCGCTGATCAGACATCGCGGCCGAGGAGGGGAGATCTGCGACTCGCGCGTCTTCTCTCTCAATTACTGACGATCAAACTCTTCGATGCTGGTGACGCGGCCGAAGCCCAGGCCCTGGTCGAATCCTGCACCGCCGTCCATCGTGGGTTGGAAGCGACGAGGACCGGTGACGACGTACTTCAGGAAGTCGTCGCCCGTTTCGGCGATCTGGCGAGCCCGACCGCCGATACCGCCGCTGAGTTCGATATCGAGATAGTCGTCGCCACTGCCGCCGATCTGCGCGATTTCCGCATCACCGGAACCTTCAAGCAGCATCTTGAGCACGTCATCACCCGCGCCGCCCCGCGTATCCGCACTGACTTCAATGCGGCCGCCGCGGCTGACGACGATCATCTCGCTCTGGTCCTTGGAGCCGCCCATGTCGAGGTTGGACTGCACCTTCGTGGTCGCCGCACGCACGCCGTCGAACTTGAACAGAGCGTTGTCTTCGCCTTCACCCAGTGAACCAACGAGGCGCAGTTCCTGGCGGCGAGCCTGACTGGTGGTTTCGAACGAGAGCTTGTCAAAGCCTGCGCCCGTCACTGCATCGACGAGGACATTGGTGGTCTCGGCATTGCCAAAGTGTTCGGTCTTCGCGACGACTTCATTCGTTCCCGAGCCGCTGCGGACGTTCCACTGTGCGTTGAACGTGCGAGCGAGCACCTTGGCCTCAAACGCGACCTTGTCATCGCCCGAGCCGCCCAGCACGTTGACATTGGACTGAGCGACGTTGCTCGAGGGAATCTCGTAGATGAACTTGACGTCAGAGTCGCCGAAGCCGGTGTCCACATTGATCTGCGGCACGTTGGGCGTGCGAATCTGGAAGGTGACCACATCGAGATTCGTGCCGGTGCGAAGATTGATCGTGTTCACGCCGGTGTAGTTCTGCTCCGACCCACCGTTGATGCCGACGACTTTCACCTGACCGGCCGCGGGACCGATGACAAACTCGATCTGCTGCTGGCTGTTGTTGGTGACCAGCGTCAGATCGCGACGATTCTGGGTCGCCCCGGACTGCTGCTGCTGCTGCTGGCCCTGGCCTGTCGGCTGAGGAGCCGGCTGCTGTTGAGCAGGCGAGCGGGCCGGACGGCGGCGCGTGGGGTTTGCTTCAGCAACCGCAGCACCGGCGGTGAGGACGATCAAACCAACACACAAGGCAGTACGAGCGTTCATGACAAGGTCCTTTCTGTACGTCCTCTCGACCTTCACGCATGGTCGACTCGGACACCACAAAGGAGCCTTCCTGTTCTCGCCTGATACACAGTCACGCGAAGAATTGAGCGATCTCGCTCGTGCAGAACATTACCGGGCCTGCAATGTCGTTCGCTCGGTCCGACGCATCCAGCGGACCAGATCCCGCGTGTCGATCGCGTTCGCGACACCATCGCCGTTCGCGTCTACCGGGTTCGCCACCATGCGATACAAATCTTCCTTGGTGACCAGGCCGTCGTTGTTGAGATCGCAATCACACGCCAGCGGCGCACCGACCGCCCCCACTGCCATCGCGACGTTCAATCGCCCGCTGCCAAGCTGATTCACATAGCTTGGATTCTGCGCGTTGATCGAAACAGAGCGAGAGCGGATGATCGCGTCGACTTGGGACGCTGGAATCAGCGGACAGATGGCCCGCACCGACGCGGCCGCGCCAGCCACAAGCGGAGCAGAAAGGCTCGTGCCACTTGCAACGCCGTAGCCACCACCGGGCACGGTGCTGACGACATCCACACCCGGCGCGCTCAGTGAGACCCAAGGACCGTAGTTGCTGAACTCGGCGCGAACATCATTATCTGTGGTCGCGGCGACTGCGAGTGTGCCGAGCGATGACGTGCCGGCGGGATAGTCGGGATTGCTGTTCGCGCGATTACCCGCGGACGCAACCACGATGAGCCCCTGCAATTCAACGTCTGCAATGACATCACGGAGCAGCGGCGGATCAGCTTCCATTCCCATGCTGACATTCGCGATGTGTGCGCCGTTGTCGAGTGCGTGGTACAAACCCTGAGCCAGACGGAAAATGGTCGCGTAGCCGTCGCTATCCATCGCGACGATCGGCATGATGCGAGCGTCAGGCGCGACGCGCAACACCAGCCCGGCGACCAACGTGCCGTGGCCGAACAACTGGTCGATCTCGCCGTTACCGTTTGTGTCCACGTTCTGCGCGACGTCAAGCGTGTTCGTCGTGTTGGTCAGGAAGTTGAAGCCTCTGGGCACGACGGAGCGTGCAAGCAGGGGATGGGTCGCATCCACGCCTGTATCAATGACGGCCACCACGATACCAGCACCACGTGATTGCACCCACGCGTCGGGCGCTGCGATGATGCCGGGCACGGCATCCTGGTCATACCACCAGCGGGGCACACTCAGGTACATGCGTCGCGTGGTGCCGTTGGGGTCTTCGTCGATGACGTAGAAGTTGAAATCGGCGCTCGCGATTCGGCTGTCACTCTGCAACTGGCTCACGAATGTGCTCTCGCTGGCACCCGCGGGCAAATCCAGCAGATACATGCCGCGAGATGGAATCGACTGACCGGGATTCACGGTTGTGCCATAGGTCTGATTGATAGCAGCGATACTGGCGCCGGGCTGCAAACGCACGAACACACGATCGGGCTCAAACTCCGGACCGTCTGCGAATGCAGGAACCGTGACGCCCATCAGAGCGGTACCGGCGAGGAGGCCCAGACGCAAAGCTGTGCGATTCATAACAGTGCCCCCTTCGCAAACAAACTCTCTGATACGTGCCAGGCTTCACCGTTCTGCCTTTGGAGGCGACGGACTTGAGCCAGCGCACGAGCAAACGCGACTGCCGGTGGCGCACTGTCGCGACATGCGGTTTGGTGCAGCAACGGAAAGGCGCGGGATGCCGCTTCGTCGTGCAATCGCCATTGCGACGCGATGACAAGCGAAGCACCACCGACCAACATGGCGCGAATCAAGCCGAAACGATCTTCGCCGATTGCATCAGAGGTACGACCGGATTCGCAGCCAGCGAGCACAACGACGCTGCCCGGCCTCAGCGAGCCGTACAACTCTCTGGCGGCGACCCAGCGATCCGCCAACTTGAGACGTGACGCCATCGGAAACTCAGGATCAAAGACACAGTGGGTCGCGATGTGAACGATGTCGTGCGATGGCAACTGCGCGAGGAACGCATCCGCGGTACCGTCGCGCCCGAGCAAAGAGACCGACTCGCGGTAGCATGCGGCAACCGCTCTGGCCTCATCCTCCATCTGCGGAGCGCTCTCGTCTGCCACGCCCACGACAAGCGTGCTGCCAGAAGACTGCCGCAGCGAAGCACGCAAGGTGAGACCCGCCGTGATGCTCGGCGCCAGTGTCACAGAGGCATGCAAGGCTTGTGCGTCGCAGACTGTCTGCACAATTGCGCTGATGGGGAACGCATGCAGCTCACGA
>Ga0315899_10001405_pt1 | contig 27399 bp, 21 predicted proteins | sample LakEriMetagenome_2_FD_203518 | JGI IMG/M metagenome (GOLD analysis project Ga0315899, IMG submission 203518) | Freshwater fungal communities from buoy surface, Lake Erie, Ohio, United States - Buoy 4 MA112 | ecosystem: Environmental > Aquatic > Freshwater > Lake | place: USA: Lake Erie, Ohio... | reverse complement strand
GTCTTAGAAAAAACTTTCTTTCTTGTTGGAATTTATACCCAAGTTTTTCTATGAACGTAGCTTGGAAAAAAAAATTACTCGAACTACTAAGAGATGATACCCATTCATATGCAGTTGGGAGTAATATTCCAGCACACCGAACTTTAATCCCTGGATAAAAATGATCATTTATTTGTTCATCTAGAAAGATTTCCATCTCTTCTTTTTGGTTTTCAACATCTTCTTCTTCAAAATCTGAACATTTAATTACCTGATAATTTTGGAATTTACTTAAATTAATATCCAAAAATAGTTTTCGATTAAACTTTTTCTCACAAATCTTCGAAAAACAGTATAAGACGGGTTTGAAAATAGATTCGTTTATCTTGGAAGAAATCTTAGAACCACAATTTTTACAAAAATAGGTGGCTAGTTTTAATCTTGTTATAATTGATTTATGGGTCAAACAAATTCCGTTAAATAAAATTAACTTTCCAATCATAGATGCATTTAAACATTTAAATGTTTCTGTTGGAAAAATTTTTGGTGGAATTAATATAATTTGGAAATCGTAAATATTGTTATAAAAAGAATAACTCTTTTTTAAGAAATCCAATCCTTTTTGTTTTAAAAAATCAGGGTTTCTATTAGAAGTAGAAAAAAGATCAGAGTTAATGGAAAAAAAAGAAATCAAACTCAAATTAAGAATTTCAAGAAATCGTTGGGTATTAAAAAACGCCAAATCTTTTAGTTCCGAATGAGGAGTTGTTAATAAATCTTCTAAATCAAAAATAAATTTATTTCGCTGACCTTTGATCATTTCATTACATTGATTTAGGTAAATTTTTTCAGTTCTAAAGTAATCTAAATTGAAAATATTTTTTTTTTTGATTTCTTTTTGAAAAGTCCGAACAAATTTTTCGAGATATTTTCTACAGTTTTTGTAATTTTCCATAATTTAACAATTTGTTTTGTTTTAAAAAAAAATTTATCTAAATGATAATACTTTAATTTAAAAAAAATTTGTTTTTTTTTATACTTAAAATCCTTGAACCATTTATTTGTTTAATTCTTTTTTTTAATTTTAAATCACAGGTTGCAGCGATAAAATACCGGTATAAAAAAATGTTATTGAAAATACAATCATCTGCATATATAATGTTGTCAGGATGAAAACATTTAATTTTAATAATTTTTCTATTTTTTAGAAATTTTAATGCGAGTTTAAATTTGGGACCTAATTTTTCAAGTTCGAGTAAGACACACTCAGTAACGCATGGAACTGCTAAAGTGTTAAGGCAACGTATCAGTGATTCAACTAAATTAATTTTATTTTTAATGGTAAAATATATAAAATTAGTATCAATCAAAACATATTCAGGAATATTAATTTTTTTTAATTCCATATTAAGGTTTTGTGGTCTAGCGGTAATGACGTCTGACTTTGAATCAGAAGATCGTGAGTTCGAATCTCACCAAGACCTAATTTTTTAAAAATTTATTTTTAAGCATGAATAATTTTATAATAAACAACTACTTCCGTGTAAATAGTTTAGTGGTGTAAAATCTAATCAACGGAGAAAAACTTTTTAAATTTTATCGAAATTATGAAAATAAATCATAAAATTTGGGATTAATTTGGTAACTCATTGATGATTGTATTATTGGTTGATTATTTCACTTATAAACGAGCACTTAATTTTTTCTGGGAGGAATATTTAATTCAATTTTATTTCATCCAGAAATTTTAATATAAAGATTTGATTTTCCACCCTAAATTCAAACGTTAACATATAAATCCACAAACATTTGGAAAAATTGTTTTAGACAATTTTGGTGTAATATTGTGGAAAATTAAAAAATGATAAACTTAATTTTAATTAATTGCAACTAAATACGCCGCAAGATCAACGTTTGATTTGATTTTAAAATTTATTATTTTTTTTTGCAATGCTAACCAAGTTTTTGAGTTTAAAATTTCAAATGAAATCATTTTTTGATTGAAATTTGATTTCTGAAGTTTACCAAGACCTCCTAAATCTAATTTTTTAAAATTTAGGATTAATTCAAATAAATGTCTTTTTCTAAAAAATTTTTTACAGTAATGACGATTTTGTATACCGTTAAATTGATTTTTTAAAAATTTATCTGTTTTTTCAAATAGAAGATCATGGTATTCTAAAATTTTTGAATTAAAATCATTTTTATTAAAAAATTTTAACTCTTTAGACCTTAAATCCAAACTGGTTTTAAATTTAGAAAAATATAATCCATTCAGTTTGAAAGCTAAGATTTGTAAGAGATTAAATATTGTTCCTAAAGAAATAATAGGAAAATTCCCTTTTGGATTTGGATTAGGGAAAAGAAAAATTCTTGATGATATGAGAAATGAAATAACCAACATTCGCATTTGAAAACAATAATCTGCTTTAAGTATCTCATAGTTTTCCTTGAAATATAAATTTTTATGTGAATTATTTTTTAAAATTTTTATCATACTGTTTTTTAATAATTTAAAATCCATATAAGAAGTTAGTTTTGATTTTTTTAAGAAATTTAGTATGGGTGTTAATACTTTTTCTAGATTTTTAAATAACTGATCAAAGAAAAAAATATGAATCAAAAAAGAGGTTTTATCTCCAAAAGTTGAAATTAAATCTGTTTTATATTTGAATATTTTCAACATATTTAAATTATATTTTTTAAAAAATCTATTTTCAAAAATTAAGCTTAATGGATATATTTCTGAAATGGAATTTTCTAAAGCCATGGATTTTATGCTATATTCATGGTAACTTTTTTCTATAGAATAAAAAACAATTAAATTTAATATTTTTGGTGTCTTCAATATCTTTTTCATTTTTATTTATTTAAAGGTTTATTAAAATTTACAATTTAATTTTTAATCCCTTAAAATAAAATTAAATGTTTTCCCCATTGAAAAAAGAAGAAAAATTAAGGGAACTAATTTTAAAAAAAAATCTAAACCCTTTTTTCCAAAAATGTTCTGAAGAAAAAATATTTATTTTTTTGATTAACCTTATGAAAAACACCAGATTCAATGAAATTTCAGATTTATTGAGAACTTTTAATGAAAAGAAAAATTGGATAAAAAATTTTTCAAAATTATATAGAAATTTTAATTTAATTCGAAAGTACGTATTTCACTTTCCAATATTAGTATCCTTTGATTTTTTTTTAGAAAATTATTTCGCAAATATCAACAACGAAGATAATTGTTCAATTTTCCTAAAGTCTTTCCATTCGCTTTTAATTAGCAAAAAAAAATACTCATTTATAGATTTATTGACAAAAGGATTGTTAATTAAAAAGAATGGTGTGAAAATAAATTCAAGTATTATTACTATAATGAATCATGAAAATCTTTTTGCTAGAAAAGATTTCAATGGTTTTCAAAGTTATTTAGATTGGTTCTGTTTTTCTCTAGAAAAATATTTTGTTTATAATTATTACAAGGGAAAAATAGATTTTTCGCTTGGAAAAATTGCTCTTATTGAAAATAAAAAAATCAAAGCTTTTTCTTCATTTCTAGAGGCAATGGAGGAATTAGATGATAATGATTTTAAAACAAAAGTAATTATTTTAGAATGGTTTATTTTTTCTTTTTTACTTTTAAAAAGAACAAAATACAACAATAAATTTTCAAGTCAACACAGGTTTCTCAAGTCAAAAAATTTATTTCAAATAAAACTAATTTATAATTCGATTCAAAAAAATAATATTGCTTTATTTGAATACATAATTCTCAATCAAAAAAAACATTCTATTGTTTCTACTTCCCATTACCTATTAATAAAAAAAAATTTTAAAATTTTAAAAAAAAAATTGTTCCGATTACTTTCCGTCTTCATTCGATTATCTTTACACCAAATTTCAATTAAACTTGGGGTTTCGAGAAAAAATACCGAAATACTTTTAAGTTATTACACACTACGAGGTCAACAAAAAGGTTACTTTGATTGTACCAATGATACTTTTGTAGTTTCTTTTAAAACTAAATCATCACCAAAGATAAAGACATTTATAAATACCTCAATTAATTTAGAAAATTATCTTGCTCTTAACTTTCAGTCAAAGATTGTTGTGCCGAAAATCATAAATTAAAAAAAAAGAAAAAAAAATTTAATGTCTTTTTTTTATATAGAAAATTTAATAAAATCTCACATTTTTTTAAAATTCGAACCACAGGGGAATCCTTTTTTAAAAAAAATGGTTTTCAAGGTTTAAAAAAAATTTAGGTTAGAAGTAAAAAAACAATCTAAACATAAGGGTGCCAGAAAAATTATTTTCGAAATTGAAGGGAGAATCTTTAACCTAAAAATTTGTAAAAAATAAATAAAGATTTTTTTATAAATAATTTAATTTAATAAACTATAATAATCTTTTATGTTTTTTTTTTGTGAGACAAAAAGTATATCCTATTCATTGGAGTTGTTAATAAAACCTTATAATTGTTTTTAATCTGGGAAAATATGAGGTGTTTTAATAACTCAAACTTTTTTTTTTAGAGTTCAAAAACAGTTTACTTTTTATTTTCCCTGGATTTATTTTAAAGAATGTTGAAAAAATATGGAAAAAAATTTTTTTTTCTTCTAAATATATAATTTTCTTTTATATCTGAATTTGGTTTTAGTTTAACTTTCTTCAACAGTAAACAACAAAAGTGTTTCTACTTTTCTTTTTGATATGCGGTAAAATTCAAAAATAAAAATTGTTTTTCTTAAAAACCTTTTTTTTTTCATAAAAAAGATGAAATTTTTCTCGAATTAGATAAAAAAAAATTCATAAGTTTATTTAAAATTTTTTCTTTTTTAACAAATATTCCAAGATTTGGATTACCAAACTATTCGTTAGTAAATATAGAGGACCTTCGAAAAGAAAAAAAAAAATAGATTCAAAAATTCCTTTAATGTTAATTTTCATCTTAAAATTTTTTACGGGATTGAATTTGATTAAAAAGGACATAGTATTTTAAGATATTTTAAAAAAAAATTTATAAATTTTTAATGAATATTTTTTTTTATCGACAAAATAATTATTATTATTTGTCTTTGACCCGAGGAGGAGAATATTTATTTTGTCAATAGAAATATTTCTAAAATTTCGTATATTTTTGTGATTTGAAAAAATATAACTACATTTAATTTTATAAAAAATTTTAACAAAATCCCAAACCTGTTTTGTTTTATAAAAATTTTCTACTAATTTAATATCTTTTTTTTTTAAAATTTTTTTGGAAATAATAATTCCAAATTTTTTTATTTCCATGGAGTTAAAAATCTGTGGTTTGTAAAAATCAAGGGTTCTAAACTTTTTTCATGATTAAGTGAGAAAAAAAGGATCAACTTAATTTGTGGTTAGGTAAAATAAAAGGAGATTTTAATTTTTTTTTTCTCAAAAATTTCTATATATATATATTTTTTTAACATTTATTGATTTCATGAAATTTGATAAGTTTAAAAAAAAACACCCTCATTTTATTCAATGAAAATACTGCATTTTTTAAAAAAATTATTGAACGAATATATAACAGTTGAATTAAAAAATGGCATCATAATTTACGGAACCTTATTTAAATTTGATAAATCAATGAATTTATATCTTAAAGATGTAAAAAAATCTTTTAATAAAGAAAAATCTGTTTATTTTGATTCGGTTTCAATCCGTGGTTCTATAGTTAGGTTTATTATTCTTCCTAATTGGATTAACCTTGATTTAATTTTGACCGAAATATAAGAGGTATAATTTGTTTAACTTCACAAATGATTTTATCTTCAATTAAAAAAGAGGATTTGAAATAATTTTTTGTTCTGGCCAAAAATCTGGTGTTACAAAATTATAGGTTAACGAAATGGCCTTAAAGGTTGCCTTTGCGAAATTACCAATTGTTCGCGTACGGCCTTTTGATGATGTAAAGACGTCTTGATAACCAGCCATCATTAGCAATTTCTTGGGTATTTTCCCCGCAACTATCCCCGTTCCTCTTGGTGCTGGAATACATCTTAATCTAATAGAACCACATTTACCTGTGACTTTGATAGGCACCGTGTGAAATTTTCCTTCTGTTTCACCCCAGAAACCTCTCCTTGCTGGTATTAAGGAAAGTTTTGAAACAACAATTGCTCCCCTTATAGCTGCAGCAGCTTCTTTCGCTGTTTTAATTCCTAAACCAACATGTCCGTCAAGATCTCCTATTATTACAAAAGCCTTGAATCTAGTGCGTTGTCCGGCTCGAGTTTGTTTTTGAACTGGTAAAATTTTTATAACCTCATCTTTTAATTTTGATCCAAGGAAATAATCAATAATTTCTTGTTCTTTGATTGAGATTGAGTGATAAAACACTTGTTCAATAGATTTAATTTTTTTATTTTTCACAAGTCTTCCAAGTTTTGTTATTGGTACCCATTCTTTGCTAAGATTAGATTTTCGGTTTTCATTTTTTAAGCGTATATTTTTAAACCTTCCTTGAGGTGCTTCTCCTGTTTTATCAACTCCTTTTTTGGGTTTTGTAAGAATAAGTGTGAAAGTTTTCAAGTAATTGATGTTAAAAACTTACCCGTCATATTTTATAATTAAAAATTATATGAGTTTATTTCATAAATTTGCCAACTACCAGAATCGAACTGGTGATCTTTGGTTTACAAGACCAACGCGTTACCTCTACGCCAAGCTGGCATTCATTAATTATCTAAATTAATTTTTATTTTAATATTTATTGCTGCTAATTCTGAAATTAAATATTTGAAAATATAAGGCAAGAGTAATTTTCTGGGAATCTTTTTAATTTTGTTCTGGATCTTTCTGTTCCGTAACTTTGAGTTATAGTATTGATCAGTATTCGAAAACTGGAGATTATTCTCCTCATTCATGATAGAATGTAAATCGCTTGAAAACTGTATTCTGTCGTGCAGTAAAAATGAACAACCATGTCCTAATAAAGCATCTCTTTCCATTTCTCCAAATCTTACTGCACCACCAGATTTCCTTCCTTTTATTGGTTGTCTTGTTAAATTATTAATTGGAGTTTTGTTTGAGATCTGAAATTTATCTAATACCATGTGACGAAGTCTTTGATAATGAACGATACCAGTAAATATTTCTGTTTCCAGAGGTTCCCCTGAATAACCCGAATATAAATTTTCAGTTCCGAAATATTGAAAACCAACTTGACGAATTTGCTCTGAAAATTTTCCAAAAGAATCAATTTCTTCAGAACACCTAAACGGAGATGAATCATTGAAAGAACCCGTTATTGTTCCGCTTTTTCCAGCTAAACTTTCAATTACCAAACCCATTGTCATTCTAGATGGCAAACCATTGGGGTTAAATAAGATATCTGGAATAATCCCGATTTCAGAAAACGGTAAATCGGTGGCCGAAAAATCAAAAGAAAAAACTCCTTTCTGACCATGACGAGAGGCAAATTTATCACCCATATTTGGTCTTCTTCTGCTTCTTATTTTAATCGAGGTTTTTATTTTTTTGACATTTTTTTGAGATTCAGATGATAATTTAATTTGATCAATAATAGCTTTTTCGGAACTATTATAACAAAAAAATTGTTCCTTTTTTAGTCCAACTTTGCCTTTAGATTTTTGAAAAAGAATAGGATCACCTCTTGAAACAAGAGAATCTGTTCCTAATAAACCATCTTCTTCGATATTGATATTTTCCTGTTCTAAGTATTGTTTGTTTTTTTCCAAACTACTAGTTTCAATAAAATTTGAGCTAGAGATATTTGAAAAAGATATTCCTCGATCGATTGATGAACGATTAATTACAATTGCATCTTCCATATCAAAACCTGTATAAGACAAAAAAGTAATACAAGCATTAAATCCGTTTGGAAAAGAATCTAATTTTAATCCATCTTGAACTACTTTATTTCGAACTATTGGAATTTGAGGAGTTAATAAAAAATAACTCTTAGAATCATTCCGTCTCCAAAATGTATAAAATGGTACCCCAATTGATTGTTTTGCCATCTGACATTGGTAGATATTTCTTGGCGATTGATTTAGACTGGAAAAGGGAATAGATCCGGCGATCAATGATAAAATTCCAATTGACTCTATTTCAGAATGAGAAATTTTATTATTTTTCGAAAACAACCCGGTTTGATATTGAAAATTGAATATGTTAAGAATATTTTGTTCCAATGCTCCAATCAACTCGATTTCATTTCTTTGATTTTTAAATGTTAAAATATTTCTAATTCTAGAGTTTTCTGAAAATGAATTTAAATTTATATCAAACCATTTAACCGGTCTACTTGCCCTTGAATCTTGTGATGAAAAATAAAATTGTTTAAACGGAGAAAATTTACAATTTCGCGAGACATAAAAAAGTTCACAATTTTTAGGTAAAGCACCTATTTTAGAAATTTTTTCAGATCTTAATTTATCAATAAACCATCTTAAATAATAATCTGAAGAATAACCTAAAATTTCGCCATCAAAATTTATCATATTTAACCCAACGGAACCTTCCGAAGTATTTTTTATTTTTCCATATCTTAAAAACAATTTTTCGAAAGACCTAATATCGATTGGATTACTTAACACTATAAGAGTTGATAGAGAAATATGGTTCAAAATTCCACAAGAGGGTCCATCTGGAGTATGAACAGGGCAAAGAAAACCCCAGGATTGTGGAAGTAATTTTCTTCCAGCTGTATTTTTCATTTCAGAGAAGAATTTTCCTCTATGAACACTTCTGAAAAAAGAGAAGAATCTACCATAATTCACCCTTTCTAAAGTCACACTTAAACCAGTTGTTTGGGGTATTTCATTTTTATAACCTGAAGAATATGTTCCGGTATTAATTATGTAATTAAATCCATGTGAAATTAGAACAAGTTCACGTTGAAATTTTTTTATAAAATCTTTTAAATTTTGCTTTTGTAAGCTTGTTTTATTGGAAAAGTTTATATTTGTATTTTCTGATATCTTATTATGATAAAAAGAGTTCTCGATTTTTTCCCTAAGGTAAATTAATAAAAGATTTCCTGGAAGAAGAAATTCTTGAGAATCAAATGAATCTGGATTATCCTCAGATGTTAATCCTCGTTGAACAGAAATTAAACGGTTAATCATTACAATTAACAAATTAAACTTTTTTACATTATCCATTCCAAGGTGAACAAAAACATTTCTACTAAGAATATACTCAAACCATTCGAGCTCATTATCTTTCTCTCCCGGGGAAATTAAATTAAAAATTTTTCCTAAAAATTTTTTTAGCTCAGTTCTAGATTTATTCCCGAAAATCAAATAAAATTCCTTTATCATTAAAACCGCTCTTTTGCGGAGATAAATATCTTTAGGATTAAAATCCGTTAAAAAATAAAAAATAGATTTATCCGAAATTTCTACTAAAACTTTCATCAAAAGGACCACTGGAATAAAAAGTTCTTGTTTTTTAATTATAATTCTGCAATGAATTGTTCCGTTACACAAATAATGAAGATGAAAAGTTTTAGATAAATGAACTCTATCCACAGACCTGAATGAAGTTGAAAATACTGAACATAAAGGACCTTTTTGAGAATTACTTAATCTCGAATAAGCATAAATCGTATTTCTTTTTGGTACCACCAGAAGTCTCAAGATTTTTTCGTTACCTTTAATTATAAAATAACCTCCTGTTTCATATTCTTCTTCATCAAGTTCTATTAGCTGTCGAGGTTTTAAAAAATTTAAATTACACTTAACGCTTTTTATCATAATGGGTATTTTTCCGATTTTTAAAATAAAACGTTCGGGTAAATACCGAGATATTTTAATCAAAATCGAAATAAACATATCTCCTTGGTAAGAATTTTTAGTTTCTCTTGATTTTCTTGGAATTTCTCTCAACCTCTTTTTTTTTGATATTGAAAATGGTTTACAAACATGAAAACTTAATGAATTTAAATTCAAAAAATTATTACCTTCTTTCTTAAGTATAATCGCAGTAAATATACTATGAACAACCAATCTTAAACCTTGTGTTAAAGCAAAGTTAAAAGAAGCGATATGAAATTTTACTAAAGATTGTAAACGTTTTAATTCAACAAAAGGTAAATTTCTTTTCATTTGACCAAAGAAAAATAAAGATTTTTGTATATATCCAAATAGATAGTTTTTTTTTATTAAAAAAATATGAAGTTTTTGCCTTTAAAAACTACAGCCACTTTGGGGGTCCAAAAAATTCAACAAATTAGTGGATTAGAATTAAAAAATCATTTTTTAATTTCTAAATACTCAACAATTTATCTATACAAGATAGAAGATTTAAAACTTAAAAAAAAAACACCAATTCTTCATAATAAATTTTTGATTGGATCTGTTATTATGGTAAAAAACAGAATATTTGTAACCATTAATTGTACTTTACATATTCTTGATTTTTATATTCCATTAACAAGAATTAAAATTTTTAGTAAACCTATTTCCAATATTTTAAGATTTAAAAATATAATTTTTTTATTTTCAAAAGAAGAGCAAATCGGTTTAACTATTGATATCTGGACATTAAAATCATTGAAATCATTGAAGAAAGTATCTGAAAAATTTTCTTTATTTGAAACTAGTGTAGCCATAAGAAAAAATTTCATCCTTTTTTTTACAATTGAAGGGATTTTAGAAATCTGGAATATAGAAACACTCAAAAAAATTTGCTCGCTAAATTTAAAGTTAATTTTTAATTCCAAAAATTTTTTTTTTATTGACTGTAATGAGGCTATTGTTGCTAATTTCCAAAAAAATAAGGTTTTTATTTTTAGTTTATGTAAAAAATTCACCTCAATTATTTTAAAACACAAAAAATTGAAAAAATTAGAAAAAATCTCATTCTTAAAAAAAAATTCCAGCTCCTTTTTGTTTAAAAGCGAAAAAAATTTATACCTAATTAGTAAAAAAAAGATACTGGACAAATTAAATTTAAAATGCCACCAAGGAAATATTCAATCTGCAGATCTCATAAATTACAGATTTCTTTTAACGACAGGTTCATTTGATAATACAATAGCTATTCATTATTTCAATCAAAATAAATTGAATTTCAACTTCATAGTAAAAAAATCTGGTAGAAATAATCCTTTGCGACAAATTCATTTATTACAATTCAATAGAATATTTTCAAAAATTGAAAGTCAATTTTTGAAAATAGAAAAAATTAAAACTGTAAAAATTAAAAAAATCAACAAATACCATAATCTTAGTGTTAAAAATTTGATTAAAATAAAAACAAAAAATAAATCGAAATTTAATCATGGAATAAGTAAATTGAAACAGATTATTATTAAAACCAATCCTGTTTATCTTGAAAGGTACAAGATACTAATCCTTTTTTTTAGAAACTCGACAATTTGGTCTTGGGATAGTACTATTAATAATTTTGATATTAGGTTCCCAAAATCCATTAAAATCGAAAACAATTTTAATTATGTTTGTTCCATCGGAATATCATGTAAATTAAATATATTGATAATATCCTTCGAAAATAATTTAATATCTTTTTTCGATATTATCAACCAAAAATTCTTATTCTATGGAAAAAACCATAATTTTTATGATTTTAGTTTTAATTGTAGAATCAAATTTAGTGAGCTTGATCCCTCTGAAACCCTTTTTCTTAGCTTTTGTTCCCATGGAATTCTCAACCTTTGGGATTTAATTACATTAAGAATTCAAAAAACACTTATTTTAAAAGGTTTAAGTTTTTTGAGATGGTCGACTTTAAGAGATTTGATTTCTATTTCGACTGTTGATTTTAAAATTTATTTATGCATTCCTCAGGATCTTTATACAATACGCGTTTTTATGGGTCATTTCGGTAAAATAAACGGTTTATTTTTTATCAATAATGATAGATATTTATTAAGCTTTTCAACAGATAAAACTCTAAAGATATGGGATTTATTTGAGAATGTTTGTTGTGATCAAATTAGATTTAATTTTTATCCTTTAAGTATTTGGAATAATCACGAGACCAGTTCGGTATTTATAAGTCATGAAAATACTATTGGATTGAGCGTGTGGACTTATTTTTCAATCAAGACAACATTTATAGATAATTTTTCAACCATAAAAATTTTTAAATGTAACGAAATTAATTTTTCATTTTTCGAAACATATGAAACTCTATCTCCTGAAACCTCTTTTAAATGGAATAGATCTAAAAAATCAAGTTTATTTAACTTGATTTGTAAAATAGGACCCATAAATTCGTTCTCCAAAAAGGAAAAATTAATAAAAACTGAAAAAGAAAACAGGAATAAATTTTTAAAAACAAAAAAATTAAAAAACCATCCTCACAATTTTTTTCATTTATATTTGAAAAAATTAAAGAAAATAAATATAGAGAAAATTAAATATCTTAACTCAAAAATAGAACAAAAAGAGTTTGGGGGAGGAAATATAGAAAATTTTATATTAAAGTTTTCTAGAGAATTTTATTTATTCTCTTTTTTAACAATTGAAAGTCTGATAGAAAACATGTTATGGATAAATCTTGGGTTTAGATTGAAATCAATAAACCTTCATATTTTAGAAAACATTTTTGTTTTTATAAAGGGTAATTTTTTATATTTTAAACATCTGGTTGATATAATTTATTTATAAAAATAAAAAAAAAATTATATTTGAGCTTTAATCATTTTTATACATATTTTATCAAAAATGACTAAACAAGCTATTCTTGAAATAATAAAAATAAAGAAATCAATTTCTATTGGAGTTGGATTAGATAATCAAAAAAATTCTTTAATTATTTTAGAAAGAAATAGTTTTGATAAAAATTTCAAAATTTATATGTTAACACGCATTTCGGAATATTTTAGACTAAAGAAAGAGGCAGGTCTGATAAACTCCTTTTCTGAACTTATTTTTTTGGAAATATTAGACCATCATCAACATTTTTCTAATTTTAATATACTCCTCCAACAGACCATTGAGCTTTTGGTAAGTTTTAATGGTTTATTTAAGATGAACAATTTTATCCAAAAACTTTTCAAAATCTCAAACTGGAATTTAGTTAACCCGCAAATTTTTTTGAAATTTAGATCTATTTTTAATAGTTTTGAAGAGGCCAAAGGATTTAGAAATACAGAAGAATCGCGTGGGAAAAAATTAAGTTCAGAGACGAATGATAATAGAGAATTTATGGTAAATAAATTAGAAAACATAAGAATTTTTTTAGATAATGAGGATTATTTAATTTCTGGAATTTTAATAAACAATTTTTTCCGAATAAATCAGTGGAACTTATTGAATTTAATGGAGAAAAAAATTGTATCGGAGCAAGTTATTAGAATCTTGAAGAAAACCCAGAATTTTTTCCTTTTAACCAAATTTTATTATATCAACGCTGAATATATTTTTTGGAATATCGAAAATATCGAATATACAAAAATTTGTGTTTTTTTATCTTCAATATATTTTCGTTTATCCGTTCGATCTATTTCGATTTCAAATTTTGAAAAATTATTAAAATCGAAGATTTCCAGTCTTTTTGCTCTTGATGTTTCCAATTTTTTAGTTGGAAAAAATGTATTATTTTCTAGCTTTGTAAATAGATTAAAAATACTTACAGGGCTTTTCCAAAAGTTCAGTCTTTTTTTAAATAAAGAAGGTATAAATAAAATGCGTAGAAGTTTTAAAAGAAAATTAACTTGTGAAAACCTGGATAATATGACGGAGTTATATAAAACAATTTTAATTTCTAAAGTAAAAAATCGTTTGAAAATTGATTCAAGAGATCTGGAATACTATTTTCTATTTAATTTTGAAGAAAAAAATTTTTTTATAGGAATAGATAATTACCGTGGAATTTTATATCTCAATTTTATATAACTTAAATACTAGAGTTGATTAAATGTAAAAATATTTTTTTCGAAATCATCTATTTTTATATAATTCTTTTGTTTAAATGAAAATTATTGTCATAAAAAATTTCTTAACCTCTTGGTCAAAAAATAATTTTCTAAAATTTAATTTACTTTCAGAAAATAAAAATAAATTTTCTTTTGACATAAATTTTAAAGAAAAATTAAATAATGAAAATGAAATTTTTTATGAAAACAACAAAATAACTTCAAACAAACAGTTGGTAATATCAGGGTTAAACTGGAAATTAATAAAAGCGGCTGACATTTATTTTATTCTTAAACCTTTTGAAAATCACCTAGGAGGAATAAAAAGAGTTTCTATTTTTACGTATACTTCAATTTTAAAAATGACTAAATCTTGTTCAAAAAATGACCTAGAAAAATTCGATTTAAATTATAAAAAAATAAAAAAAAAAAAAATTTTTTTCAGAAAGAACAAAAAATATCTTGCTCATATTGATTGTGATTCAGAAGAAACTATGAAATATCTTTTCAAACAATGTAACGGTTTAGAAATAGGAGTTGAAAATCAAATTATAGATATGAGAATAATTAACCTAAATTCACTAAAAAAACTTTTTTTAATCGAATCAGTTGAAAACATTCCAAGTAACTTTAAACCTGGATTTTTGAAAAACGAACTTCAAGACAAAAAAATCAACGCTTTTAGAGGGAAAAAAGAAAAAATTTTAACACTAAAAATTAAGAAGGAAAATTTTAATTTTAAATATAAGTATTTTAAAGAAAAGTTTTTGTTAAAAAATTCAAAGCTTTTTTATTTTTATATTTTCATTAGAAATAAAAGTTTCTTAGATTTCAAATCTAACGTTCTTCTAAAAGGTGGAAAAATTTTATGTGGCAAACCCATCTCTAAAAAATTAATATAATAAAAATATATCAATTTAATTCAAGGACACCTGTTTCATAGCAAAATAAATGATTCCATTAAGTCTATGTTATTCCATACAATCTAACGGAAGTTTAAATTTAAACCAAATTATCTATAAAAGGGGGAGTTTAAATTTTAATATTTCGATTAAGGATGAATGTTTTTTTTTACATTCAAAAAATTCAAAATTAAAAAAAAATCCTCATAGATTTAACTTTGATACTTCTGTTTCTCAGAAAATGAGTTTAAATGGTTTTTCAGATGAAGATAGTTTACAATATGAAAATATTTCAAAGGACGGGGGAGTCTTAAAGAATATAATTAAAAAAGGGTATGGACCTTTGATTCAAAACGGATTTCAAGTTAAACTAAATTATCAAGGAAAACTGAGCGATGGAAGAGTTTTTGATTCGTCTTTAACAAGAAAAAAACCTTTTTCGGTTGTAATTGGAGAACAAAAAGTAATCAGTGGATGGGAGATAGGAATTAAATCAATGAAAATGGGTGAAAAAGCAAAATTTTTTATTTCATCTAAATATGGTTATAAAAAAAAAGGTATCCCTCCAATTATCCCCCCCAATGCCGATCTATTTTTTGAAATTGAAATCATAGACGTAATTGAAAAAATCGAAACAGGTACTAAAAAAATGTCTCTGAACCAAACCCAAGAAGTTTTATTATCTTCCGAGCTAGTTCAGAAAAAAAACGAGTCAGATTATACTTATTCGTCAGATAAATTTTTTTTCATTTCACCTTTCAGTAGTCAAACTGGTGAAAAAGCCCCTTGGTGGTTGAACCCAAATATTACTTTTTTTCTAATCTTTCTTATAATTATCATACTCTTTACCCTAGTATATTCTTTAGGTGGTATAAATAATAGTTTTGATAATCCAAGTTCTATTTTAGATTCTGGGGATTATATTTAAAGGGTTTAAATAAATGGATTTTTCTCTATAGACCAATATTTTTCCAAAGTATTAAATTTTTTTTTATTGATAAAAGTGGTTAAAAACATGATAGAATAATCAAATTTCAACACAACAGTAGATTAGGAAAATGTGTTCCTGTTTTTTTTGAAACCAATTTTTTGAAGAAATTGTATTTTTTTTTTGTAAAAATTCTGTTTCTCCATTTAATTTTTTTTAGATAATTTCTATTCTCCATTGTTTTATAGATTGTTTCATATCTTTTAAAGTCTACTTTATGATTTATTAATTGATCATCAGTCAAAAAAAATTTAATCTTGTTTTCATAATTTCTAAAGCTTTCAAAATCATGATCTTTAGTGAGTTTTTTTTCTAAAGGTGCCTCTATATACTCTTGAGACAAAGGTTTTTCTTGGATAAAACTAATTCCTGTCATGAAATTGAAACAAGAATCTACGAATTGATGCCAAAATTTTTTATTATTTACTGAATCGGATTTAATCGATAACCAACATTTTCCTACAAAAGGATTATATTTTATCGCGAGTTGTATAAGGTTTTCATCCAAATAAATTTTTATTTCGTCAACGCTTTCTTCTATGGATATTTTAATTGGTAAATTTTTTTGAATGGGAAAATTTTTAAAAAAAATTGTTTTAATTCTATCTTCTGAGTTAAAAAACCTAATCAAAGAGTTAATTTTGAAAAACTTCTCGACATGACTATTTTTTCCAATTACCAAAATGGAGTAATGAAAAGAGTTTTCTAAATTATTTAAAAATAAATTTTTACGGAATCCAGTTGAAAATTTAATTCCTAGTGAATTTTTAATTAATTCGCGCTTTATTTTCTCTATTCTAAAAAAAAAATTTAAATTTTTCATTTGATGAACTTTTGTAATTATTTTTCTTTTCCTCATAGAATAAGAAAATTTAGGTTTTTAATAAGAATGTATTTGAATTTAACTAATACTTAATTTTTAAAATTTTTAAAAAAGTTTTTAAAAAAATAAATCAACATATTTTTATATTTTTATGTTGTTTTTAACATATCCGTTTTTAGAAATAAGCATTTATTATAAAAGTATATGGAATTAAAAAATCACCATTTAATTTTAAATCTAATCTCCCGAAAATCAATAGATCCTATCAAATACGATAATTGTAAAAAAAAATTTTTTACTAATGTACAAGAAATAATAAACGAAAATATCAGCTGTAACTTTCCTGAAGAATATAGAAATAACATAAGGTTTAATATTTTAAGATCCAATCGAGACGAAATTATTCTAGAAACAGGTGAAATAAATCTACCGAGTGCAAATTCCCTAAGAAGAATTTTACTTGGCGAAGTTGAAACCGTTGCGATTGAAAAGGTATTTTTCTACAATAATTCATCTATTCTAAATGATGAAAATCTTGCTCATAGATTAGGATTAATTCCAATTTTTATCAGATCTTCGTTTTTAAACAACATTAAAATCAGTGAAAATGATGAAAACAATAAAATTATATTCGAATTCAATGTCAAAAACTCCCAAAAATCATTTAAAAAAATTCCAGTTTTTTCCAAATCTTTAAAATTTAAAGGTTATGGGTTGTTTTCTTCAATGAATAAAAACTTTATTTTCCATCCAGTTTGTCGAGATATTTTAATTTTAAAATTAAATCCAGGACAAAAAGTAAAATGCGAATGTCATTGTATTATTAATTCGGGAAATAAACATGCAAAATTCTCCCCAGTAGGAACGGCTTTCTACAAAATTTCCTCAAAAATAAAAATTGTTGAAGAAATTTTAAACCATGATGCTGATAAAATATTTGAAATTTGTCCCGTAAAAGTCTTTGGTATAATATCAAAAACAGAAAAAAAATACCGTACTCTAAATGTAATTTCACCTCAATTTTGTACTTTATGTAAAGAATGTTTGAAACATGATCTTAACAATCGAAAACCCATTCGAATAAGTAGAGTCAAAAACAAAGTAACTTTTGTCATAGAAAGCACAGGAGTAATAAGTCCAGAAATTTTATTTCACCGAGCAATAATTTTATTGGTTGGAAAATGTAATAAAGCATTATCACTATTATTAAAATCCTATGAATTTTGATAAAAAAAAAAAACATCAAAGGTTTAACGATTCTAAAAAAAAAATTATGCTGATAGAATAATTTACGTAGTTTAAAAACAAAATAAAAAGGAATAATTAAAAACGCAAAAGTTCGCGCCATTTTATACAAAAATTACGTATAATAAAATTAATTTTACTGAAGTTTCATTTAGAATCTGGTTACGTCTTCAACTATTTAAAAGATGTTTAATAATTTATAAAAATAAAGTACATTGCATCAAAAAAAATAAAATTTCATATTATTTCTATGAAAAATTCAAAACCATGCAAAAAATTTGTGAAAAAATAAGGTTTGAAAAATTAATAGAAATCGAACATTGTCTATCGCTTGCTAAACTCTTTATTTTAAAAACTAAATCCGAAAAAGTTAACAAATTATTTAAAATAAATATTACGCACGAACCTTTTCTTTTGAACATCTTGATTTCAAAAAAGCCTGAAAAAACTTTTAACCCGAGATCTAAAAATTTGATATTATCGTTTTTAGGTAAAAAAATACTGTTGGAAGGTAGTGTTATTAAAACAAAGAAAAAAATAACCCGAGTAGGAGCAATTTTAATTGAATGTGAAAAATGTGGCAGTATTTTTTATTTTATTTTGGATTCTTTACACCAATTTTTACCATTTTTGTGCAGTAAGGCAAATTGCATTTCCAGAAAATTCTTTTCTCATTTTTCTAGGATTATAGAAGAAAATTTTCAGAAAATAAAAATTGGAAAAATTTCAATAAATTTTAAAAAACTAAAATCGACAGAATCTTTCACCTTAAATATCTTTGGAAATAAAAACATTTTGAGATTAGATGGTCTAAATATATTTTGCGAAGCACAATTAAAACTTCATCCAATTTTTAAAAAGAGTTTTTCGTTCTTTGAAAAAAAATTACTTTTTGGAATTCATTTTGAAAGTCATTATTTACAAAATCCATTCCGGTTGCGATTGGGATTTGGGAACAATTGTTTCTTAACTAAAAAAGAATTTATTTTAATTTACCAGATTATTTCAACATTTGACCCATTTCATTTATTTATAAAAAATATGAAACCTATTTGCAACAAAAATGAAGGTTTAAAAGCATGCCTGATACTCTTAATGTCTCAACAAATAAAAAACTCGGAGAAAATTCCAAATAATGATTTCTTATATTCTTTTTTGTTTGTATCGATTAGTTTAATTTCTGATATCTCTTTCTTAAAAGAATTATCAAAATCTTTCCCACGAAGTTTTTTTTTTAATTGTGATGATTTTAAGGATCAATTCAATCCCAAATATTTTAAAGAATCAACGGAATCGAGAAGAAATCTTTATAAATTCAAAAATTCCGTGTTTTTTATAAATATTATATCTGAAAAAAAACGACTATTGTGTACAGATTCTAATATCGATTTTATTAAAAAATCAATAAAAAAAAATAAATGGATTTTTAAAAAAAGTTTATTTGTTTTCTTCACAAGAATGGAAAAAAAAAGTGGAAAAAATTTAAAATTTTTTAGTGAACGGAATAAAGAAAGTTTTAAAAACTTAAATATTAGTAGTTTATTTTATGTTTTAAGAAAAAATAACACAGAGTTAAATAGAAAGACTGAAGCCTTTGAAATTTTGAATTATCAAAATATAGAAAAGAAAAATTCATTCTTAAAACAAAATAAATCGAGATATAAATTGAATAGGCTTTCGATTTTTAATAATCTAATTTTTAAAAAAAGAATTTCTAGATTATTTTTTAAAAAATACCTAAACTTGTTGCAAAGTTTTCCAGATTCAAATTTAACTGTTTCATCATTTGAACTTATTCTTTTTCTCTACAAAAAGATTAAGAATTTCGATATTGGTTTTTTAAAATCTCCATTAAATTTTTTAATAATTATTCAAAAATTTTGTCAATGTAGAGCCAAAATTGATTTACGGAATCAAATTCGTTGTAGTGATATTTTCGATGGTATAGAAATACTTTTTGATTCCGACACAAGAATCCTTAAAAATCTGATGTCAGAATTAAATCTTAAAAAGAACGAAATTTTTAAAAAACTTTCTCTAACCCAAAAATTATTAAAATTATTTCAAAAGTTTTTTTACCGATCTGGACAAACATTATTTGAAACAAAAGTGCTGGAAAAAAATTTTGAGGGTGAAGTTTATTTTTCTGAAGTAATGAAAATACTAAAAATATTGAAATTAGTCAAGGAATTGAAAAAAAGTTTAATTCTAATTAATATTTAATTAATTTTACAAATTATTCCTAGTTCGCAAAATTGCTTTTTAACAAAAAAAAATATCTTTCCAAATATTTTAATTCCTATTTATAAATTAATTATTTCTTTTAATTAAAAGAAAAGATTGGATTTATTATATATAATTTAAAACACAAAAATCAAAACCTGTGAATGTAAATAAGAATTAAAAATTAGAAAAAAATAATTTCTTTTACTCAAATAATAATTCAGTTTTGGTTGGTATTTTGATTTATTTTCTTGCAATTTAGTATTAATTTTCTAAGGGAAAAAAAAGAAGAATTTTGTTTGATCATATTTTACTTAAATTTTTTTATTAAATTTTAGATTACTTATCTTATGGATTTTAATTTAATAGAATTATTTCTCTTCCATGCAGAACGAACTGAAGGTCGAATTTTATTTGCTCTATGCCCTTTCCTTCTTAACCCTCTCGATTTCCTCCCAGCAGAAGTTATACCTCGAAGTTCACGATGTTTTGAGTGAGATAAACAGATCCAATTAATCTTAAAGTCCCGTCTTATACATTTATGATTCGGATCGACTAAGATAACTTCAAAAAATTTAAAGGATGAATCCTCGTTAATCCAGTAAGAATTTAATATTCGTAAATTTCCACATATTTTACCAACTCTTTCTTCAGCTATAGAACGTTTGTTCCTAGAATATTTCATTTGATTAACACCATGGTTTTTAGGTTTTCCTGATGTTATTCCTTTGGAAACTGGCTTTTTTCGGTCTCCCCGTCTAACTTTAACTCGGTACACGACAAAACCTTGTTTTGATTTGTAACCTAACTGTCTTGCTTTTTCAGGTCTCGAAGGTTTTTTTATTTTATAGATAGTAGGTAAATTTCTGTATTCCCAAGCTCGAACTTGTAACAGAAAAGACATAACATCAGATTGTTTTTTCCTCCATATTTCATTTATGTACGAATAAGCGACCATATTATTTTATTGTATTTAAAAAATAGCTCAACATTCAAGTTAAATGGGAAGACGTCCGTGGAGATGCTATAGATTTTGTAAAAATAAACCTTATCCTAAATCTCGTTTTTGTCGAGGTGTTCCGGAACCTAAGATCAGAATTTATGATCTTGGGAACAAAAAGGCTTCCGTTAATTCCTTTCCTGTCTCAATTCATTTAGTCTCTTATGAAAGAGAACAAATATCCGCAGAATCAATTGAAGCAGGAAGAGTTGCTTGCAATAAATATTTAACAACAAATGTTGGTAAGGATTTTTTTCATCTTAAAATAAGAATTCATCCATTTCACGTTATTAGAATAAATAAAATGCTTTCATGCGCTGGAGCTGATCGTTTACAAAGTGGTATGAGAGGTGCGTTTGGAAAACCAACCGGAAAAGCCGCAAGGGTTTTACCGGGACAGATAATATTCTCTGTAAGGTCTACTCAAAATAAGATAAGAGAAACTGTTAAAGCGTTAAATAGGGCAAGATACAAATTTCCAGGAAAACAAAAAATTTTTGTTGGAAAAAAATGGGGATTTTCAAATATTCCTTTTAAAGATTTCAATTTAGTAAAATAAAAATTTTCAAATGTTTTTTTTATTGATGGAAGGGAAAATTTATTCTCAGATTTTTATTTTAAGTTTTCAGTAAAAATGTTGAGATATAATTAATTATAAAATAAAACTATTATACAGTATATAGAAAAACGGTTTATTATTTTAGAAGATATAAACTTTTATAAACTTCAATTATTTTTTGTAAAAAAACAAAAGTGTTGGGTAGAATAAGGGAAAATTTTCCCACAAAAAAGATAAAAATTTTAAAATTAGAGTTTCACTCTAATCCAGATTTAACCTGGACAGAACAGATACTACACTTCGATCAAAGCCATAAGGCAGAAGATCATAATTTTATAATTCATTAAAAATTATATATGTTAGGATAAGAAAAGTCAAAAATAATATTTTTTCAAAAATTAGCTCAAATAGCTAGCTTGAATTTTTAAGAAACTATTTAAATAGATAATAAAATTCTGTTAGTTAAAAAATATTAAATCTTAGTTTAACTATAATATAATTATTCAGAGTTGAAATGTTTGAGGAGTAATTAAGCGAACATTGTGTAAATAAAATTTTGGTCATTTTTATATTAAGCAATATATATTTAAAATTGATTTTTGTAATAAAAGGGTTGTTAGTCTAGCGGCATGATTCTCGTTTTGGGTGCGAGAGGTCCCGGGTTCGAAAAATCAATCCCGGACAGCCCCTGATGAAAAAGTGTTTATATTTTTCCCAAATTCTAAATTGAGACAGAATCGGTTATTAACGCATTCTACAGGATTCGAACCTGCGAGGGAAATCCCAATAGATTTCAAGTCTATCGCCTTAACCACTCGGCCAAGAATGCTAAACATATTAAAAAAAACAATGAAAAATATAAATAAATTTTTTTCGATCAGAAAATTCATATTGAACTTATTCACTTTTATAAACTTTTTTTATTTATTCTCCATTAATAAAATTAAAAAAAGATCGTATTTGTATGAATTGAGAGAAAAATTGATTTTTTTAATCAAAATTATAAATTCTAATTCATTATTTAAAAGAATTTTATTTTTTCCTGCAAACAACCATTTGATTTCATTTCAAAAAATTTTTCCTTGTTGTAGTTATTATAATGAAAAAAAGTTTGAAACCTCCGATTTTGGAAAAATTAAACTGAAATCTTTTTCTGAATTATGGTCATTTAAAAAAGAATACATAATTTTAGAATTTTACGAAAACAAGGCCAACTTTTCTGAAATTTTTGTCAAAAATTATATTTTAGAAACCAGATCAAAAATTTTAAAAAAACTAGTTTTTAAATTTCCTCCACCTAGTCTTGAGATTTCTCAAGTTGGTTTTAAAAAGTTTTCAATATTTACCAAAGATATTGAAAAAAAATTAAAATTCTATGGTTTTTCTAAAAAGCTAACCAAAAAATTCTTTTGTATTTTTAATCAGAGTTTCCAGAATTCGTCTAAAAAAAAAGAATTTATTTTTAAAAACTTTAAACAAAAAATTTTTTATTTGGAAGAATTTATAGATTTTTTTAAAATTTATTTCATGAAAAATCAAATAAATAAGATTAATCAAATTATTTCGTTTATGAATTTATATAATTTTCAGAAAAAAAAGAGTGATAAAAAAGTTTTTGAGTCAGGAAAATTTTTAAATAAGCTTTTTAATCTAAAGAAAATTAAGAAATTTATATTTAAACACCCGATATCTTCCCAAATCGCATGCAAAAAAGAAAATAAATTAATATTTTTTAATTTTTCTAAAAACAAATTATTATTTTCACCCAAATTTAAAGGGCAAAAATTATTTTTGGATATCTTTCAAAAAAATTTAAATTTGTATCTGGAATTTGAAAAATTGACAATAATATTTTCTTCTTCTCCTTATTTAAAAATCATATTAAAAAGTATTCGACCTTCTATTAATTTAAATGTTTATCACCTTTTTTTATTTAAGTTTTTGAATTTAATAAATGTGATTAATTCGAAGATTTTAAATACTTTTTTTTTGTTATACAAGAAATTTTATCAGAGTTATGAAAAAAGTAATTTAACTTGCCTAGATATCGGAAAAATAACTTTTCGATTAAAAAAATCTTGTACTTTTAAAAATTTACATTACTTTAAAAACGAAAACATTTATCTTATTAATTTGAAACTGACTCAAATAATAAACAATTTGTTAGGTAAAATTAAAATTAAAACTTTTATAAAAAAAAATAAACCTATGTTATCTTCATTTAAAATTCTTATGAAATCGCAAAAAAGACCAAAAACTAAATTTTTAAAGGGGATTAGTAATTGGGAATCATTATTTCAAAATAGGATTAAATTTCTTTTATTTTTTTTTTCCGATTCGTTTATTCTAAAATCCAATATTAGATTTTTTCAATTTAATGGGTTTGATTTTAGAGGAACTGGGTTTTAACTTTTTGATTACTTTTAATTTTATTCATTCCATAGTAAAAATTTTTTGTTCCTAATAAATTAGTTGAGATTATAGATAGTCCTGATTTTCGACTTTCAACAAATAAGTATTTTATTAAACTTTTTCCAGAGTCGACAGAAGCTTCTTTTAACAAAAGGTGTAAATCTGCCCCTGTTAAATTTTCTGCAAGAGTGTTTATGAAAAGGGAAAGGTTTAGATATGGTATATGTTTTATATTTTTAAGAATTGTTTTTAATATAAGAAATTTTCCTTCTAAACTCGGATATGGTACTGGTAAAATTTTATCAATTCTTCCTGGTCTAAGAAGAGCTTTATCAATACAACTTGGTCTATTTGTTGCCCCAATAAAATAAATTTTATGCTCTCTAGTTAATGAATCGATTTCTGTAAGCAATTGGTTAACAATACGATCATTCGATGATGTTCCCGGTGAATCTTGCGATAATTCTCTTTTCGAAGCAACAGAATCAAATTCGTCAAAAAAAATTATAGTTGGATCAAACAGTTTTGCCTTGAGAAAAATTTTACGAATTCCTTTTTCCGATTCACCTAAAAATTTGTTAAGTATTTCTGGTCCTTTAACAAAAATAAAATTGGCACCTGATTCTCTGACAACAGCGTTAATTAATAAGGTTTTTCCACACCCAGGGGGGCCATAAAGTAAAAGTCCTATGCCGTGATCATATCCAAATAAATTTTTATGTTCATATTTTATTGGTTCGATTATATATCTACTTAAAACTAGTTTAATTTTTTCTAATGCTCCTATATTTGACCATTGAACATTAGGAATATCAGTGAATCCGTTTCTGGATAAATTTGGATCAATTAATATTTTTCCCTTGTTTAAATCTTTTTTGGTAATAAAAGATTTTGTATTTTTTTCTTCTTCATAAAAACTGCTTTTCATTAAGGATTTACTAAACCTTGACAAAGACAAATTGATACAAACTGAAATAAGTCGAAATAAATCACCCGATAGATAGTTCTTAGTTGTAGATGCAAGAAATTCTGGTTCAAAATCAAAAAAAAAAGGAGGGTGGGGACTCAAATTGGTAATTATTTTCAATCTAGTGGAAAAAGATGGAACTTTAAATTTTATTTCATTATCAAATTTTACTAGACTACTAATAGAATTATCTATTTGATCAGCAGAGCTAGTTGTCCCTATCATAATTACACATGTATTTTTTTTTTTTTTTAATTCATCTATCGAAAACAAAAGTTGGTAAAGTAGGTTTTTTTCATAGTCTCTCAAACCATTTTCTTTTTTCGGGGCAAAGTTTTCAATTTCATCTATAAACAAAATTGATGGTGAATTTTTTGAGGCTAAATTAAATAAACTTTGAATTTTTTTTCCGTTTACTTCGGAAACCGAATTAAATATTTTTTGAAAAGATAAGTAAAAAATTGGCAAATTAAGTTCTCCTGCTAGCGTATGAACCAATAAGGTTTTTCCACTTCCCGGTGGACCTTTCAATAGAATCCTTTTAGAAGTTTCCAAATTAGTTTCCCGAAATAACCTAAAGTTGATTACAGGTAAAAATATGAATTCTCTAATTTGAGGCAAAAATTCTTCAATCCCAGCATAGTTTATAAACCTAAATTTTTTTTGTGAAATCTTTGATCCTAATGGAACCTTTTTACATATCTTAAATTGAAGGTTAGAAATTTTTTCAGCAAAGATATCTTTTTTTTCTATTCTATTATCCTCTTTAATTTTTATTTTTGGAAAAATTTTAAAAAATTTTTTTTCCGAGAAAACTATGAAATTTTGCTTTTTATTATTCATCTTTTGATTGAACGAAAAATTTTTAAAATGAAATGAAAAAAAGAATGGAATTTTCAAATTTTTCCCAATAGAGTAAATTCCGCAAAATAAATATTTTATAAATTTATACATATTCTTAGAAAATGAGTTTATAAAATTAAATATCTATTTTTATCTAGTTTAGCTATCGAAGTAATTCTTAATAGTTTTTTAACTTTTTTCGAATTGTATGTTTTAAAGATTTACTTATAATAATCAAATAAATAATTTAAACATTTTTACTTATTTATTAAAAAATTAATGTCTAAACTAAATCTTCAAAAAAGATTAGCTGCATCTATAATTAAATGTGGGCGACGGAAAATTTGGATAGATCCCAATGAAACAAATGAAATTTGTTTAACCGATAGTCGTAAGTAGAATGTTCTTTTTTTTCTTAAATTTAAAAAAATAATCAAATAAAAACTAAAACCTAAGGATCAAATATAAGAAAATTGATAAAAGAAGGCAGTATAATAAAAAAAAATTCGAAAAAACATTCCAAAAATTCAATTAGAGAAAGAAAAGAATCGAAAAAAAAAGGTAGGCATAGTGGAGTTGGTAAAAGAAAAGGAACAAAAAATGCCCGAACTCCAATTAAAAAACTATGGATTATTAGACAAAGAGTTCTTCGAAATTTCTTAAAAAAATCAAAATCAAATTCGAAAATCTACAAACATCTTTATAGAGAACTTTATTTAAAATGCAAAGGAAACGAATTTAAAAACAAAAGAACATTAATCGAATATATACACAAAGCAAAAACGGAAAATAATCGAAAATCATTACTGTTTAAAAAATTTGAAAAAAAAAAAGAAAAAAAAGTTTCAAACAGAGAAAAAAAAATTCAAAAATTTAACCAAAAAATGATTCAGATTGGAGCCAAAATTTAAATTCCAATCCAATTAAATTGAATAGAATTTAAAACTTTTTTTTTATTTTATAATTTATGTTAGGAGTTGGAACAAATTTTAAATTGAAATTATACTTATCAGAGAAAGTTTTCATTCAATTAATTTCAAACCAAAAAATTACTGGAATATTACGAGGATTTGATCAATTTTTAAATATTGTTATAGATGAAGGTTATATTATCAATAAAAAAGAAAAGAAATCGATCGGCACCGTTTTAATTCGCGGTGATATGATAATATCTCTTGGTAAATTTTAATTAAAGTAATTTTTTTACCAGAATTTATTTAATGTGATAAATTTTTTATTATTTTTTGTAGATAAATAAGGAAGATTGATATCAACAAGTTTAAATCATTAAGAGAAAAACATTTTACTTGTGAAGGATAGGTACCAATGGAAATCAAATGCTTTCCATCCAAAGTTTCTTTGGTAAATGAAGTTGAAAAAGGAAAACAAAAATCTGGAACCGAGAAAAAGTTTCCTTTCTGAGTATTTTGTATTACCGAAGTTTTTGGCCACATTTATGAAATTTCAACGAAATTTCGATTCAGATATTATCGATTTCCAAGTTCTTTCTAGAAATTGGGAAAAACTAACTTTTTTGCGATCAGATAGAAAGCTAGATTTTCATACCAAATCAGGTCTTTAC
>Ga0315899_10001404_pt1 | contig 27404 bp, 23 predicted proteins | sample LakEriMetagenome_2_FD_203518 | JGI IMG/M metagenome (GOLD analysis project Ga0315899, IMG submission 203518) | Freshwater fungal communities from buoy surface, Lake Erie, Ohio, United States - Buoy 4 MA112 | ecosystem: Environmental > Aquatic > Freshwater > Lake | place: USA: Lake Erie, Ohio... | reverse complement strand
CCCAAGCGGCGCTGTGGCGATCCGCCGCGGCCTTTGCGAAATTCGCGTATCTCTTCGATGCCATAAAGCACTTCGCCCACGCCGTAGCGGTTGGTCGTGGGCGCGTCGTGGAACAGGGCGTCCATCGCTGGAATATCATCCTCCATCAGCGCGCGCTCATATTCTTGGAAAGCGGCCGTGATTTCCTTCAGCAGGATCGGATCGTCGATAGTCATAAAGGGTGGACCTCCATCCAGTGGCGGGCGATATCGATGCGGCGCGCGACCCAGGCGTCACCGCTGGTGATGACGTGGTCGAGGAAGCGGGCAAGGGCGCGGGCGCGGGCGGGGCGTCCAGCGATGCGACCATGCAGGCCGACCGACATCATTCGCCCGCCTTCCTCGCGCAACTGGTCGAACGTGTCGCGCAGATAGCGGAAAAACTGCTCGCCTTCGGTAAAGCCGTTATAGGCCACCATCTTCATGTCGTTGGCGTCGAGCGTGTAGGGGACGATCAACTGGCCCTGGCTGTAATAGGGCAGGTCATCGGCATAGCTGTCCGCGTCGTAGAGGAAGCCGCCCTCCTCACGCACCAGCCGCGCGGTGTTGGGTGATGTGCGCCCCTGATACCAACCCAGCGGGCGCGCGCCGGTCAGCTGCTTATGGAGGGCGATCGCCTGCGCGATATGCTCCCGCTCCACATCCTCTGGCACATATTGATAGTCGATCCACCGAAATCCATGGCTCGCGATCTCCCAATCGGCGCGCAGCATCGCCTCGACCGCTTCCGGGTTCATCGCCATCGCGCTCGCCACGCCGAAGACGGTTACCGGCAGTTCCCGGTCGGTGAACAGCCGGTGCAGCCGCCAGAAGCCGGCGCGGCTGCCATATTCGTAGAGGCTTTCCATCGCCATCGCCCGATCCGGGTGGCTGGCCGCGCCGACCATTTCGGACAGGAAGGCTTCCGACCGCGCGTCGCCGTTTAGAACCGAATTTTCCGCGCCTTCCTCATAATTGATCACGAATTGCACGGCGACCCGCGCGCCGCCGGGCCAGCGCGGATCGGGCGGACTGGCGCCAAAGCCGATGAGGTCGCGGCTCATCCCTCCCACGCCTCCATGGCGGCGTCCACTGCCGCGCCCGCCGGCAGACTGTGCCCCTCGCGGCGCAGGCAGGCTTCCAGCGCGCCGAGCGTGATCAGCGCTTTGTGCCGGGCGGCATTGTAGCCCATCGCGCCGATCCGCCAAATCTTGCCGGCGAGCGGACCGAACGCCGTGCCGATCTCGATCTCGAACGCCTCGCGCATCATCGTGCGGATGCGTTCCCCATCGACGTCGGCCGGGATATAAACCCCGGTCACATTGGTCATGCGATGGGCATCGTCGCCAAAGACGGTCAGCCCCATGGCGCGCAGCCCCGCCGTCACCGCGCGGCCGGCGCGCGCATGACGGGCACAGCGTGCCTCCAGACCTTCCCCCAGCATGATCCGGGCACATTCCCGCGCGGCGTAGAGCATCGACGTCGCCTCGGTATGGTGGTTGAGGCGCTTTTCGCTCCAATAGTCCATGATCATGGCGAGATCGAAATAGTTGGACCCGATGCGCGCCCCCGCGCCGTCCATCGTCCCTGCCGCCCTTATGCCGGCTTCGACGTGGCGGCGGTTGAAGATATGGTCTGCGGCGCGGTCCGAAATAGTGATCGGTGCCGAGCCGGAAGGGCCGCCGAGGCATTTCTGAAGCCCGCCCGTCACGATATCCGCGCCCCAGCGGTCGCTCGCCATTTCCATGCCGCCGATGGTGGCGGTCGCATCGACATAGAGCAGCGCGCCGGCGGCGTGGGCAAGTTCGCCCACGCCATCGAGCGGCTGCGCCATCGTGGTTGAGGTATCGCCGTGCACGGTCGCGACGATCTTCGGCCCCACCCGTTCGACTGCGGCGGCGATGGCGTCCAACGGCACCGTTTCGCCCCAGGGGGCATCCACGGTTACGACGATCGCGCCGATCCGCGCCAATATCTCCTGAAGCAGCAGCCCGAAGCGGCCGAAATTGACCACCAGCACGGTGTCGCCGGGGGTGACGAGACTGATGAGCGACGCCTCTATTGCCGCGCGCGCGGTGCCATCGATCAGCATGGTCCACCGATTGTCGGTGCCGAAGATCGGGCGATAGAGCGCCATGACCTGGTTCATATAACCGGTCATTTCGGGATCGAACTGACCAAGAAGGTCCGCGGACATGGCGCGCAGCACGCGGGGATGCGCGTTGACCGGCCCCGGCCCCATCAGCAGGCGCTGCGGCGGGTCGATGTCGCCGAAGAACGTCGGGTCAGGCAGCGGCAAAAGAACCTCCCAGTCGATCGATGAAGCCCAGCATCACCTGTAGCGCGATTTCGGCGTCAGCGGGATCGACATGTTCGGCAGGATTGTGGCTGACGCCGTCCCTGCACCGGATGAACAGCATGCCGGTCGGACAAAGCGCAGCCATGACCATCGCGTCATGCCCCGCTCCGGACACGAGGCGAAAGGGCGGCTGGCCGGCGTCGGCTATCGCCGCGTCCATCATGTCCATGAGTTCGGTCGCGCTGGGGCTGGCCGGCAGGTCGTGGATGAGATCGACCGAGAGCGTCAGCCCGCGCGCACGGGCGATGCCTTCAAGTGCGGCGAGGATCTGCCCGGCGGCGCGGTCGCGGCGGGCGGGATCGCCGGAGCGGATATCAATAGTGAAGCGCGCTTCGCCGGGGATGACATTGGACGCAGCCGGCAGCACCTCGATCCGGCCGACCGTGGCGACGAGATCGGAAGCGTCATTCTTCGCGATTCGTTCGATCGCCAGCAGCATCTCCGCGGCGCCCGCCAGCGCGTCGCGGCGCAGCGTCATAGTGGTGGTGCCGGCATGGTTGGCCTGGCCGGTGACGACCGCCTGGTAGCGCAACTGCGCAGCGATGCCTGTGACGGTGCCGACGGCCAGCCCCTCCGCCTCGAGAACCGGGCCTTGCTCGATATGCGCTTCGAGATAGGCGAGCGGTGCGGCTCGGCGCGCCTCCAGAAATCGCGTCATGCCAGCGAAGGCGGACATGGCAGGGGAAGAGAGATGCCAGCCTTCACTGGCATCACGATGGAGGGAAAGGGCATCTTCCAACGGCACCCCATCGCCGTCCACCACATCCAGCGCTTCTGCCTCCAGCACGCCCGCCACCGCGCGGCTGGTCAGCATGGCGGCGGGAAAGCGCGATCCTTCTTCGTCACCGAAGGCGATGACCTCGACCGGGAATGGCATCCGCTTTCCCGCCCGGTGCAGTGCATCCACCGCTTCCACGCCAAGCATGATGCCGAGCGGCCCGTCATAGCGCCCCCCATCCTTCACGCTGTCCAGATGGCTGCCGATCAGCAGCGGCGGCGCATCGGCGATCAGCCCCTCATACCGTCCGATGAGATTGGCGGCCGGATCGACCCGGACGCTCATGCCTGCTTCCTCCATCCAGCCGGCCAGCGCGCCTTGCGCTGCCGCATAGGCCGGGGTCAGATAGGCCCGGAACAGCCCGCCCTCCATGTCGCTATAGGGCGCGACGCCCAGCGCGTCACAGCGCGCCACTGCCCGTACGCCACCACTCACCATGCCGCCACCGCGCCGTCGCTGCGCGGATCCGTTGCACCGTCCAGCCTTCCATCGGAATGCCGCACGATCGCGCCGGCATGACCCATGGTCGCGGTCAGCGGCCCGACGCGCTCGACATCATGACCCGCGATGGCGAGATCAGAATAGAGCCGCTCATCGAAACCATCTTCCAGTTTCAGCGTGGTGCTCTCCTCGCCCCAGGTACGGCCAAGCAGCCAGCGGGGCGCGCTGATCGCCTGTTGCAGGTCGACCGCGAAGCGGGCGTAGCGAGTGAAGAGCGCCGCCTGCGTCTGCGGCTGCCCTTCGCCACCCATAGTGCCATAGGCCATGACGCGGCCGTCGTCGAACCTGGCAAGCGCGGGGTTGAGGGTGTGGAAGGGCTTGCGACCGGGCTTGAGCGCGTTCCAGCCGCCCGGCGCGAGGCGAAAGCTGGAGCCTCTGTTCTGCCAGGTGATGCCGGTCCGCGGCAGCACGACGCCCGAGCCGAACTCGAAATAGGTCGACTGGATGCAGCTGACGACGCGCCCCTCGCCGTCCGCCGCCGCGAACCAGCAGGTGTCGCCCCATTGCGGCGGCGGCGGCCATGACAAGGCGTGGGCCGGATCGATCTTCGCGGCCAGACTGTCGAGCGCGCCCGGATCGTCCAGCAGCCCCTGATAGTCATAATCGTGGAAGGCGGGGTCACCGACATGGGCGTCGCGCAGCAGGAAAGCCTGCTTGGTCGCCTCGATCAGGCCATGCACATGATCGAAGCCGTCGGCGCTCCCGGCCTTCAGCCGATCGAACAGGGCGAGGATCAGGAGCGAGGCGAAGCCCTGCGTCGGCGGCGCGCTGTTATAAAGGGTCGCGCCGCTGATCCGGGTTTTAAGCGGCGTCGCGAGGAAGGCGTCATGTGCAGCAAGATCGGCAGCGGAGACCGGGCTGCCCAGCGCTTCCAGATCGGCGACAATGTCGGCGGCCAGAGCGCCGGTGTAGAAACCCGCCAGGCCATCGGCCGCCAGCCGTTCCAGGGTGTCAGCTAGGGCAGGCTGTTTCAGTATGTCGCCTTCAATCAAAGGCCGGCCTCCCGGCTCAAAGATCGCGCGATACGCCCCCGGCTGCGCGCGCAGTTCCCCGCCCTTGGCTGCTGCGATGCCGGCGCCGCCCTTCGTCACAGCTATGCCCGCCCTGGCATGGGCGATGGCGTCGCGTAGCAGGCGGTCGAGCGGCATCGTCCCGCCGCTGCCCACCAGTGCCGCCTCCCAGCCGGATATGGTTCCTGCAACCGTATTGGCCGCCAGCGGGCCGCGCGTCGGCACAGCGTTCATCCCCGCGTAGAGCGACAGATCGGCCTTCATCGCTGCGCCGCCGCAGCCATGGATGCCGCGCACGCGGCCGTCCGGCTCGGCGATGAGCCAGAAGCCGTCGCCGCCTATCCCGGTCATATGCGGGTAGACGACAGCCAGCGTCGCCGCGATCGCGACACAGGCTTCCACCGCGTTACCGCCGTCGCGCAGCACCTCGCGCCCGGCCTCTGCGGCAAGATAATGAGGCGCGGTCGTCATGCCGTGCCGGCCGGAAACGGTTTGCATCGCCATCAGTCCGGCAAGGCCGCGATATAGGCGCGCACGACATGCGCGCTGTTCACCGACGCCAGATGCTCGAATGTATCCTCCATATTCTTGGTGGCATCGCCGCCGGCTAGGTCGGAGAGGCTGCGGAAGAAGATGGCCGGCACGCGATTGGCATAGGCGACCTGGGCAACCGCCGCGCTTTCCATGTCCAGTAGGCGCGCGCCCCAAGCCCGGTGCAGATATTGGCGAAAGGCCGCGTTGTCGGCGAAGATGCCGGCCGATACGCCGGTGCCGCCGACGACGATCTTCGGCGATTTCGGCAGGCAGAGCGCGGAACCGGGCAATGCTTCGGGATGAGGCGGAACGCAGCGCTCCAACTGGACCTGCGGCGCGATTTTCCGGGCCAGATCCAGCAACGATGGATCGACGGGCAAGCGGAAGACGCGCTTTGCCGGCGTTGCCTCGTTGCCGACGCTGGTGCCGCGCGGAAAGATGAAGTTCCAGTTGGCGGGCGCGTCCGGCCCGGCATTTTCGGGCGGGACATAGCCGGTTCTGGTGCGCCGGGCGAAGCTCGCCTCCAGATATTGCCCCCAGTTGTCCGCCACGATCACGTCACCGATCGACAGCGCCGGATCGACACCGCCGGCGATGCCCGAAAAGACGATGCGCTTCACGGCGAAACGGTCGATGACGATCTGGCTGTTCATCGCCGCGTTCACCATCGACACGCCGCTCATCATCAGGATGACGGGCTTGCCCGACATCGTGCCGGTCAGCAGCGTCATGCCGTTGATCCTGTGCTCTTGCGGCTGCTCTACATGGGCGACCAGCGCATTCCATTCCGGCCGGTAGGCGGTCATCACCACCGTGCGGGGCGTCTCGTCCAGCTTCTGCGCGAAAGCGGGTGCGGCGAAGAAGGACAGAAAGGCAAGAGCCAGAAAGCGGATCATGCGGCGGACATCCAGACGAAGCGGACGACGAACAGCCCGGCGAGGAGGAACAGGAACCAGTCGGTCCGCGTCGCGCGGCCGCGGATCAGCTTCAGCGCCGCATGGGCGGTGATGCCGAAGGCCAAGCCGTTCGCGATGGAGAAGGTGAGCGGGATCATCGCCACGGTGAGGAAGGCGGGGATCGCCGCCATCGGGTCTTCCCATTCGATCTCCGTCAGCGGCAGCAGCATCAGCCCGCCGACGATGATCAGGGCCGGCGCGGTCGCCGCCAGCGGAACGATCTGCGCGTAAGGGGCGACGAACATCGTCGCCAGAAACAAGATGCCGGTTACCACGGCGGTGAGGCCCGTGCGTCCGCCGGCCTGCACGCCCGCTGCGCTCTCGACATAGGAGGTGACCGTGCTGGTGCCCGCAATCGACCCCACCATGGTCGCGACCGCATCGGTCATCAGGATGCGGTTGAGGCCGGGGATGCGGCCCGCCGCGTCGATCAGCCCCGCGCGTTTGGTGACGGCGACCAGCGTGCCGATATTGTCGAACAGGTCGACGAACAGGAAGACGAACAGGATTTCGATGAGGCCGATGCCGTGCGACCCGGTCAGGCCGAACACGCCGGGCAGGTCGAGCTTGAACGCCGTGCCGGTCAGCGCGGATAGGTCATAGGGTTCGGGGTTGACCGTCACCTGCCCCGTCAGCCAGCCGATAATGGTCGTGCCGACGATCCCGAATAGCATTGCGCCGCGCACATTCCAGACGCTGAGCGCGCCGATTACCGCCAAGCCAAGCAAGGCCAGAGCGGCGCCCGGCGCCTTGAGGTTGCCCAGCGCCACGAAGGTCGCGGGATTGGCGGCGATGATGCCGGCATTTTTGAGGCCGATGAAACCGATGAACAGGCCAATACCCCCCGCTACCGCCGCGAACAGATAGGGCGGGATCACCGCCACGATCATCTGCCGCACCCCGGTCAGCGTCAGGATGAGGAAGGCCACGCCCGAAATGAACACGCAGCCCAGCGCCACGGGCCAGGGCACCCCCATCTGACCAACGACAGTGAAGGCGAAATAGGCGTTGAGCCCCATCCCCGGCGCCAGCGCCAGCGGCGTGTTTGCGACCATGCCCATCAAAATGGAAGCGAAGGCGGCTGCAAAGCAGGTCGCCGCCGCGACCGAGGCGACCGGCATCCCCGCCGCGCTCAGGATCGATGGGTTGACCAGAACGATATAGGCCATGGTGAGGAAGGTGGTGATGCCTGCCAATATCTCGGTACGGGCGGTCGTGCCGCGCTCCGTCAGGGCGAAATAGCGGTCCAGACGGCTGGCCGCCGGCGGCGATGTCGCCGCCGCGTCCAACGAAACGGCATCGGTCATATTGGATCCCCCTGAAACAAGCCCGTCGGCAATGTTACGCCGATCTGCCCCTCTTCTTCCAGCATTGCGGCGAGGCGGAATAAAGTGGCTTCCTCGCCCGCCTTGCCGATTAACTGGATGCCGATCGGCAACTGGCCGGGCCGGTTGAGCGGCACGCACAGGGAGGGGAGGCCGGTGAAGCTGATCGGCTGACTGTGGATGCCCAGGTCCGCGCGGGCCGGAGACCAGGCTCCGTCGATGAGGATGCGGGGATCGGCGATCAACGGCGCGACACAGGGCGTTGCCGGCGCCAGCAGGACGTCATGATCAGCGATCAGCGCACTTATCCGTTGGCGATAGTGCTTCTTGAAGTCCTGTGCGGCCTCGTAGAGTTCAGGCGGCAGCAGGGCACCGGCGATCAGGCGGTCGCGGGTCGCGGGATCGAACGCCATCGGATCGCGGGCCAGCGCAGCGCGGTGCAACGCCCCGCCCTCCGCCGCGGTGATCAGAAACGCCGCAGACCGTGCCGCGCCGATATCGGGCAATTCGATCAGCGGTGCGCCGGGCGCGATCTTGTCGATCGCCTCGATCTGGTCGGGATCGGCATTCTCGCGAAACCGCCCACCCAGCCGCGCGATGCGGAGCGCCTGGGTATTGGAGGAGGGCTGCTTGCCCGTCAGCGCGCGCCACACGCATTGCATGTCCTGGACTGACAAAGTGAAAGGTCCGACATCGTCGAAACTGCGGGCGAAGGGGAAGACGCCGCCCATGGGCAGCCCGCCATGGGTCGGTTTCAGGCCGTAGGTGCCGGTGAGGCTGGCGGGAACCCGCACCGATCCGTTGGTGTCGGAACCAAGCGAGAAGGGCAGCAAGCCGGCGGCAACGATGGCCGCCGATCCGCCGGACGATCCGCCCGCCAGCCGTTCCCGGTCATGGGGATTGCGGGTCGTGCCATGGTGTGCGTTGATCGTCGCGAAACCATAGGCGAACTCGTCCATGTTGAGCGTCGCGACCAGCACCGCCCCGGCCGCCCGCAGCATCGTGATCGCTTCGGCATCGGCGGTCGCGGGCGGCGTGCCGGCGTAGAGGCTGGAGCCTGCCGTCGTGGGCAGCCCCTCCACATCGAACAGATCCTTGACACCATAGGGCACGCCGGCGAGTGGTCCCGGATCGCCGCCCCTGGCCACGATCGCGTCCACTGCCTCCGCCTCCTTGCGTGCCCGCTCGGCGAGGAGGCGGGTGACGGCGACCAGCCTTCCCCCTTCCCGGTCCAGCCCGGACAGGCACTGTTCCAGCACAGCGACGGCCGTTACTGCGCCGGATCGGACCGCATCGGCAATGGCGGTGACGGAGGTCATTCGCATTCCGCGCCCCTTTCCGTCAACAGCGTACGGGCGTGCCGGTCAAGCAGCGCCAGATTGGCGAGTACGCCCGGCATGCAGGCTGCAAGGATCGGCAGATCGAGCGTCGCCGCCGCCGCGAAGACATCTTCGTCGGTCAGCGGAATGGCGGGCGGGGGCGTTTCGGCCATGTCAGCCTGCCTCCATCTGGCGACGATAGCGCGCGGCCAGCATGGCGCAGACGAACAGTTGCAACTGGTGGAAGATCATCAGGGGCAGCACGATCATGCCGACGCTGGCCGGCGCGAACAATGCACCTGCCATTGGTACGCCCGATACCAGGCTTTTCTTCGAGCCGCAGAACAGCAGGACGATTGCGTCCTCGCGCGGCAGTTTAAGCATCCTTGCGGCCAGCAGGTTGGCCCCCATGACGATCGCCAGGATGAGGGCACTCAGCACCAGCAGCGCCGCCATGTCCCGCCATCCCAATATCAGCCAGATGCCGTTCACCACCGCAGCGCTGAAGGCGGAATAGACGACCAGCAGGATCGATCCGCGATCCACGATCTGCAGGACAGCCTTGTTGCGGGCCACGAAAGTGCCGATCAACGGACGCAGCAAATGACCCGCGACGAAGGGCAGCAGCAGTTGCAACAGGATGGCTTCGATCGAATGCCAGCTCATCTGTACGCCGCTGCCGCTGGTCGTCATCGCAAGGCTGACCAGCAGCGGCGTCAGCACGATGCCGATCAGGTTGGAAAGCGAAGCGCTGCACACCGCCGCTGCAACATTGCCGCCGGCGATTGCCGTAAAGGCGATCGACGACTGTACCGTCGAAGGCAGCAGCGTCAGATAGAGCAGGCCCGACAGCAGCAGCGGATCGACCCACCCGCCCGACAGGTCGACTACGGCCAGGCCGATCGCTGGAAACAGCAGATAGGTCGATCCGAATACCAGCAGATGCAGCCGCCAGCTGCCGATACCCTGCACGATAGCCTCGCGTGACAGCTTTGCGCCGTGCAGGAAGAACAGGAGCGCGATCGCCAGATCGGCGATCAGCCCGACCCATGCCGCCGCAGCGCCCCGAACCGGCAGGAACGAGGCCGCTGCAACCGTCGCGATCAGGAACAGCAGGAACGGGTCAACGGAAGGAATAAAGCGGATAGCGCGCATGCGTGATCCTGATGCCTGTTTCGCCCCTATCGATCCAACGCAATGATCGGCACGGATCGTTGCAAAAAATAGCGCTCGCCATGCACGCTGCCGAATCTTCGGGTCGCCGAGATCGTCTGTTTCCCCTCGAAACGGAATTGCTCCGGCTGGTATGGGCGATCAACCGCCGTACGGTCGACGGCCAGGTCAATCAGAAGGGATGCAGACGCACTTCCACAGGATGAGAGTTGACTAGCCTGTTCGTCTTGGCCCACGCTGCCGCCTCGACCACGGCAAGGCGAGAGACGAGGATTTGATTGGGGGCGTTTCAGGCCGGGTCGACGATCCGGGGCGGACCAAATCGGGCATTCTAACAGTCACTAGCCGCGATTTCGCGGAATATGGTCTGTCTGGCGGGCGGGTCGACGACAATCGGAGTAGAAAATGAGCGTTCTCGTCTATGTGATTAACGGGCCCAACCTTAACCTGCTTGGCAAGCGGGAACCCGAAATTTACGGTAGCGAAACCCTCTCCGATGTCGAACGCGACTGTTGCGAAGTGGCGAATAGCGAGGGGCTGCAACTCCGCTTTCTCCAGTCGAATGCTGAATTCCAGATCATCGACTGGATCCACGAAGCGCGCGAGCGTGCGGCGGCCATTGTCATCAATCCGGCTGCCTTCACTCACACCTCTGTCGCGATACTCGACGCGCTGAACGCGTTTGAAGGGCATGTCGTTGAAATCCACATCTCGAACGTCCACAAGCGCGATGTGTTTCGCCATCACAGCTATGTGTCGGGCCGTGCCGACGCTGTCATGGCTGGCTTCGGCACGCATGGCTATCAATTGGCGCTGCGCCACGTCGGCAAGCTGATCCGCGACGGGGCGTAGGGCCCTTGTCGCACGCACATTCGTAGACTGTCGTACGGTGCGCGCAACGCGTTGCGCGAGACCGGAGGCAGTTCACTGGCGAGGCTGCAGGAAGTCGTCCGGTTCAGGGAGTTGAGTTCGTGCCGGTCGTGACCTAACCAGAGATCAGATTTGTCCGAGCTTTGAATGTCACCGCGCTCGACGTGCTGGGCTTCTGCGTCGATCGCAATCGCAATATCCCGCTCCACCGTCCTCCACCCCCTGACTGCCATAGAAAGAGCAAGTCCCATGAGATTCTGCCGTTTCGGCCATCCTGGCCAGGAAAAGCCCGGTATCATCGACAGCGAAGGCCATATCCGCGACCTGTCCGCGATCGTCCCTGAACTGACGGTCGAGGCGCTTGCCACCGCCACAAGCGTGGATGTCGCCAGCTTGCCCGCGGTGGAGGGTACGCCGCGCCTCGGCGTGCCAGTGAAGGGCATCGGCAAGATCGTCGCCATCGGCCTCAATTATGAGGACCATGCGATCGAATCCAACCTGCCGATCCCGACCGAGCCGGTGATGTTCATGAAGGCGCTGTCCGCGCTCACCGGCCCAAACGATGACGTCATGTTGCCCAAGGGATCGACGCACAGCGACTGGGAGGTCGAACTGGGCGTCATCATAGGAGAGACCTGCCGCTATGTCACCGAGGACGAGGCGCTGTCAAAAGTGGCGGGCTATGTCCTCGTCAACGATGTGTCGGAACGCTTCAACCAGAAGCAGCGCGGCACTCAGTGGAGCAAGGGCAAGGGCCATGACACTTTCTGCCCGGTCGGCCCCTGGCTCGTCACGCCGGACGAGGTCGGCGATCCGCAGCATCTCGACATGTATCTCGACCTCAACGGCGCGCGGATGCAGACCGGGAACACGAAGACGATGATTTTCACCGTCGCGCAACTCATTTCCTATGTCAGCGAATATGTGACGCTTCAGCCCGGCGACCTGATGATTACCGGCACCCCCCCGGGCGTGGGTGAAGGCAAGAAGCCCGAAGCGATCTTCCTCAAGCCCGGCGACATCATGGAATTGGGCATCTCAAAGCTCGGTAGGCAGCGGCAGAATGTCGTAGAATGGCGTCATTTGGGCGATGCGGTGCTTGAATGACCACATGGCCGGGCCGGTTTGAAGGCCGCGTTGCGGTCAGCACGGGCGGCGCGACGCCAGCGACCTTCGAGGCCCCGATCCTGGCGCAACCGTCGATGGGAAGCCTTCGCCCGGTAAGGGAATCTGCCGCCATGGTCTGCTTCATGACCAGCGAGGAGCGCGACCTCATGACTGCCTCCACCTTCCACACGTCGTACGGATGCCGACCATCATCGGCTCTGCTGACGGCATGGCGGCCTGAAACCACCGGCTACTGCAACAGGGAAGGCGGAATGCCATGATCATTTCCGCCACCACGGACTTTCGCGAAGCGGCCCGGCGGCGCCTGCCGCCGTTCCTCTTCCACTATATCGACGGCGGCGCCTATGCCGAACATACGCTGCGGCGCAATGTCGAAGATCTGGCGGACGTGGAGCTTCGCCAGCGGGTGTTACGGAACGTGGCGGATTGCGATCTGACGACCGATCTGTTCGGAACCCGCATGACGCTGCCGATCGCGCTCGCGCCTGTTGGCCTCACCGGAATGTATGCGCGGCGCGGGGAAGTGCAAGCCGCACGCGCGGCAGCGGCAAAGGGCGTGCCCTTCACGCTTTCCACTGTGTCGGTCTGCGCAATCGGCGAGGTGCAGGCTGCCTCTGGCGCGCCGATCTGGTTCCAGCTCTATGTGCTGAAAGATCGCGGGTTCATGCGCGACGCGTTGGAACGCGCACAGGCCGCCGGAGTGACGACGTTGGTCTTCACCGTCGACATGCCCGTACCCGGCGCGCGCTATCGCGACGCGCATTCCGGCATGTCCGGGCCCCGTGCAGGTCTCCGCCGGATGATGCAGGCAGTGACCCATCCACGCTGGGCCTGGGATGTGGGGCTTTGGGGGCGGCCGCACGATCTGGGCAATATTTCCGCTTACCGGGGGACGCCCACGACGTTGGAGGATTATATTGGCTGGCTCGGGGCCAATTTCGACCCGTCGATTTCCTGGCGATCTCGAATGGATCCGGGATTTCTGGAAGGGGTCGATGGTGATCAAGGGGATACTCGATCCAGAGGATGCACGCGATGCGGTTCGTTTCGGCGCTGATGGGATTGTGGTGTCAAACCATGGCGGGCGGCAACTCGATGGCGTGCGGTCCGCGGCACGCGCGCTGCCGACGATCGCCGACGCGGTGAAGGGTGATATCAGCATCCTTGTTGATTCGGGCATCCGCTCCGGACTGGACGTCGTGCGGATGCTGGCGCTGGGGGCGGACATGGCGCTGATCGGTCGTGCGTTCGTATACGCGCTTGCCGCCGGCGGAGAGGCAGGCGTGTCGCAACTGCTCACGCTCATGGAAAGCGAGATGCGGGTCGCCATGGCTTTGACGGGCGTACGCTCCATCGCCGAAATCGACCAAACGATCCTTGCCGGTCAGCTCAAACAATAGCGTTCCTTGGGCTGACGCAAAATTCGTCGTTATTGGCTGCATTTTGAAAGACGCCTGCGCTTTGTGCGGCCGGCAGCGAGACAGATGGTCGTTTCCATGACGGTGCGGGGTGGGGAACGGGGGGATGTCGCTTACGTTCCGTTTCCTTGCGAGAACTGAAGCCGAAGGGGTACGAATCAGGGTCCCGTGGGTGTCAGTTCACCAACGATCCTGATCCTGAAAGCGCGCCACTTCCGATCCTGGAACCTCCAACCGCCGCCGCACCCTATATATAGAGTAGGGAAATACTGGTTATCACCTTGTTAAGCACAGGAAACAATTTTTTGCACACCACGACTCTTAGCTGCTTTTAATAGCCTGTCTGTCATCTTCACCATCAAAGACAGCATGTCGCTGTGTCTATATCTGGATCAAGGACCGATGGTAAAGATTGTAGATTCGCTGGATTGGGGTACTGGCAATCCCGTTTATTACATGCTTGGCATGGGAAATTCAGTATTTGACGTTCTGAATTCGGCAAGTGGCTACGCCTATAACGCTGCGAACGACTGGGCGTTGCGCGCGATCGACGAAGATACCTTGCGGTTCGAAGTGCGGGCCGGCGATGAAATCCGCTGGGGCATCGATGTCGGCACGCACAAGGAGCGGTCCGAGATTTCGGCGGCCGATCATATCGCGCTGGGTCAGAATTTGCACACCAGCTTCGACTTCAATCTGGAGCCGGGCGCAGCCAACACCGCCAAATGGCTGCTGGTGAGCCAGCTAATTCAGTTCCCGCCAGACGTCAGCATGGCGGCGCCGCCGCCCGTCGCGATCGAGCTAGTGGGCGAGAAGCTCTCCGTGATGGTTCGGTATCAATCGGACAGCGGCAAGACGGTTGAGCAGCGTGTATGGTTGGACTCCGCCGACATCGCGCGTGGCAGTGATTATCATTTCGACGTTTATGCCAATGTCGCCAACGACGGTTCGGGCCGGGTGGTCGTGGCGATCGATGGGAAGGTGGTCGTCGATTATAGCGGACGGGTCGGCTATAATTTCGGCGGAGACCTTGCCTGGAAGCAGGGCATCTACCGCAACGAAGCCCCCGAAACCATCGCTGCGCAATTTTCCAACCTGCAGATCGATCATGGCGACATGGTCAAGATCCCCGCGCCGGGCAAATATACCCTTCCCGCAGAAGCGCCAACGCTTGCCCTGGCAAGCAGCGGCGCGGAAGGCGCCGGCGCGGAAAGCGTGTTTAACGGGCATGCCGTAGCGGGCGTCACCGTCCATCTTTACGATGGCACGAAGCTGGTGGGCACGACGCAGGCTGACGCCAATGGTGCGTTCACTTTCATCGTCGATAGCGCCGCAGGTAGCCATATGTTCAAGGCGGCCACCGAAGTCGACGGCAAGATGTCTGCGACATCGGATGACATTTCCGTTCAGGTCGGCACATCGGCCGACATCCTCGCGCGGATGGACGTCATAGCGGGTCAGGATCGCCTTGGCGCGATCGTTCTGACGGACACGCGTACCTTCACCCTCACATCCACGTCGCAGCTGGCGACCTTGATGGCCGATGCAAAGGATGCTCTGACCAAGGTGGTCGGCGGGGCCAATTTCCTCCAGATCACGGGCACCGGCGACAATCGCTATTCCACCTTCCTCGACTTGGACGGCAAGCCGACGCTGGTCATCAACGACACCTACAAAAATGGTGTGCTGATCCGGCAGACGAAGGACTATGTCACCGCCAACGCGGACGGGGTTCAGAAGGAAGTGGTCGCCTACAATGTGACCGGCCAATCCTATGTCACACAGTATCAGGCCTTCAATGCCGCCGGCCAGATGACGGAATGCGTCCGTTACCACGCGGACGGGACGTTGGATTTCCGCAGCCGGCTGCTGGATAATGGTGACCAGACGACCGAGAAGTTCAATGTCGCAGGCCTGTTGCAGTCCTATTCGATCCAGCACGCAAGCGGGCCGATCGCGATGGAGATGTATCAGGCCAACATCGTTGGCCAGCCCTATGTGGCGACATGGACGGCGCTGAACGCGGCGGGCAAAATTGTATATTCGACGCGCACCAATGCCGATGGTTCGCTGCAATATGACATGAAGATGAACCCGGACGGATCGACGATTGCACACCTCTACGGCGTGGACGGCTCGCTGGCCCAATTGACGGTCACGACGGCCGACGGCCGCACCGTCAACCAGGGCTATGCCGGCGGCAAACTTGTCAGCACGTCGACGACGTTCGCTGACAAGTCGACGGAAAATAACAGCTGGTCCGATGGTCAGCTCCTGTCCCAGACGATCACCCACATGTCCGGGCCCGTCACGAAGGAGATTTATAGCAACGGTGTTTCCGGCCAGAGCTATGCCCGGACGTACAAGGCCTATTCGGGATCGACGCTCGTAACCGAAGAGCGTTTCCATAGCGACAATACGCTCGATTACGCCCGCTACACCCTGTCGAACGGAGCGACCGAAATCCGGCGCTATGCGACAAATGGCGCCATCACCAGCGACACCATCACCGCCCTAGACGGGTCCACGGACGTCAAATCCTACACCAATGGCGTGCTGATGCGCGAAACGGTGACCTTCGCCAAGCCGGTCGATGGGGTCGCGAAACAGATCTACGAATTCAACATCGTAGGCCAGGCATCGTCCATTCGCCTCAACAGCTACGATGCCAGCGGCAAACTGGTATCGACCAGCTACCCGACCGCGACCAGTCTTCCCGACTTCGCCAAAGCGCAGCCTGTGATCACGTCGGGGGGCGAGGCCGCCCATTCGCAGCCTATTCTATCGGAAGCGGTCGACAAGGACGGGTTCCATGCGATCAACGATACGCTCGGCGCGATCGGCGGACTCGACAATGTGCATCATGTCGATACGCATCCGGTGACGCCGGCCGAACTTGATCTGCCCGCGAGCCCGGCCAATCAAGCGCCGCCGACCTTGCCCCCGGAACCCGTTCATGTAGACGCGCCGTCGCTCACCCTAAGCGCGCCGATCGGGTCGGACGGCCATGCCCAGACCACCATTGCCGGCACTGCTTCAGGCGCGGCCCGTGTGCAGATTTATGATGGCGGCAACTTGCTGGGCAGCGCCACGATCGACGGCAACGGGCATTTCAGCTTTGATCTGACGATGGGTTCTGGCCTGCATAATATCACTGCCGTTTCCGTCCATGCGACCGGCGTGACATCCCCGGCATCGACCGCTGCGTCGATGTTCGTCGGCACTGCCGCGGACTTCGTCGCCAACATCGCCGCGATCGATGCCGCGCCCAATCTGGCTGGTGTCGTCCTGACGGACGGCCAGGTGCTGAACCTGACGTCGGAAGCCCAGCTGAGGGACATCCTGTCTAACGAGCAGATAGCACTGTCGGCCATTAACGGCGCGTTCGAGTTCGTCGTCACCACAGGGACGCCGGCCAACCTCATTCGCACGACCTACGACTCGCACGGCACCAAGCTGCTCATGGTGGAGCGCGTGATGGACGGCAACGCGCTGGTGCAGGAGATCATCGAGAACCCGAAGGCCGCTGCTGGCGCGGTCGCGCGTCAGGTGCAGAGCTTCTCCCACAACGGAGAGGATTATGCATCGCAGATCGACATGTACACGGCCGATGGCCGGCTTGTGAAGGTGGTCCGATACTATCCGGACGGCGCGGTGCAATATGACCGGTCCATCGGTCCCGATGGCGTCGATACGGTGCACCAATATCGCGCCGACGGCACTTTGGAACAGCAGTCGATTGTCGACGCGCATGGCGTGACGACGCTCGACCAGATGGCGATCGACGGTTCGCTTCTGCATCGTTCGGTCATTGGAACCGCTGCGGACGAAGCCCTGTCGCTTTCCGATCATCATGGCGGATCCCTGTTCGGTGGAGCAGGCGACGACAATCTGGTCGGCGGCAACGGGAACGACATTCTCGATGGCGGCGCAGGGGCCGACCGGATGGACGGCGGCGCGGGCGACGATACCTATTATGTCGATCATGCCGGCGATCACATCGTCGACAGCAGCGGGGGCGATACCGTGCTGACGGGCCTGCGCAATTATGTGCTGGGCGACGGCTTGGAAAAGCTGACCTTCACGGGAAGCGGGAACGCCACGCTGATCGGCAACCAACGCGACAACGTCATCATTGGCGGTGCGGGCGACGACAGCCTGGATGGCGGGATGGGCAACGACATCCTCTATGGAGGGGACGGCAACGACCAGCTGAATGGCGGCCGTGGCGCGGACATCCTCTATGGGGGTAATGGCGACGATCGCTACATCGTTGATGATGTGAACGATCAGGTGACTGAATATGCGAACGGCGGGCTCGACACGGTCGCCGCCTATGTGTCCTACGCCCTGTCCGCTAACGTCGAGAATCTGACGCTGGCGTCCACCGCCGGGGCCATCAACGGCATCGGCAACACGCTCGATAATCTCATCACAGGCAACAATGCAGCGAACCGGCTGGAGGGCGGCGACGGCAATGACAAGCTCGTCGGCAATGGCGGCAATGATATCCTGATCGGGGGTGCCGGCGATGACCTTCTCATGGGTGGCGATGGCAATGACGTTCTGATCGGCGGATCGGGGAACGACATGCTTTATGGCGGCGCGGGTGCGGATCGCTTCGTCTTCCGCTATGGCGAGGCTGGCTCGAAAGGCGGCAACACCACGCGCATCGCGGACTTTTCCGTGACGCAGGGTGACAAGATCGACCTGAGCGAGTTCGATGCCAATCCAGATATGCACGGTCGCCAGGCGCTGACATACTATGCCGATCGCCCGACGACGCCGATGGACCATTCGGTCTGGTTCGTGAACAATGGCAATTTCGCCCAGTTGCATGGCGATCTGAACGGGGACGGCGTGGTCGACTTCGTGATCCGGGTCGACAATCTGAATGGCCTGCCGCTTGGCGCGAACAGCCTGATACTCTAAGTACGGGACAGAGCAGCATTATGAGGGGCCGGGTGAAAATCCGGCCCCTTTTGCGATAGGCGTTTGTTCAGCTTCGATCCTGTAGTAGCGGCATTTGATCTGCGGAGGAGTTTGCACATGCACAATGCTTGGAAGATGCTGGCTGCTGCTTCCATCCTGACATTGGCCGGCGGCGTGGCGCATGCACAGTCCGCCGCACCCAACCGGCCCTATGGCCCCCGTGGCCTGCGCGACGAGCGGCCCGTCCTCCCGCCGCCGCAGATGACGGTGGACGAAAAGAACCGGCTTGCCTACGCTGCCAAGGCCGCCCGCAACATCGATGAACTCGAAACGCTTGTTGCAACTGCCTGCAATGTTCAGGGCTGGCAGTTTTCCCTGAAGCAAAAAGACGAGAAAGGCGTTCTCGTTACGCGATCGCAAACATTGCCGACCGACAAGGTGCGTTGCATCTACTATGCGCTTTCTTTCAGCAAATATTATGTAGCTACGCCGATGAGCGAAAGGTGAGTTGCTAATAATAGCAAGGTTAACCTCGCTTTAACTTTGCGCCTCAACCGGCTTTGCATGATTCCTCGCCATACCACTCCTGAAGCAGGAGTGAATCGGTGCGGATCAGGAAGTTAGGTCATTGGAGCGCAGTAATCGCGCTCGGGGCGCTGGGGCTGACGCACGCTGACGCCTACGCCAAAAGCCCGGCACAGTCCTTTCTCGCGACAGGCGCGCAGATCGAGCCGCCACGCGGCTTCGTGATGATGTGCGATCGCACCGCAGACACGCGGCTGTGCGCCGACACCAAATCGCAGGGCGACCCTCAAATAGAAACGGGCGGCATCGTGGTCCGTGGCGGCGCATCTGCCGCCGCGCACGACCGCGGGATGAAGGCCGAAGCCGCCCGCTTTCTGAACGCGCTCCGGCCCTTGCCTGATTTGCAGTTCGCGCCGCAATTTTCGAAGGAGCCTTCCTTCGCTTCGATGCCGTTGATCGAAAGATTCCCCATCTTCGCGCCGCTTCCCGCGGTTGCGTCGCTGGCCGCGCCCGACGAGGCTGGGGCGCCCAGGGTCGAAGTTGCCGCCGTCGCGCGGCCAGTTCGCCCCAGCGCTCCGCAGGCTGTCGCTGCGGCCGACGCGATGGCGATGCTGAAAAAGGTCAACCGCGCCGTGAACGGCCGGGTACGGCAGGATACGGACATCGCGCTCTACGGTCGTGACGAATATTGGACGCGAAGCGGCGTTGGCCCACAAGCGGTCGGCGATTGCGAAGATCTCGCCATCGAGAAGCGGATCGAACTGGCCGAAGCCGGTTTTCCGGAAGATCGTCTCGCCTTTGCGATCGTCTATTCGCAGGCGGCGGGGCTGCATACCGTTCTGGTCGCTCGGCTGGACCATGCGGATGTGGTCCTCGACAACCGTACGATCGCTATCCGTCGCTGGTCGGACTCGGAATATAGCTTCATAGGCATACAGGATTTCAACAATCCCATGCGCTGGTTCGCCATCGACAAACAAAATGGCTGAGTTTCGGCCTGAGTGAAGGGTATCAGGCCCGCCTATCAGGCGGTGTCCGGTTCCCGCGCGGCGAAGATGTCTCTCTATCTGCTGCTTTGCAGGATTTCCGGGTCCTGGGGGTCGGTACGGCCAATGCGCAGACGCTTGCCCAAAGTGCGACGTGTAGGCCCCTCATAGAAGCGGACCACATAATGGCTCAGGATTGCGCAGATCAGCAACGTGACGGCCACCGTCAGATGCACCGCCGGCCATCCGTCACCCACCACGCGGCGCGCCAGCGAAAGCACGGTTGAGAGGATCGGGCGATGCAGCACATAAAGGGGATAGGATAAGCCGCCCAGCATGACGCAGATGCGTCGCTCGACATCGCCCGCTTGCCGGCCGGCAGTGGAAAGGATGATGAACGAGAACAGCAGGAAAACTGGGGGAAAGGCCGCCGCCGGCAACGGCCAGGGCAGCAGTGAGACGAGGATGAGCAGCAGCGACGCGGTCGAAAATGACATGGCGGGCACCCGGATCGCGCCGTTGCGCCACCAGCGGTAAAGGATGACGCCGCCGAAGAAGCCCGCCGAGACGCGCGGTATGCCCATCCAGGCATTATCGGTCCCCCCGCCGCCAAAACCGCCCATCGCGATCGCTGCAAGCGAAAGCGCCACGACGATGTAAAGGCGCGGCGTCGTCAGGTGGCGCGCAAATGCCGCATAGACAAAATTGATGATGGTTTCGAACATCAGCGACCATAGCACCGTGTTCGTCGGAAAGATTTCGCGTGTCGGATTGCCGAAGGTGAAAGGCAGAAGAAAGAAGGACAGCCCAACAGCAGTCGCCAATTCTCCCGCGCTCATGGCGAGAGGACTGTTCCGCCTGAAATAGAGGTCGAATATCCCGACCGCCCCGGCCAGCGCCGCGCCCAGGAAAATCATCGGGTACAGGCGCACGAAACGACGAACGGCAAAATCGCCGAACCGCATCCCTTCCGTCAACGGGCGCTCATAGGCATGGGCGATGACGAATCCGCTGAGCAGAAAGAACAGATCGACCATCAACAGGCCGTTGTTGAACATCGGCCATTCCAGCGTGGGCGAGGCGAGTCCATGGAATAGAAACACGCAGCCCGCCGCCACCCCTCGCAAACCGTCCAGGGCGATGAAGTGCGAATGCCTGCCAAGCGCGGGATGGGAAGGGGCAGGGCGTGGGCTGTTGATCATTATACGTGGTGATCGTCCAGCGACGCCCAAAGTGCAAGCGGTCCGATCACCTCAAGACCCCGTCTTTTTCCGGGCATCGCGATAGATGTCACGCAACAGAGGAAGGATGGCCTTGTCACTGTAGTGGGTTTCGATCCGGGATCGTCCAGCCGCGGCGATGCGCGTCCGCAAGGCTTCGTCCGCAAGCAGCGCATCGATGCGCTGGGCGAGCGCTGCCTGATCGCCTGCGTCGATCAGCAGCCCGTCCACGCCGTCGGTGATCAGTTCGGGTATGCCGCCGACGCGGGTGGTGACAACCGGAAGGCCACGCGCCATGGCTTCGAGCACGCTCATCGGCAGGCCTTCATTATGCGACGGCAGCACGTAGACCGACGCACGGGCGAGCAGCGCTTCCTTGGCCGCTCCCTCTATCCAGCCAGCCAGATCGATGGACCTATCCGCGCCTGCTGCCTGGATCGCCTGGCGTGCGCGGTCCAGTTCGCCGTTGCCGCCGATCACCAGCCGCGCGTCTGGATGAGCCCCGGCAACCTGCGCAAAGGCTGGGATCAGGTCAAAGACGCCTTTGCGGTCGCCCACCAGGCCCAGGAACAGCACTTCGCCGGGCACCCGCGCCGAAGCATCGGGAAGGGGCGGCACCGTCACATAATTGGGTACGACAATGATGTGCGCGCGGGGCGCGATAGTCAGGATGAAATCCCGCCAGCTTTCAGACAGCACGAGGACCCGGCTCGCGCGTTCCAGATGTCGCCGGGCCTTCTTCTTCGCCCAATCGGGCAGCGACCCATAGAAGAGCTTCATCTCCGAGCCGTGGAGATGAAGCAGCACGGGAATGCCGAAGGCGCGCGCGATGGAGGCGAACAGCCCCTTGCGCCAAAAACTGCCGCGCATGGCTGCATGAATATGGACCAGCTCGACATGGCCGCCGATCGCGAGGAGCAGGAAGCGTAGCAGGCCTTTCAGCAGCACGACCTGGCGCTTCAGGAAACCGCCATCGGCATAGGCGGCGATCAGGGTAACGCCCTCCTGCGCCAGAAAGCCGTCTCGCTCATAAGCCTCCACCACGCTGCGCATGCCGCCGCGCGCGGCGTTCCAGATCATGATCGTGCGACGCGTCTTGCTCATCGTTTTGGGGCACCGTCATAGGCGCGCGCAATTGCCTCCCACAGAGGCTTGCGGCGCAGTTGGCTGTCGAAGGGGAGGGGGCGTTGCGGCTGTCCGTCTTCACGCGCCATCGCCGGCTGACCCTGGAACTGGCTGTCAGCGTCGCTCAGACCCCAGGTCATCATGCCCAGCATCGCCGGTTCGGCAAAGGCGACCTCCAGCAGTTGAAGCGCCCGGTCCGCCACTGCCTGATCGCGTGCGGCGGGATCAGTGGGTGCTCGACGGTCATTGATGTCGAATTCGGTGATGCGCAATTTCATCCCCATCGCCGCGACGTCTGCCAGGAAACGCCGGTAGACGTCGGCGTCGAACCGCTGGCCCACGCCGATATGGGTCTGAAGGCCCATGACCTGCACCGGCGCGTTTCGCCGCTTCAACTCTTCCAGCAGCCCGAGCGTCGCGCGCCGGCGGCTTTCGTCGTCAGGGACCGCATTTTCCAGCCCATAATCATTGTAGGCGAGGAGTGTTTTCGGATCCGCATCCCTGGCCGCATGGAAGCAATCGGCGATCCAGCCGGGATCGATCGCCTTGCCGAAGGGCGCGCGTCGCATAGCCCAGGGCAGTCCGTCCCCCGGCTGCACCGCTTCATTCACGACATCCCATTCGGCGACCTTGCCGCGGAAATGCCGCACGATGTCGCCGACCCGCGCCACGATCAGCGCGTCTGCGCCGGGTTCTTGCAGAAGCGGGCGAGACCAGCCCGGTATATTGCGATACCAAAAACCCGCATGGCCGCGCACCTCGATGCCCGACCGATGCGCGAAATCCACGATCTGGTCGGCGCGGGCATAATCCGGCTTGCCGCGGCGCTTTTCCGTCTCGCCCCATTTCATTTCGATGCCGGGAACGACGATGTCGCATTCCTGCTGGATCACCGATGCAAGCGGGCCTGCCGTCTGGGTCGCCAGCATCATGCTGCCAAAGCTCATTCCGCGCCTTCGCGCGCGCCAGCGAAGGCCTTGCGCCTTGGCTTCGGGCGTTGCGAAATGCCGCGCGGCACGCATGCCGCTGCTTGCTCCCACTGACATGACGCAGCATAGACCAGCGACGATCGTGCGTCTGGAAGCGGCCATCAAGCAAGGAACCCCTTTTGTCATGTGACCAGCAGCAGCGACAGATGTTTTCGGAACCGCAACCAGTTCCTGAACCCCCATCGCGACTATAGTGCCTCGTTCCGGAATGTTATAGGAATTTTTTCGCAGTTGCGATATGGATCGGGAATGGCAGCAACTTCCCGCTCTCGCGCTTCGCATCTCCGCCGGATGTGCGTGCTGCTAGCGCCTGTCCTTGTGGCGATTGCCTTGTTCATTGGGGGCGGAAACATGATCGCCCCGTCCGCCCGGTCGGTAGCTGCGCCCTTCAAGTCGTGCGCGTCTGCGCTTACCGGCAGGCGCATCACTGTGCCGCCGCGTCAGGATGCGTTCGGTTCCGCGCAGCGTCTGCCTCCTTTGCCGCTGAAGGCGGGAGAATATGTGCTGACGATCGACGACGGTCCCGATCGCACGTCCACTCCCGTGCTGTTGGACTTGCTGCGGCAAAATTGCGTCCATGCGACCTTCTTCCTCATCGGTCGTCGCGCGACGGCGACGCCCGACCTGGCGAAGCGGATCGTCGCGGAAGGCAATGGCATCGGAAGCCATTCGCAGAATCATCGCAACTTCTCGGGGATGTCGCTGGACCAGGTCCGCGATGAAATCGTCGACGGCGCGGATTCAGTGGAAAGAGCGGTTTACGGGCGCGCGCGGAGCAAGGGTGAGCGACGGCTGATGCGACTGCCGGGTGGGCCGGGCGTTCCGCTCATCCCGCCCCAGCCGTGGCGCGCCATTGCCAGGGATAATGGTCTGATCCTGGCCGGTGTGGATGCCAGCCCGGAGGATTGGCGCAACGATCCACCCGATGTCAGTTTCAAGCGCCTGCTGGGTCGCCTGCCCGACCGCGGGGTCATTCTATTGCATGACGGACAATCCAACACGCCGGCACTGTTAAGGATGATCCTGTCTGAAATGGCGCGAAGAAGGGCGAAGATCGTCACCTTGGATTAAATTTTCTTTTTTATGATTTGGAACATTACGCATTAACCACAATGATGCATTTAACGATGCTGGGCATGTCGGGGGACGTGTCAGGATCGGGGCAGGCAGGGCAGGGCTCCATAGAAGGGTGTGATGGCGGCAGATAACTCCTTGCGACGCAGCGCGATGCGCGGCGGCGTTTATCTTATCGGGCGACAGGCTCTTGGGGTTTGCCTCAAGCTCATCGGCGTGATGCTGATCACGCGCGTCTTGGGGCCAAGCGAATATGGCTCCTACGTGACAGCCTTCAATGTCTATCAATATGCGCTGTTGTTGGGACAGGCGGGGGTGGGCGTGTATCTGCTGCGCTACCCCGGCACCGTGCCGGACATTGCGATACGGACATCCTATTCGCTGCTGATGTTCACGGCGGCCATCCTGTTCATTGCGATGGAAGGGACGCGTGGCCTGGTCGCCGGATGGAGCGGCGTGTCGGGCTATTATTCCGTCATGGCGGTGGTGGCGGTGGCGCTGCCGTTCCAGCTCCTGTCCATTCCCGCGACGATCGGGCTGGAGCGCGATCTTAACTACCGCAACGTCGCCGTTATCGAAATCGGCGGCGACGTTGCCTATTATGCGATCGCCGCGCCGCTGGCGCTGATGGGATATGGCGCGTTTGCCCTGGGGGTGGCGCTGCTTGTCCAGAAGATGATGTTCTGTGCGCTCGCCCTCTACATGGCGCGCACGCTGCCGCGGTTCGGCTTCGACCGGGCCACCGTCAAGGAAACGGTCCGCTATGCCGCCACCTTTTCCTTCGCCAACTGGGTGTGGCAGCTGCGAATGCTGGTCAACCCGCTGATCGCCGCCCCTGTAATCGGCGCGCATGGCGTGGGCCTTATCGGCATGACGGTCGGGATTCTTGAGATGCTTTCCATCGCCAAGACCATCGCCTGGCGGCTGTCCGTATCGATCCTGGGGCGTGTGCAGGACAATCTGGACAAGTTGCGGCAGGCGGTGACGGAAGGAATGGCGCTCCAGACCCTTGTGGTGGGGGCGCTGCTGCTGGGCTTCAGCTGGACCGGCAGCTATGTCGTGCCGCTGGTGTTCGGGGCCCGCTGGGCGCCGGTCATGACCTATTTCCCCTATATCGCGCTGTCCTATGTCACGATCGCGACGTTCAACGTCCATTCGGCGGTGATGTCGGTCATCGACCGCAATCGCGACCTTGCCATCTATCATCTGATCCATGTCGCGGTATTTGCGGGAACCACATGGTTCGCGGTGCGCCAGGTCGGCGCGATAGGCTATGGGTACGCGGAACTCGCGGCCATCCCGACCTATCTCGTCATGCATATCGTGCTGACGCGCGCGGTGGGGTCGCCCAATTACAGCGTCGCCGCCTTGTGGTGGGTGGCTTGCGCCATCGGCCTGTTCTGGCGTGAACTGGGCCTGTGGGCGATCGCTGTTCCCTTCGTCGCGCTGGCGATGCCGATATCGGTAAGGACGATCAAGGGCTACGTCGCTCTTGTTCGAAAGCCCAAGGTCGCGCCCGAACCGGAGTTCGCCGCATGAAGGTGGTCCAGGCAATCCCCCGCAGGATGCGGTTCGAAAAATCGGCCGCCTCGTCTGTTGAGCTATGCGTGTCGGAATGGGTGGCGGGCAGTCGCTACCGGAACGACACCATCGTCGTCGCCGAGGCCAGCGAACAGCCGCCGATCCTCGATGTCGCGGTTGAACGGCTGCCGCCGGCGCGAAAGTTGACGTCCTGGCGCCTCGCCACATTTCTGCGCGGGTTTGTGAAGCGGGCGGGCGTCGACGTCATCGTTACCCAGCAGCATATCCCGACGGCAGGCCGCATCGCGCTGTTCAACCCCCGTACGCCTGTGGTGCTTCAGACGCATAATTTCGTGGACGCGCCGGTCAAGGGACGTTTCGCTGGCGTGCGAAACAAGCTGACGGCGGCATCGCTCAACCGCCTGTCGGGCATCACCCTTATCAGCGACGCGACCCTGGCCCGCTTCGATCAGGACTGGCCTCAGGTTGCCATACCTCGCGCGGTCGTGACGAACGGCTTCGATTTCTCTTCCTGGGACATGGATCGGGAGAAAGAACCGCTCATCGTCGTGACCGGGCGCGCCAATGACACCAAGGGCATCGTCGAATGCGCGGAAGGGATCCGGGACAGCCTGATCGACCATCCCGGCTGGCGCGCCGTGCTCATCCTGTCCGAAACCATTTATCCCGATTACATGGCCCGCGTTCATGCGGCGCTTGCCCCGTTGGGGGACAGGGCGGAAATCAAGACCAACATCCCTTATGCCCAGGTGAAGGCGATCGTCGAACGCAGCGCCATTTCGATCGTCGCGTCGAAATGGGTGGAACCGTTCGGCCGCACCGCGCTGGAGGCCCATGCCGCGGGTGTGGCGCTCATCTCCTCGGGGACAGGCGGGTTGCGACAGATCAGCGGCGACGCCGCGCTCTATCTGCCGGAAGTGACAGGCAAAGCGGTGGAAGACGCCTTGCGCACGCTGATTGATGACGCGCCGTTGCGCGAACGGCTCGCCAGGGAAGGGGCGCAGCGCGTGCGCCGGCTTTTCTCGCTTCGTTCAGCCGATGGGGATGCGCCCGAACTGTCGGTCTGCGGCAAACTGGATCGCTTTCTGGAACAGGTCGTCGCCCATTCGCGCACGGTGCGCAGCTGATGGCGCGGATTCTCATCAATTTCACCTCACCCTATCCCAACAAGCTGACCGGCATATCGACCTATGTCTGGCGGATTGTGGAGGCGCTGCACGTCCACGGCCGCCATGATTATGTTCTGGCGACCAACTGGACCATCGATCACATACCAGCGGCGATCGTGAAGTTGGGCCTGCCGATCGTCCATCGCACCTTGCCCATCAACGAGACGCTGGCGCTGGCGACGAACACATTCTGCCTTCCCCGCCTGATGCGGGAAGTGGGGGCGTCGCTGATCTTCCACACCCAGCCGGTCGCCATGTTCGCAGGAATGCAGGACAGCGTCACGGTCCTCCACGACCTCTACCGCGCAAGCCATCCCCATTTGTTCGACAGCGCGCAAGTGCTGCAATGGCGGCATGTGACCAGCCGGGGGTTTTGCAAGTCCGGCCGGCTGATTGCCGTTTCGGAAGCGACCCGCACGACCGCTCTTCGCTGTTACCCTGCGCTGGCGGGTCG
>Ga0315899_10001400_pt1 | contig 27455 bp, 22 predicted proteins | sample LakEriMetagenome_2_FD_203518 | JGI IMG/M metagenome (GOLD analysis project Ga0315899, IMG submission 203518) | Freshwater fungal communities from buoy surface, Lake Erie, Ohio, United States - Buoy 4 MA112 | ecosystem: Environmental > Aquatic > Freshwater > Lake | place: USA: Lake Erie, Ohio... | reverse complement strand
AAGCCGAAAATCGTCGCCTTCGGCGCGCCGTCTCTCAACTCATGCTCGACAAGCTGCAGCTGGAAGAGCGTGCCTGGAGCGTTAGTTCGTCTTCCCTTGCAAGCCATGCATGAGAGCTTGCCGTGCTTCATCCAGCTGCGCCAGATGCCGCGCCGCCAGATGATGCAGCGCTTGCCCACCTCTTGCAGTCAAGCTTAGCAGAACACGTCGCTTGTCCTGCGCATCTGCAACGCGTGCAATCAACCCAGCCTGAGCGAGACGGTCAACCAGCTCAACGGCGCTGTGGTGCTTCAGCATCAATTCACCTGCAAGATCACCAACACTGACAGGTGCGTCCATACTTGCAATTGCAAGCAATGCTTGAAAGCGTTGCGAAGTCAGCCCCGCCTCGATGCAGATATCTTCGCTGTCTGCAAGCACCTTGCGCAGGCTGCGACGGAATTGCGCAAGCTGCAGCAGATCCTCACGTGCCACTGCGGTGACGGCAACAGAGCCTTTGCGCGTCTTTGTCACGCAATGCTCCCGTCAAAGGCGCTGTGATCAGCGCGACACAGTGATCGAAATTGCCACATCAATGGCAGCAGAGCTGTTTCAATAGCGAGCAATATATCGTACCACGATAGAAGATATATCGTCTCACGATATATCTCCGCCCGGCACAGATCTGGTGGCTGCGTGGCGGGCCAACCGTCCACTGCGGGTCTTTCACATCGGAGGTACTTCATGACGCTCACCAAGAGCCTTCTCCTCGGCAGTGCTGCCACATTGGTCGCCCTAGCAGGCGCCCATGCAGCCGATCTGCCCTCACAAAAGGCTGCTCCCGTCTCTTACGTCAAGATCTGCGACGCTTATGGTGCGGGCTTCTTCTTCATCCCTGGGACGGACACCTGCGTTAAGCTCGGGGGTTATGTGCGCGTTGAGTATCAATATACGCCCGCCCAGGACGTTTACCGTCTCGCACCGGCCGTTATCGCAGCCAATGAAGTTGGCACTGGCATGCGCACGGGCACCGGCGATATTGATGCTCGTCGTCGGTTGACCTCCACAGCAGCCATTGCCACATCCGGTGCCAATGACGTCAATGTGCAGCCAAAAGCTCTGCAGGATGAAACCGGCTTCGAAGTGCGTGGACGTATCGACGTGGACGCACGCACGCCCACGACGATAGGCGTTGCCCGCACATTCATTCGCTTGCGCGCGGCCAATACCAGCGGCATTCGCAACACGACCCCTGTGAATGTGTTTGGCTATGCCAATAGCACGGCCTCCACGACATCCATCACGATTGAATCAGCAATGGTGCAATGGGCCGGCTTCACATTCGGTGTGGCGCCTGAAAACTATGCCATGATGCCCTCGATGATGTATCATGCGAACCCCTGGGCCGGCTTCCCCAATGGCATGAAGCAGCTCGCCTATACGGCCCAGCTCGGTGGCGGTGTCTCGGCTACTCTGGCGATCGAGGACCGTACGGATCATGGCTCCAGCATCGTTGTCAGCCGACCTGATACGGCTGCAGCCATCGTCGGCAATCTGCGCATCGACCAGCCTTGGGGCTTCGCTGCAGTCCATGCCCTTTTCCAAAGGAACAGCGCTTTTTCACGTAATGGCGTGACGTGGCGTACCAGCACCACGAGCGGCATGTCCTTCCCTACCGGCGCTCAGGGTGACAATGAAGACTATCTGACCCGCAATGGCTGGGCAGTGGGCGCCACCTTCAATTTCAAACTGCCGATGATTGCTGCTGGCGATCAGATGTGGTTGACGGCGAATTATGCAGATGGCGCGCTCAACACGCTGCTTTCCGCAGGTGGCCTCTCCAATGTGAACACGGCTGCCAATCACCGCCTGATGGGTGGACTGGTTCGTGTTGACCAAAACCTCGGTTATGTCGATGCCAATACACTCGACAATGTCCGGGGCTGGAACGTTGCCGCTGCCTTCACGCATTACTGGACGCAGAATTGGCGGTCTAACTTCACGGCAGGCTATGTTGTCGTGAATCCGCCAACCATCCGCGATGCAGGTATTGCTTGGGGCCGGGGTCAGCTGCAGGTCTACACGGCATCTATCGTGTATTCTCCGGTTCGCAACCTCGATATTGGTCTGGAATTCCAATATGCGAATCTGAAGAACCGGTTGCAGGTGATCAATGGGGTGGGGAACACCACGAACACCGACATTGTCACCACCATCCGCAATGCGGGTGCTCTGCATGAGGACAATTGGTCAACCAAGCTGCGCGTCGAGCGCACTTTCTGATCTGACAGGCAGGAGAGGCCCCGGAAACATCCGGGGCCTTTTCATTTAAGCAGATGTCTCACCGATCAGCAGCCTGTCGCGATCTTTCCTGAAGTGAAAGCGTGGTAGCACATCGAGATTGGTGCCTGTCACGCGGATGACCCAAGCGCGCTCAGGATGTGATGTCGAATGAATGAGATGTGGTCCATAACCACGCGTCATACCTTTGCTGAGACGATAGCGATCACTCACCTCAAGGACGGCTATGTCCTCATCTTCGGAATTAATGCGCCGATATTCCGTCATATCGGTGAACGTGAAAGCATTGCCATAAATGGCCCATGACGCGCCATGGCTATGGGGCGCGCCATGTTTGCCCGCCTTCTGCAGATGCGCAAAGACATAAAAATCGGTGGCGGCATCATGATGAAGCAGGCGTTTGGGCGGCATGTCGTCGCTGAAAGCCGATGCTATAAAGCCCTCATTGGCCAGCAGGCGCTCCAAATTCCGCGCGCCTCGGTCAATCGCTTGCTGAAGCGACAGCGTTTGCAAGTCCTGACGGAGATCGCTGCAAAATTGGTCAAGTTCATAGGCCATGACAACGCGTCCTCATGCTTCACTGGGCGTTATACGGATATCGACTGCACGCAAGCCTCGTCCTTCCGGCATGACTATAAGCGGGTTGATCTCGATGTCACCAATGGCATCTCGATGGTCGAGATAGAGCTGACACAAGGAGACAATGGCACGGATGAGGGCAGCCTTGTCTGAATCCGCACTGCCCCGCCAACCATCCAGCAGTCGGGCGATGCGAAGCTTGGCGAGGAGCTGTTCAACATCGCTCGCTTCAACAGGCAGCAGACAATGCGCTACATCCTTCATCAATTCCACAAAAATGCCGCCAGCACCCAAGGTGAGCATTGGCCCATAGAGCGGATCTCGACGCAAGCCGATCAGTAGTTCAACACCCATCGCCTGTTCCTGAACCATGAAGCCCGTGATCGTGGCTTGTGATGCGCGTTTACGGACAACCATCAGCATCTGATGGGCGGCATGTTCTACATCCGAAGCGGAGCTAAGCCCCGTATGCACGCCACCAACTTCTGTCTTGTGCAGAATATCTGGTGATACGATTTTGAGCACAACGGGAAAACCGATCTCACGAGCCGCGTCTGCTACATCAGTGGGAGTTGAAGCAAAGCGCGAAACAGGAGCCGGTATGCCGCGTTCGCTGAGCGCCTGTGATAAGCACTCAGCCGTCAGGGCGGCGTTGGAGGGCGGCAGCGGTTCGATTTTGCGCCCTTGACGTTCAGCATAAAAGGCAAGCGCTGCGAGTGCGTTGATGGTTTGTGGCAGGCCTTGCAAGTAAGGAAACCCTACCTGATTTTGAAAGTCTAAAGCATCCGGTCCCAGCTGATAGGCCATGCGACCAAAAGCAAGAAAAGGTTTTTGTGTGCGTTCAAGAATGGTGCGCAATATCGCCGGATCAGGACGGCGCTTGCCATTGGGCAAGACAGCTGCCCACGCAATCATATCAATGCGTGGGTCATTCGCGACAGCTGCGCACATGTCAATGGCGTTTTGGTCTGTTGTCGGAATGCCAGCATCAAGTGGATTTTTGACGCCGATCTCCGCCGGCACAAATGCGCGCAATGTCTCTACCGTCTGCGGTGAAAATTCAGGTGCCCGCGTGCCGCCGATCTCCTCAATCGCATCGTAAAGCAGATCAACCGTGCCGCCTGACGTTGTGACCCAACCAATGCGCGGTCCCTGTGGCAGACGCCCGGCCTGAAAAGCCAGCGCTGTCTCCATCAGATCTTCAAGCGTTTCGCAGGCTACGATGCCGTAGCGATCGCACATGGCTCGAAAGCCGTCATAGTCGCCAGAAATAGCTCCCGTGTGCGATTTTGCTGCCTCACGCGATTTTTGTGACTTGCCGGTCTTGATGGCTAAGATCGGCTTACCCGCCGCGAGCGCACGTGCGGCAGCTTGCAAGAAGATGGGAGTGCGTCGAATACCCTCAATAAAGAGAGTGATGATGTGCGTATGCTCATCATCAACGAGGAAGTTCACATAGTCCGCAAGATCAAGATCAATCTCATTGCCGGTCGAAAACAGTGTGCTGAATTTCACACCGCGTTCGCCTGCAGACTTCGCGAAGAACTGGACCATCCCACCTGATTGCGAGATAAAGGCAACAGAACCTTTATCGAGTTGCAGCAGCTCCCCATTGGGATAACCAAAGAAATTGTGGTGGAAGGAATTGCCCCCCATGCAATTGGGGCCATTCACCACAAGTCCTGTCTGCGCCACAAGCTCGCGGAGCCTCATGCCACGCGCAACACCTTCGGGGTCGCTGCCTTCGCCAATATTGCCTGAATAGATGGTGGCGCTTTTAAGCCCGTTTGCGACGCCTGTTTCCAGTACGCCTAAAACAGCGGGCGCGGGGACCACCACAAGTGCATGTTCGACTTGCGAAGGAAGACTTGCGAGATCAGGATAAGCGCGTTCCCCCCAGACCTCACCGCCACGTGGATTGACAGGATAGATAGGCCCTGAAAATCCACTGGCTTTAAGTTGCCGAAAAATCGCGCTTGGCCAGGCCGCACGTTCGGAGGCGCCAACGATCGCGATTGATTGGGGGCTGATGACCGATTGTGGCGATTTGAATGAGCTGCGCGCAGATATGTTGGCGCTCACTGACCGATCCTCCCCGACTTGTTTTGTCTAGAAAAACCGATCAGCGTCCGTTTATCAATCCCTCTTCAGTCAGGAATCGCACCGCGACCGGCTTCGGCAATCTCCGCCCCTGTGGCAAGCCATACATCATCATGTTTGCAGATATGCTCCAGCGCGGCATCGAGAGCCCCAATACGATGAGGTACGCCGGTAATATAGGGGTGGAGAGCGATACCCAATACACGTGCCTGCGTCTCACCTTCGCGCCACAGAACATCGAACTGGCGACGGATCATGGCTGCAAATTCATCTGGCGTAACATGATATTTTTCATAGGCCGGCTTGTCATTCAGCTGTGTTGAATAGGGAATGGACATGATGCTGCGCCCATCTGCCATGGTCATTTTATAGGGCTGATCATCATTCACCCAATCGGCTACATAAGTCAGTCCATTGTCGATGAGGTGATCGAGCGTGTCCCATGTCTCTTGCAGGCCAGAGCCAAGCCATCCCTTGGGTGCGCTGCCTGTATAGGTCCGAATGGTTTCAACCGTTCGGCGTACGATCTGAGCATCTTCTCCAGAAGGAACTTCATTGAGCCGATGTGTATTCGTCTCATTATGTCCCATGAATTCCCAGCCGAGCTTTTTGCAGTCCTCGATGATTTCTGGATGGTGTTTGCACAACTCGCTGTTCAGCGCGACAGTGCCGCGCGCACCATAACGCTTCATCACATCCATGATTCGAAAGACACCAATGCGGTTGCCGTAATCGCGTATGGCCCAACCTGGTATGTCGGGGACTTTGCCACCACCCCCTGCAGACGCAGGGATCATATCCTGAAGCGAGAAAAACTCGATATTGGGAATGATCCATACAGCCACACGTGCGCCATTGGGAAACCGAAAATGGGGCCGACGGTTGATCGGACGATAGGGGAAAGGCCCATAGGCTTGGGGTTTCATGCAGTCCTCCCTTTTTTATTTTTCTTAAAGGGCTTCGAGCGCGCGGATTACTTCATCCACTTTCATCACGTCTGCATATTTGTGATGCAGATCAAAAAGATTGACCTTGTGCGAGATTTCGCTGCGGTCGAAACAGCACTCTTCCACCATGGTCATGTGATAGCCGGCTGAATAACCATCCACGGTGCTTGCGCGCACACAGCCCGATGTACTCTCACCGATGACAATGATGCTTTGCACGCCAAGCTGCGTCAAATGGGCAGATAGCGGTGTGCCGTAAAAGCCGCTGGCGCGTTGCTTGGTGATGACGACATCACCTGCTTGTGGCGTAAATTCCGCGAAAATGTCGGAATCATCTGGCAGAGCCGCCGTTGCGCGGCGATTGGTGGCCTTGATGAGATTGGGCTTGCTTGCGTCGCGCATATCGCCCGTCGTGTAGAAGATCGGCAATTTCGCCTTGCGTGCGGCGGCAAAGAGGCGCTTGGTCGGTTCAATCGCGTTCCAGGCATGAATGCCGCAGGACGAAGGATATTCCTTCACCACTTCGCTGACCGGCCGTGCGCCGCCACGATAGGCCATGTTGTAGAGGTCGATGGCGAGGAGAGCGGGACGCGGCCCGACTTTTACCTCGCGCTTGTAGTGCGAATAGATCTCCAGCACATCGGCAGGGATCAAATCTTTCCAGCAATGATCTTCGAAGGCATCAACCATGACTTTCCCCAGAGTTTCCCTTCAGGCTCTGCCATAGTATGGTCTCAAAAGTGTCGCGCAAGTTGAATCACGCGGCAAATCTCCAAAGGGGCAGGCACAATGCACGAGATGCAGGCAAGCATCCGTCCGGGCGAAGTCATCGTGGATCTGCCGCAGCAGCAGGATGCAGGCCTCATCTTCATTGGGCGCATCCTGACGCCCTGGCCGACATCGCGCGATTGCCCTCGTCAGGGAGATCGCGAGAATGGCCCCATCTGCCGCATCAGTGTGGATGAGCCGTTCAGGGCAGCCCTCAAGGATCTTGACCGCCACAGCCATGCACAGGTGCTTTACTGGATGCATGAGGCACGCCGTGATCTCGTGTTGCAAAGCCCGCGCTCCAATGGCGAGGTGACGGGCAGCTTTGCCATCCGTTCTCCCAATCGTCCGAATCCGATCTCCACCTCATTGGTCGAGATCGTCGAAGTGGGGACCGATCATCTGCTTGTGCGCGGCCTCGATTGCATCAGTGGCACGCCACTGCTTGATCTGAAGCCGGAGCGTTGCCCGGAAGCGCCGCGCCCAAAAGCTAGATCAAGCCATGCGGAATGAGACAGGATCTCTACTGTGACGATCATTCCCAGCGGTTCATTTGATCCTACGCGGACGCCGGCGCTATTTCGTTCGGTCTTTCCTTCCGTGATGCTCCCGATGTTTCTGGCGGTGAGTGATCAGACGATTGTTGCAAGCGCCTTGCCCGCCATGGCTGCGACATTGGGCGATGTCGAGCGTGTATCCTGGGTGGTGATTTCCTATCTCGTTGCTGCCACCATTGCGGCGCCCGTCTATGGCTATCTGGCGGATGTATTCGGCCGTCGCAAATTGATGCTGATTGCTTTGGTGCTTTACATCATCGCCTCGCTCTTATGCGCGCTCGCACCCAGCATCGTGCTGCTTTCAGCTGCGCGTGCCCTGCAGGGCTTTGGGGGTGGCGGTCTGATGTCGCTGTCGCAGGCACTCATCGGTGAGGTCGTCCCACCACGACAGCGCGGCCATTATCAGGGCTATCTCGCCACCGTTGCGACAGTCTCCTCAGCCTTCGGACCTGTAGCGGGTGGCTTGCTCACTGAACATTTTGGCTGGACATCCATCTTTTTCATCAATGTGCCGCTTGGGCTTTTCGCCATTCTCATGGTGTTGCGACTGCAAGCACGGCCGGGTACGCGGCATGAGACATGGAGTTTCGATACGCCCGGCCTGTTCTTCTTTATCGCCTTCATCGCGCCGATCCTGATTGCGCTCGAACAGTTGCGACGCTTTGAGCAAGACAGCACGACGATTGCCATCGTGCTTGCCTGTATTGCTTTCATCTCGCTCATTCTGTTGCTGCGTCGTGAACGTCGCGCTCATTCGCCCTTGCTGCCCATGGAATTGCTGACACAGCCAACCATCTGGCGGGCCAATCTGCTGGCGGCTTGTCATGGCGCTGCGCTGACGGCGCTTGTCACCTTCCTGCCTATTTATCTGCGCGTGGTGCATGGGCTGTCAGCCTCTCAAACCGGATTGATGTTGCTGCCCCTCAGCCTCGGCATTGGGGTCGGCGCCATCTTGACGGGCCGTTTGGTGACACGCACCGGTCATACCATGGTCTTTCCATCCTGGGGTTTGGTCGGCTGCACGCTGGGCTTTTTTGTTTTCGCCATGTGGAATGCGCAGATGACGCAATTTCAGATGGTCATCACGCTCAGCATATCGGCACTTTGCATGGGCACCGTCATGACAGTTGTGCAGGTGACCATTCAATCAGCTGCAGGCCGCAAGGCGCTCGGTGCTGCTGCGGCCTCGGTGCAATTTGCCCGCACAGTGGGGGCCGCTTTTGGGACAGCCTTGCTCGGCTTTATTCTCTTCGTCACGGTTTCGGTGACGGATCCGGAAACGGCACAGACATTTGGTCAGCTCGTGAATATTGGCACCAGCGCGCTTGATGCGCTCCCACAAGCGCGCCGCTTGGTTGTTGAGACTCAAATCGCCTTTGCCTTCCGGCTTGCCTTTTTGCTTCTGCCTCTTTTGACGGCTGCGGCTGCGATTCTGGCCTGGACGAATCCGTCGCGTCGAATCTGAACGAGCGTCAGTTCGACATGAAGACCGGAATTTCAGCCTTGCTGAGAATGAGGCTCGTTGCGCCACCGAAAATCAATTGACGCAAGCGGCTCTGTGTATAGGCGCCCTTGATCAGAAGGTCAGCGCCGAGATTGCTTGCGTGATCCAGAATGGCATCACCATGCGAGCGTCCCTTGGCGCTTCGTTCTACGGCTTCTGCTGCAATGCCATTGGCGCGCAGATTGTGGGCGAGCTGTTCGCCGGTGGGACCTTCCACTTTATGTTCGCTGATGGTCAATACGACAACGCGCTTGGCTTGACTCAAGAGCGGCATCGCAAAGGCTGTTGCGCGTGTCGTTTCGATGCTCTGGTTCCAGGCGATAACGATCGAGTCACCCATGGCTTGGGGCGCGCGCGGCGGTGCCAGCAAGACAGGGCGGCCGCTTTCAAACAAGCTTGCTTCTGCAGTAGCCATGCGCGCATCGCCACGCTCCGGGCCGGGACGGCCCAGCACAGTGACATCAAAGATGCGGGCATAGGACGCGACTTGTGAATCGCCAAAGGCGGCTTCACCTGCCCAGCCCCATGACAAATCATGGGACACATCGCTATTGGCAGGCACTTTCTCCCCGACCATGAAATCCGTGAATCGGCGTTGCGCTTCTTCTGCCAATTCGCGCCATGTGTTTTGATCCGCGGCGGTCCAGCTTACCGGCATGTCGAAAGCAACGAGGTCCGGCAGATCGGGACCCAGTGGTATACCTTCCATATAGCTGCCAAAACGCCGCGCGAAGAGAAGCGCCGTCACGAGACATGAGTCGATAGAGGAATGCAGTTCGACAGGAACGAGAACATTCTTCATGGCCTGACCACTCCCCGGAAGTCGATGTGTCAAACATAGCATTCCTGACGCGCTGCGTCAGGTGCAGTTGCGAGCTTGAACAAAGCGGGCGAAAGCATCAAGCGTCACATCGGAAACGTGATGTTCAATTCCTTCGGCATCTGATTCGGCTGCTTCCTGCGGCACGCCCAGCGCCACCAGCACTTCAACAACGAGGCGATGACGCGCGCGTACACGATTGGCCAAAGCATGACCGGCATCAGTCAAGAACACGCCGCGATAGGGTTTGGCAGTAGCAAGGCCCTCGCGCTTCAAACGCGCAATGGCCTTGATGGCGGTCGCATGTGAGACCCCAAGGCGGCGGGCGACGTCGGTTGGGCGCGCTTCGCCATTGGTCGCCAGAAGGTCAGCGATCAGCTCCACATAATCTTCCATCAGGGCGGTTGCCTGCGCCGTCCGGGTCTTGCCAAAGCGGCTGGCCTGGGTCTTCTCGGCGGGCAGCTCGGTAGGGGGCGCGGAGCGTGGCTCCTTCGCCTGCGCCGTCATGATGGTCTCCTGAACAGGATTTGCGGGGAGAGCCAAACGTCACTTCGGCCCTTGCGTCAAGCCTCACAAAGTCGGGCGCTGGCGAAGTGCAGCGGCGCGCACCCGCCCGCGTGCGGGCTGCACGCGCATGATCAGAGCCACGGCCAGTGCGCCACTCGCCAGCTGTGTGGTCCACCAGAGCTGTGCGATAGAGGTTCCGGCAATGGAGAGAACCAGAACAGCGCAAAGGCTTGCCAAAAGATAAGGCGCCAAGGCCCCCATCCGCGCGGCAGCAAGGCTGGTCAGCCAGATCAAGATGCCACTGCCGATGGCGCCAACCGCACCGAGCTCATACCAGACTTCAAACAGGATGCCGCGCGGTGCCTGCATCGGCAAAATACCGGCTGCCATTGCACGCAAGGCCGTGTCGAAGCCATGACCCGTCAGCAATTTCGGGCCTTCTGACCGGACGATTTCGGCCCAATGATTGAAAGTTGGTCCAATGCCGTTGAAGTCCACGCCTGTGAGCAGGGGTTGCAGCGCCAAAGCAAGCGCGGGCGCGATCAGCATCAACAACCCGCCGCTCAGGCCCAGCGTCTTGCCCGTTGTCTGCGGCTTTTTCGTCGCCGCGACAAAAACGAGCGCTGAGAGGAGCAGGGCGATCAGGGTGACCGGGATGGCGGCGAGGACGGTGGCAAAGACCAGCACAGCCCCCAGAGCAATCGCAATATTGGCGCGCTGGCGGGTCGCAAGCACGGCAAGTGCGGGCCAGCCCATCACCAGAAGGCCAGAGATGGCGCGCTGAAAGAGGCTGCTATCCCCGTCAACCGAGCTGAAAGCTGCGGGATTGATGAGGCCCGCCGCAAGGGCAGCAAGCCCGGCCAGTCCAATGCCAATGGGCAGCAGGTTTCCATTCGCGGCCTTCATGCGGTCAGGCATCGAGGCGATGGCGATGGCCGCAACGAGGACGGTGCCCACCGATTTCAGGAAACGTTCGGAGGCCAGTTCAGGAAAGGGCGTCCAGATGAAGGACAGCGCAGCCCAGACCAGCAGAAGCGCACCAACCAGAATGATGGGTCGCCCGACGGCCTTGCGCAGATGGCGCAAGATTACGTCCCCCCCATTGGGAAGAAGAATGCCGCCGACAATGATGAGCGCCGCCGAGACAGGGACGAGGACGAAAAGCAGGCGCCGAGAAAAGACTGTGCCAATAGGAACGGCAATGGCGAAGAGGGCAATGCCAAGCCGAAGCAGCACTTGCCCTGCCATGGTGGCAGGGCTCTCGCTGCGTTGCGGTCTGGCGCTGTACATGGCTCAACTCAAGCGCGAAAGAAGCTTCCCTGTGCACCTTACAAAACCGCTTGCGCGCGCGCTGTTGAGAACGTGCAACACTGGCGCAAAAACGCTCAGTCTTGGGCCGGTCGGCCGCGAAGGCTTTTGGTGCGGGAATGAACTTTCTTGGAATTGAGCCGCCGCTTTTTGGAGGCGAGCGTCGGGCGGGTGGCAATCCGCCTTGCCGGGCGGTGGCAGGCCGAGCGGACAAGCGCGATCAGGCGCTCCAGCGCATCTGCCCGGTTTCGCTCCTGCGTGCGAAAACGCTGCGCAACGATCACGATCTCGCCCTGTGCAGTGGCGCGCTGTCCGGCGAGTTTCAACAGACGCTCGCGCACATCCTCAGGCAGCCCGGCTGCATCGCGCGCATCGAAGCGCAGCTCGACGGCAGTTGCGACCTTGTTGACATTCTGCCCGCCCGGACCGGAGGCGCGGATGAAGCTTTCGCGCAGATCATCTGGCGAAATCACGCAGCGATGGTCGATCCTGATCATGCTCTCTCCGGCCATGACAGGATGAGACCCTAGCTCATCCGCGAAGCTGTTGCACCGTCTCAGCCACCACCGAGAAGCTTTTTCAGCCGCTCCACTGTGGGGCGTGGCGTTGCATACATTTTTTCAACGATCTTTTGCGCGTCTTCGCCGCTGGTGGGTTCCACATCCAGCATCATCTGCTTGGCCTCAGCGAGGAAGCCCGGATCTTTCATTGTCTCATCAAAGGCACGGCGCAAAGCGCGTGCACGCGCTTCCGGAATGCCGGGCGGCGCCATGAAGGGGCGCGCAATGGCGGTTGTTCCCATCAGCAATTCCAGCATCTGCCGATCATCAGGATCGGTGACGAAATCGAGCGCCAGAGGCACATCTGGCAGATCGCGTGCTTTCCGCAGACCAAATTGCATGATGATATTGATTTTCTTGTCACGGACCCAATCAGGCTTGGCCATCTTGATGGCCGAATAGACAACAGAGCAGCGCCCATGCGCCTCTCCGTTTTCAATGGCCATGATGGTTTCCTTGGTGCCAAGATAGCCGGTGATGAGCTTGATCTTCGTCTTCAGCAGCTCATTGAGAATAATCGGATAGATGTCTGAGTCCGATCCTGCACCCGTGCCTGCAACAATCATCTCCCTGTTGCGCAAATCATCAATCGTCTTGAAGGGTGTGGTGCCATAGGAGAGGCAAATCCCGACATCTTTGCTCACTGTGCCGATCCAGGTGAATTTGCTCATGTCATAGCCGGGATTGCGCGCACCAATCAGCGGCTCTATCACTGGTCCACCTGCGAAAGTCCCAATCGCGGTTCCATCGCGTGGCGCCGTCTCCGCGATGAAATTCGCTGCGCGAATGCCACCTGCCCCCGGCATCACTTGCACCACCACATTTGGATTGCCCGGTACATGCTTGCCGAAATGGCGCGCCACAGCACGTGCGAGCAGATCAATGCCGCCGCCAGCCGTGCCTGCGACATAGATCGTGATCGGCTTGTCGAAGACCTCGCCCTGCGCCATCGCGCTTGTGTGCAATGTCAGTGATGCCAGAAGTCCAATGGCAGCCAAGCGCGCGCGGGCGAGCATCATGTTCATTCCTCCCTCGGGTCTGAGCCCTTGGCGTCAAACCTAGCGCAGTCTTTTTGCCTCTGCCAGCCTCAGCTTCCGCGCGGCTTGGCACGTGTGGTGGGCAAGGCGGAGGCTGGATCATCCGGCCAGGGGTGGCGCGGATAGCGTCCTTTCATCTCGGCCTTCACCGAAGTCCAGGAGCCTTTCCAGAAGCCGGGCAAATCTTTGGTGATCTGGATGGGGCGGTGGGCGGGTGAGAGCAGATGCAAGACCAGTGGCACACGGCCATTGGCGAGAGATGGATGCGATGAGAGGCCAAACAATTCTTGCACCCGGATGGCAAGCACCGGTCCACCCTCGGCCTCATAGTCAACGGCCACGCGGCTGCCGGTGGGGGCTTCAAAATGCGTTGGTGCTTCGGCATCAAGGCGGCGCTGCATGTCCCAGGGCAAAAGCGCATGAAGGGCGTGTTGCAAATCATCTTCGTCAATGCTTGCCACAGAGAGGCGGCCTTCGATGAAGGGAGCGAGCCAGGTCTCGATGTCTCTTGTAAGGGTATCATATGAAAGATCAGGCCATTCCTCTCCTTCAGCTGCGCGCAGAAACATCACCCGGTCACGCCATTGCTTGAGTGCCTTGGTCCAGGGCAAGCGGGTCAGTCCAAGAGCTGCGATGCCGCGGGACAGTTCTTGTGCATTTTCGGCTGTTGGCCCTGTTGGCAGTGTTTGTTCTGCAAGCGTGATCGCATCAAGCCGCCGAATGCGCCTTGTACGCAAGGCCGCTGCCTGACGGTCGAAGCTGGTGACTTCCTGCGTAACAAGCCGCTCGCCAGCAATCTGTTCGATGTCTGCTTCACGGATCGGAGCAGCCGCCAAAATGCGGGCCGCTGCCGCGCGTCCTGTCACTTCAGCAATGGCAAGCCAAGGCTCGCGTGCCAGCCGTTCATGCGGCTCCACAAAGGCAGCGCGACCATTGGCCATCAGAAACTCACCCGGCTTGCCGCGCGCTTTTGCCAGACGGTCAGGGAAAGCCAATGCCAGCAAGCAGCCGCAGTCATGTAGATCCGTCTCATGTTGGATCGGATCGTGACTGGCGCGTCTGGCAGCTTGCGCCCAAGCCTGCGCCAGACGTCGGCCATCTTCAGCACGACGTGAACGATCTCGATGCAAACGCTCAAGGCGCTCAGTGATGTCGAGCTGATCGCCGCCCAATCCACGCTCCACCAGAACCAGTGCGACATCTGCGGCAAGCTTTGCCTTGCCCAAGCGCGCGGCATCCATGACCATGCGGGACAGGCGCGGCGGCAGCGGCAAGGCGCGAATAGCTTTGCCCTCTTGCGTGATTGCACCTTGCGTATCAAGCGCATTGAGCGTTTCGAGAAGGGCGCGCGCTTCTTTCACAGCAGGTGTTGGCGGTGCATCAAGCCAGCTCAAGGAAGAGGGATCGCGCAGCCCCCAAGCGGCAAGATCCAGCACAAGACCGGAGAGATCCGCCGACAGAATTTCAGGCTGTGCGAAAGGCTCAAGGGCTGCAGTCGCAGCCTCGTCCCATAGCCTGAAGCAAATACCCGGTTCGGTACGACCCGCACGGCCGCGACGTTGATCAGCCGCTGCGCGGGAAACACGCACGGTTTCCAGACGCGACAGGCCAAGGTCAGGCTCATAGCGCTGCACCCGGGCAAGCCCGCTATCAATCACCACCCGCACGCCCTCAATCGTCAGCGAGGTCTCCGCAATGGAGGTGGCCAGCACCACTTTGCGCCGGTGTGATTGGGCCGGTGAGACGGCAAGGTCCTGTGCTGCGCGGTCCATCGCGCCAAAAAGGGGGCAAATATCGACCAGCGGGTCACGAATCCGTTCCCTGAGCTGCTCCGCCGTCCGCAGAATTTCACCCTGACCGGGCAGGAAAACCAGAACGGAGCCAGTTTCCTCCGCCAGAGCGCGGATGACAGTTTTTGTCACCTCATCCTCCAGCCGTGCGCGCGTGTCACGCGGCTGGTAGCGGGTTTCGACAGGAAAGGCCCGACCCTGTGATTCGATGACCGGGCACTCGCCCATCAGGCGGGCCATGCGGGCTCCGTCCAGAGTGGCGGACATGACGAGGATCCGTAAATCCTCCCGCAACCCGGCCTGAGCATCGAGCGCCAGCGCCAGCCCCAGATCGGCATCGAGCGAGCGCTCATGAAATTCGTCGAACAGGACGGCGGCCACCCCTTCGAGCGATGGGTCGTCGAGTATCATGCGGGCAAAAACGCCCTCGGTGACCACTTCGATGCGGGTTTTGGCAGAGATTTTCGATTGCAGGCGCACCCGCAGGCCCACAGTCTCGCCCAAAGCCTCGCCGCGCAGGCTTGCCATCCGCTCGGCGGCCGCGCGCGCGGCCAATCGTCTGGGCTCCAGCACGATGATCTTCCCCCCGGCGGTCCAGGGCTCGTCGAGCAGGACCAGCGGCACGCGGGTGGTCTTGCCAGCCCCCGGCGGCGCCACGAGGACGGCGCGCGGCACTTGGGCAAGCGCAGCACGAAGCGGCTCGGTCACTTCGTCGATGGGGAGGAACAGGGGCTGGTCCATAGACTGACGGATGGCAGGAACGAAGCCTGTCGGCAACTCCCGACCTGACCCCTGACTTAGGTCGGGTGTGGCCTTCCGGCTCTTCTCCCGCCCCCGCAGAAGGAGTATATGGCGCTGCTCGCGAGTGGGCGGCGCACTTCCGGAACCTGACTATGGCGCATGAGAGCCTGAACGATCCTGCAGCTTCGGCAGCCGGGCACGACAAGGACCACGAGGGGCAAGCCCACGGAAGTCTCTACGCACTGACGCTTGGTTCGATCGGTGTCGTTTATGGCGATATCGGCACGAGCCCGCTTTACGCCTTGCGTGAGTCGCTTGTGCATACCAGCCATGGCGGGGCGATTGCCGAGAAAGAAGTCATCGGCATCGTGTCGCTTTTGCTATGGGCGCTGTTCCTGATCGTCACGATCAAATATGTGCTCTTCCTGATGCGCGCCGATAACAAGGGTGAGGGCGGTACGCTGGCCTTGATGGCACTCGCGCGCAATGCTTTTCCCAAAGCCGCAGCGCCCATGTTCTTCCTCGGCATATTGGGTGCTTCGCTCTTCACAGGCGATGCGATCATCACGCCTGCAATTTCGGTACTCTCGGCTGTTGAGGGTCTGAAAATCGTCACGCCTTTTTTCGAACCCTACGTCATCCCGATCACGCTTGTCATTCTCATCACGCTCTTCATGGTGCAGAGTCGCGGGACGGGAAAAGTGGCAGCCTTTTTTGGCCCCATCATGCTGCTGTGGTTCCTGTCATTGGCGATCCTTGGCATCAGCCATATTGGCGATGAGCCGCGTATCTTTCTCGCCTTCAATCCGTTGCATGGCCTGACCTTCCTTGCCACGCATGGCATGATCGGCTTCCTTGTGCTGGGCAGTGTGTTCCTCGCGGTCACGGGTGCAGAAGCGCTTTATGCGGATATGGGCCATTTTGGTCGCCGCCCGATCCAGATCGCATGGTTTGCCCTGATCCTGCCTTCGCTCGTTCTCAACTATCTCGGTCAGGGCGCTCTGATTTTGGCGGATCGTGAGACGCTGGCAAATCCCTTCTTCCTGATGGCCCCTGACTGGGCGCGATTGCCGCTCGTCATTCTGGCGACGCTTGCGACTGTCATTGCATCGCAAGCCACCATCACAGGGGCCTTCTCGCTTGCACGTCAGGCCATTCAGCTTGGCCTTCTGCCCCGCCTCGAAATTCAGCACACATCGTCCACGCAGGAAGGTCAGATCTTCATTCCGCGCGTCAATCGCATCTTGCTGGTGGGCGTTATTCTGCTTGTCTTGATGTTCAAATCATCAAGCGCCTTGGCCTCTGCCTATGGCATCGCTGTGACGGCATCGCTTGTGGTTGACTCCTGCCTTGCCTTCTTCGTCGTCTGGAAATTGTGGCGTTGGCCCTTGTGGGGCGCTGGCCTCATGATGGCGGGCTTTTTGTGCATTGAGCTGGCCTTCTTCTCCGCCAATCTCGTCAAGTTCTTTGATGGTGGCTATGCGCCTGTGCTGGTGGGCGCTGCGGTGGTTATCATCATGTGGACATGGACCCGCGGCACGCGCCTTCTGGAGGAAAAGACAAGGCGTGATTCGATCCCGGTGCGTGATCTTGTGCGAATGCTGGAAAAATCCAAGCCAACGCGGGTCTCTGGGACAGCGGTGTTTCTGACGTCAGATCCCGATGTGGCGCCAACCGCGCTCATGCACAATCTCAAACACAATAAAGTCCTGCATGAACGCATCTTCGTCATCTCGGTCAAGACAGAACAGGTGCCACGCGTTGCGCCGAAAAACCGTTATGAGGTCGAACGCATTTCGGACGATTTTACGAAAGTGACCCTGCATTTCGGGTTCATGGAAAGTCCGCGCGTGCCTGCGGCGCTTGCAACCTTGCGGAAGGAAGGTTTGAAATTCGACATCATGACGACCTCCTTCTTCCTCGGCCGTCGTACATTGAAGACCGCGCCCAATTCCGGCATGCCGCTCTGGCAAGACAAGCTCTTTGTCTCGCTCTCACGACAGGCCGCAAATGCGACGGACTTCTTCTCGATTCCCTCGGATCGCGTGGTGGAACTCGGCGCGCAAGTGACGGTCTGATAGGTAACGGTCTGAACTTCAGACCCGTCCCACACTGACATAAGTGAAGCCGAGGCGGCGCATCTCTTCAGGTCGGTAAATATTACGCAGATCGACAATCACGGGCGCAGCCAATGCGCCCTTGATGCGCTTCATATCGAGCGCGCGGAAAGCGTCCCATTCAGTGACGATGACAAGCGCATGGGCGCCTTGCACGCATTCATAAGGCTCATGGCAGAAGGCAACCTGTGGCATCAAGGGCCGTGCCTGATCCATGCTTTCGGGATCGAATGCGCGAACTTTCGCCCCCTTTGATTCAAGCACCGACACAATGTCGATGGAGGGCGCATCGCGCATATCATCCGTATTAGGCTTGAAAGCCAGACCAAGCAGGGCAATTGTCTTGCCTTCCACTGAACCGCCGCAAGCCGCAATCACCTTGTCGCCCATGGCCCGCTTGCGCTGGGCGTTCACCTCGGCAACCGTTTCGACGATGCGCGTGCGTGCATCATGGTCTTGCGCTGTCTTGATGAGAGCGAGCGTATCTTTGGGGAAGCAGGAGCCACCATAACCCGGACCGGCATGTAAGAATTTCGAGCCGATGCGGTTATCAAGGCCGATGCCACGCGCGACATCCTGCACATTGGCACCCGTTTTCTCGCAAAGATCCGCCATCTCATTGATGAAGGTGATCTTGGTCGCCAAAAAGGCATTGGCCGCATATTTGGTGAGTTCAGACGTACGGCGCGAAGTGAAAAGGATCGGCGGCTGATTGAGATAAAGCGGACGATAGACTTCGCTCATAACATCGCGCGCACGCGGATCTTCCGTGCCAATGACGATGCGATCAGGCCGCTTGAAGTCATTGATCGCCGCACCTTCGCGCAGGAATTCCGGGTTGGAAACAACAGCAAAGTCAGAATTGGGCGCGGTTTCGCGGATGAGTCGTTCGACCTCATCGCCCGTCCCCACCGGCACGGTTGATTTGGTGACGATGACGGTGAAGCCGTCCAAAGCCCGTGCGATTTCTTTGGCTGCTTCGTAAACATAAGTCAGATCGGCATGTCCATCGCCACGGCGTGATGGTGTGCCAACCGCAATAAAGACGGAATCAGCCGCCTTGACCGCTTTGGCGAGATCGGTGGTGAAGGACAGGCGTTGCTGGCGCACATTGGTGGCAATCAGCTCACCAAGGCCGGGTTCGAAAATGGGCACTTCACCACGCTTCAGCCCCGCAATCTTGGCCTCGTCCTTGTCAACGCAAGTGACCACATGGCCGAAATCGGCAAGGCAGGCACCTGACACAAGGCCCACATAGCCTGAGCCAATCATTGCGATATGCATGTGCTAAGTCCTCGTGGCGGCAGGCCATTGCTGCGCTTCACAAACCGAAACGCAGCAAAGCCGACTTTGATCCGTAACGGATTAGCCGCCCACGTTGAACGCCGCAAGCGCCGCCATATTGACGATATCCGTATCCTTGGCGCCGAGCGGCACGATCTGGACCGGCTTGTCGAGACCCACGATCATCGGACCGAGCACCGTAGCCCCGCCCAGCTCCTGCAGCATTTTGGTGCTGATGGAGGCGGAGTGGAAGGCCGGCATCACCAGCACATTGGCCGTATCGGAGAGCCGGCAGAAGGGATAGGCCGCCATCAGCTCCTTATTGAGGGCAACATCGGCAGCCATCTCGCCATCATATTCGAAATCAACCCGCATCCCGTCGAGAATGCGCACGGCTTCCTGAACCCGCGCGGCGCGCTCGCCAGTCGGGTGGCCGAAAGTGGCGAAGGCCAGCATGGCAACACGCGGCTCATAGCCAAGCCGGCGCGCAACGCCAGCCGCTTCGATGGCGATCTGGGCGAGTTCTTCAGCTGTTGGCATTTCGGTGATGGCCGTGTCAGCCACGAGGACCGGGCGGCCTCGTGCCAGAACCAGAGAGCAGCCGATCAGGCGATGGCCAGGGCGCGGATCAATCACACGGCGCACTTCGTCAAGCGCAATGGAAAAATTGCGCGTGACGCCGGTGACCAACGCATCCGCATCCCCCATCGCAACCATGGAGGCGGCGAACGAGTTGCGGTCGTTATTCACCAGACGCTGACAATCGCGGAACAGATAGCCCTGCCGTTGCAGACGCTCATAAAGGAACTGTGCATAGACCGTGTTGCGGTGTGAGAGGCGGGCATTCTGGATCTCGATATTCTTGTCAGAGAGATCGACACCTGCAAAAGTTGCTGTCTCGGTGATGCGATCTTCGCGGCCGACGAGAATGGCGGTGCCAAGGCCCTGCGTCACGAATGATACTGCAGCGCGCATCACCTGTTCTTCTTCGCCTTCTGCAAAGACAACGCGCTTGGGATAGCGGCGCACACGCTCGAATATGCGTTGCAGTGCACCTGCAACAGGGTCGCGCCGAGCCGACAGATGCGCTTGATATTCATCCATATCAACGATTGGCTTGCGGGCCACGCCGCTTTCCATTGCAGCCTTTGCAACAGCAGCGGGGATGACGCTGATCAGCCGCGGGTCAAAAGGCGCGGGGATGATGTAATCGCGGCCAAAGCGCGGACGCGGGCCTTGATAGGCAGAGGCCACCTCATCTGGCACATCTTCCCGCGCGAGCATGGCAAGTGCTTGCGCCGCAGCGATTTTCATTTCCATATTGATGGTGGAGGCACGCACATCAAGCGCACCGCGGAAGATATAAGGAAAGCCCAGAACATTGTTCACCTGATTGGGATAGTCCGAGCGACCGGTGGCGACGATGCAATCCTCGCGCACCTCATGGGCTTCTTCCGGTGTGATTTCCGGGTCGGGATTAGCCATAGCGAAAATGATCGGATTGGGCGCCATGCTTTTGACCATCTCAGGCGTCAAGGCGCCTTTGACGGACAAGCCAAAGAACACGTCTGCCCCTTCCATCGCTTCTGCCAGCGAGCGTGCTTTCGTCACACAGGCATGTGCGGATTTCCACTGATTCATGCCCTCGGTGCGGCCCTTATAGATCACGCCCTTGGTGTCGCAGAGAATGACATTCTCCGGTGCAAAGCCCATGGCCTTGATGAGATCGAGACAGGCAATGCCGGCAGCCCCCGCACCATTGCAGACGAGCTTGGTCTTTTTGATGTCGCGGCCAGTGAGTTCAATCGCGTTCAGAATACCTGCGGCTGCGATAATTGCAGTGCCATGCTGGTCATCATGAAAGACGGGAATGTCCATCAATTCGCGCAGGCGCTCTTCAATGATGAAACATTCCGGCGCGCGGATGTCTTCAAGGTTGATGCCGCCAAAGCTTGGACCGAGATAGCGCACGGCATTGACGAATTCGTCCGGGTCCTCGGTGCCCACTTCCAGATCAATGGAGTCAATGTCAGCAAAGCGCTTGAACAGGACGGACTTGCCCTCCATCACCGGTTTGGAGGCGAGTGCGCCCAGATTGCCCAGTCCCAGAATGGCGGTCCCATTGGTAATCACGGCAACGAGATTGCCCTTGGCCGTATAGTCATAGGCGGTTGACGGGTTCTCGGCGATGGCAATCACCGGCACCGCCACGCCCGGCGAATAGGCCAGCGATAAATCACGCTGGGTTGCCATGGGTTTGGTAGGTATGATTTCGAGCTTACCGGGTCGACCGCGTGAGTGGAATTGCAGCGCCTCCTGATCCGTAATGGTCGGGCGTTTCGGTCGCTGGGGCGCTTTATTTGTCATGGGCTCTGTCTCAATTTTGTTTCGTTCACGGCAAGGTCTCTGACCTTAACGGCGCAGACGCTGGGCGCAATGATCATATTCTTAGAAAGTTTAACAAGATTTGTCCCCAACCTGTCGCTGCTCGCGTGATGCACTGCAGCGCTGCTCTTGCTAGTTTCGCTCCCCATGACGAGCGAGGCTCCCCTTTCCAAATCTGCCACATCGGAGGCCCAGCGCCTGACGCCGATGATGGCGCAATATGTGGAGATCAAAGCGGCCAATCCTGATTGCCTGCTGTTCTACCGCATGGGGGATTTCTACGAGCTGTTCTTCGCAGATGCGGAAATTGCCAGTCGCGCACTGGGTATTGTTCTGACCAAGCGCGGTAAGCATCTGGGCGAGGACATCCCCATGTGTGGCGTCCCGATCGAGCGGGCGGATGATTATCTGCAGCGCCTCATCGCCCTGGGACATCGCGTGGCCGTTTGCGAACAGGTTGAAGATCCTGCGGAAGCCAAAAAGCGCGGCCCGAAATCCGTGGTGCGGCGCGACGTGGTGCGCCTTGTCACGCCGGGCACCATTACCGAGGATCGCCTGCTTGAGCCCTCCCGCGCCAATGTGCTGATGGCCCTCGCCCGCATACGAGGCTCTGGCGATGATTTCACTTACGGCATTGCGGCGGCTGACATTTCAACCGGCGCTTTCCATCTGGTCGAAGCACCACTGGCAGGCCTCTCGGCGCAGATCGCGCGTTTTGACCCGCGCGAGATCGTTGCCTCTGACGTGATCTGTCAGGATGACACCATTCAGCGCCTCACACAGGATTGGCGCCTGTCCCTTACCCCCATGGCGTGCGAAACGCATGATGCCGAGCGTGTCATTGCGGAGTGGTTTGGCGTCGCGACACTTGATGGCTTTGGATCTTTTTCGCGGGCCGAGCTGGCCGCTGCTGCCGCACTCATCCGCTATGTGGAGCGCACGCAATTTGGAGCACGTCCGCCGCTGGCACGTCCCAGCCATGCGCAGCAAGGCTCCATCATGGAGATCGACGCGGCAACCCGCGCCAATCTCGAATTGATGCGCACCATGTCTGGCGAGCGGGATGGTTCCTTGCTGGCTGCCATTGACCTGACCGTGACTTCGGCCGGCGGGCGTTTATTGGCCGAGCGTTTGGCAGGCCCACTCACCGATCCGCAGGCTATTCTGGCGCGCCAACAATCAGTGGAATTTTTCCTGAATGATCCGGGCTTGCGCGCCGATGCACGCGCCTGCATGGCAGCTGCTCCAGATATTCCACGCTCACTCTCGCGCATTTCCATGCAGCGCGGCGGGCCGCGCGACTTGGCAGCACTTGCAGCGGGCGCCCGTGCGGCTTTATCGGTCGCTCATTTGCTGCGTGCAGGCGATTTGCAGCCTGATTTGCCACCTGAATTGCAGCGCGCCGTTGAGGCTGCAAGCGGGATTGATCCGCAATTGAGCGAGCGTTTGCAGGCCGCACTCGCCGATGAGCTGCCGCTGAACAAGCGTGACGGCGGTTTTGTGCGTGCGGGCTTCGATGGGGGGCTTGATGAGACGCGTGCGCTGCGTGATGAAAGCCGTCGCGTGATTGCGTCACTTCAGGCCCAATATTGCGACTTGGCTGATACCAAACAGTTGCGCATCAAACATAATAATTTTTTGGGCTGGTTCCTCGAAGTGCCGCAGGCTGTGGGTGAAAGCTTCTTGCGCGAACCGCTCAACGCAACCTTTATTCATCGTCAGACCATGGCAGGGGCCATGCGTTTCTCGACGGTGGAATTGTCAGAGCTTGAGTCCAAGATTGCATCCGCCGCTGATCGAGCCACTGCGATAGAACTGGCGATCTTTGATGATCTTTGCAGCGCGGTCGAGGCACAAGCCGCACCATTGAAAGCAGCTTCAGATGCTCTTGCGGTGATGGATATATCTGCAGCGCTTGCAGAGCTTGCCAGCCGGCGCAACTGGGTGCGTCCACTGGTTGATCAGTCCTTGCGTTTTGAGATTGAAGGCGGGCGACATCCGGTCGTTGAAGCCGCACTCTGCGCGCGGGGTGAAAGCTTCGTGGCCAATGATTGCAATCTGACATCTGCAAGTGACGAGACTGCGGGCCGGATTGCGGTTATTACCGGCCCGAATATGGCCGGTAAATCGACCTATCTGCGGCAGAATGCCTTGATGGCGGTGCTCGCACAGATGGGTAGTTTTGTGCCAGCGCGCAGCGCAACTTTGGGCGTGGTGGATCGCTTGTTTTCGCGCGTGGGCGCGGCGGATGATCTTGCACGCGGACGCTCAACCTTCATGGTGGAGATGGTGGAGACCGCAGCCATTCTCAATCAGGCGAGTGAAAGATCCTTCGTCATTCTTGATGAGATTGGACGTGGAACCGCGACTTTCGACGGCTTGTCGATTGCTTGGGCCTCGATCGAACATCTCCATCAGGCCAATCGTTCACGCGCGCTTTTTGCGACCCATTTCCACGAACTGACACAGCTCACGCAAAAGCTGCCGCGCCTCGTCAATCTCACCATGCGCGTGTCCGACTGGAATGGCGATGTGGTTTTCCTGCATGAGGTGATCGCAGGTGCAGCTGATCGGTCTTACGGGATTCAGGTCGCCAAACTTGCAGGCTTGCCGCAGAGCGTCGTCGAGCGCGCACAGGTAATTCTGGGTGAGTTGGAAGCAGCTGATCGCGCCCAGCCTGTGCAGCAATTAATTGATGATCTTCCGCTTTTCGCAGCAACTCATCCGCGTGTCGCGCCGCCGCCGCAACAGCAGGTCAGTGATCGGCTTGGCGAGGCTTTGGACGAAATAAACCCTGATGAACTTTCGCCGCGCGAGGCCCTCGAAAAACTCTATACGCTGAAAAAAATTCGTGCTCATAAATAGCTATTGTTGAAGTGTTGCGGCCTTTGCGGCCACTAGGTCATTGGTGTCGAAATGGCAGGATCTCCTTTGTTTCTGGCGGGGGGCGTTGTTGGCGTCACCCTGATCATTGCAGGTGTCCTTCAAACAACATTGGAAAAACGCATCCCTGAGCAGGAGCCCGCCCGACAAGCACAGTCCGCTCCAAAGCCGCCGCCCTCTGCGGCCATGCCGCCATCAGCTGCAACTGAAAATCCCTCAACCATCCAGCGGCGCATCGCTGCTCCACCCAATCCCACAGAACAGCAACAACCCCTGCGACGTATTTCATCGGTTGAATTGAAGGCGAATGCGGCGGGGCATTTCGTCGCTCAGGTTGATGTCAATGGCCGACAATTCAGCATGTTGGTTGATACGGGCGCGACCATGCTGACGCTCTCGCATGATGATGCACGCAAGGCCGCGATCCCTGTTACCTCGACTGACTTCAAACACAGCGTCAATACAGCGGCGGGGCCGCTTAAGGTTGCCCGCGTCAAGGTTGGGCGCGTGGGGGTCGGCCCCTTGATGGGGCGCGATCTGGAGGCCTTGGTCCTGCCCGCAGGGACCGGCAATACAAGCCTGCTTGGGATGAATTATTTGCGCTCCCTGTCCAGCTACGAGGTCAAAGCCGACAAAATGATAATGCGGAATTAAGAGTTTGCCGCTCTTTTGCCTTGGAGTTTGCCTGCTATATGGCAGTTGGCCAGCCCTTCTGGCCCAATTCCGAGGTGCTTGATGTTCCCGATCCCGGTTCCCCAGCTCACCCCCAATACCTATGCCTATGAAGCCGGGCCCATGGTCAAGGCGACGGGCTTTCGTGAATATGACGCGCGCTGGCTGTTCGGGAAGGAAATCAACCTCATGGGCGTGCAGGCGCTGGGCATGGGGCTTGGCACGCTGCTGCGCGAAATGGGTGTAAAGCCTGAGCTTGTGACGGGGCATGATTATCGGGGCTATTCCGCCTCCATCAAATATGCGCTGATTACGGGCCTCATGGCCTCAGGTGTGAAAGTGCATGACATTGGACTTGCTCTGTCACCTATGGCCTATTTTGCCCAATTTGATCTCGATGTGCCGGCAGTGGCGATGGTCACGGCCTCGCATAATGACAATGGCTGGACGGGTGTGAAAATGGGCGCGCAGCGCCCCGTTACTTTTGGCCCGGATGAAATGGGTCGCTTGCGCGACATCGTGCTTGGCGGAAAATTCGCCTATGCAGAAGGTGGGTCCTACCGCTTTGTGCAAGATTTCCGTGCGCGCTACATCGCAGATCTCACCAATCGACCCAAGATCAAGCGCAAGCTGAAAGTGGTCGCTGCCTGTGGCAATGGTACGGCTGGCGCATTCGCGCCGGACGTTCTTGAACGTCTTGGTTGCGAGGTCGTGCCGCTCGATGCAGAGCTGGATCACAGCTTCCCGCGCTATAATCCAAATCCCGAAGATCTGAAGATGCTTCATGCCATTGCCGACAAGGTCCGCGAGGTCGGAGCAGATGTCGGCCTTGGCTTTGATGGCGATGGTGACCGTTGCGGCGTTGTCGACAATCACGGCGAGGAGATTTTCGCGGACAAGATTGGCGTTATGCTGGCGCGCGATTTGTCAAAGCTGTATCCGCGCGCAACCTTTGTCGTCGATGTCAAATCAACGGGCTTGTTTGCCACCGATCCTGAATTGATCGGACAAGGTGTGACAGCAGATTACTGGAAGACCGGTCACTCCTATATCAAGCGGCGCGTGACAGACCTGAAGGCTCTGGCGGGCTTTGAGAAGTCTGGCCATTTCTTCTTCAACCAGCCGATCGGGCGCGGCTATGATGATGGCATTCTCACCGCCATCCATGTGATTGAAATGCTCGATCGCAATCCTGGCAAGTCCATGGCGGATCTTTACGCCGCGCTGCCGCGCACATGGGGCTCACCAACTATGGCGCCGCATTGCGAAGACGAAGTGAAATATGGGATCGTTGAAAAGGTCGTGAGACATTTTGAAGCCATGCAAGCACGCGGCGAGCTGATCATTGGTCAGCCCATCCGCGATCTGGTGACAGTGAATGGCATCAGGGTCACAGCGCAAGACGGAACATGGGGTCTCGTGCGCGCCTCCTCCAATAAACCCGAACTCGTTGTGGTTGTTGAGAGTCCTGTATCTGAAGCGCGGATGCGCGAGATGTTTGCCGCAGTCGATGCCGTGCTGCGGCAACATCCGGAAGTCGGCGCCTATAACCAGACGATATAACTTTTTTAAACAGCACCAAGGGTCTGTACTCGTTCTGGCGAGTCACAGGCCTTTCTGTTGATGGACAAGTCAACTTTCCGTGCATATGGTCAAAGAGGAGCGAGCGTTGGGGCGCCCGCTCTGTAATTTTTTTGAGGAGTTTTTTCATGACGACTGCTCGTCGCTTTATGCGTGATGAATCAGGTGCCACTGCCATTGAATATGCACTGATCGCGGCCTTCATTGGCATCTCGATCACAGTTGCGGTTCAGCAGCTCGGCACCAAGATTTCGGACAAGTTCAACGAAATCAAAGATAACCTGAAGTAACTCTGGCCACGATTGATGCATCGGGCGATCACGCGATCGCCCGATTTTTTGTCTGTGCGGAATATCTTGCAAGCGTCATGCGATCATTTGCTGTGACGATCATGTGCCGCAAGGGAGATGATTGCACGCTGGACTCGTCTTGAGCGCAGCGGTATAACAGCACGGCTAGCATGCAGCTTAGCTCCATAAATTTTTACTCAGGAGTTTTTCATGACCGCCAAGCTCAATCGTTTTGTCAATGACGAGTCCGGCGCCACCGCTATCGAATATGCACTGATCGCAGCCTTCATTGGCATCTCGATCACAGTTGCGGTTCAGCAGCTCGGCACCAAGATTTCGGACAAGTTCAACGAAATCAAGACCAATCTGAAGTAAGCTTCTGATTGCACATGGCATGAAGGCGGCCCAATTGGCCGCCTTTTATTTATCTTCCACCGGTTGCCTGATCTTTTGCTGCTCCTGAGCGTGCCTGACTTTGGCCAATCGCATCACTCATATGGCGCGGCACATCACCCAATACGACGGTCGGCTGGCATCGCGGTTCGCATTGATAGGATTCGCGTTCGAATCCGCGTTGCACGGTAAGATGCTTCTGGCCTGCCAGAACACGAATCGTAACTTCGCTGATGGGCGCTCCTGCCTTGTCGAGCGCGATCAGGTTTGTCTCCCCGAAAGTCTTTCCTGTGAGGACCATCTTCTGATTTTTCTGAAGCATGGTGACATCCACGATCAGCGGATTTGCGCG
>Ga0315899_10001399_pt1 | contig 27518 bp, 19 predicted proteins | sample LakEriMetagenome_2_FD_203518 | JGI IMG/M metagenome (GOLD analysis project Ga0315899, IMG submission 203518) | Freshwater fungal communities from buoy surface, Lake Erie, Ohio, United States - Buoy 4 MA112 | ecosystem: Environmental > Aquatic > Freshwater > Lake | place: USA: Lake Erie, Ohio... | reverse complement strand
AGGGTTTTGCTTTTACGAAAATCAGAAGCCTTGCCTGAAAAACAAAGCTGCCCACCACGAGAACCAGCCCCGGGGCCGATCTCAAGAACATGATCTGCTTGAAAAAGCAGGTAGGGCTCATGTTCAATCAAAATAACCGTATTTCCACGTTCCACGAGCTTCTGCACTGCCGATGCTACCCGTACCGTATCGCTGGGATGCAACCCGACCGTTGGTTCATCGAGTACGTAGAGCATGTCGACCAGGTCAGAACCGAGCAGTGTCGTTAGATTCACGCGTTGGGCTTCTCCTCCACTCAAGGTGTGCATTGTTCGACCAAGAGTTAAGTACCCCAGACCAACCGCAATGAGATAATCCAATCGCGACACAACTTGCTTCAACACTGGCTCCATCGATTGCACGTCCGCACCGATCGGCAGATGGTCGGAACTCTCCTGCAATTCTTGCAGTATCGTTCGTAAATCATCGATGGTCTGCTCTGTGATTTGCGAGAAATTCATGCCCCGGAAACGATACGCCAATGCGCCGGGGGATAACCGTTGACCGTTGCACATTGGACATAGCGAATACGATTTCCATCGAGCAAGAAACGCACGAATGTGCATCTTGTACTTTTTCCGCTCTAGCCACGCGAAAAAACCATCCAAGCCACCAAAACTTCTCGCTGGAACTCCATGTTGAATTAACCCCCAATGCTTGGACGAAAGCTTGGCTACAGGCAGGTCAAGCGGTATTCGATACTCCGCCGCAATCGCCATCAATTCATGGAGTTCATGCTCATAGGATGGTGTTCTCCACGGTGCAATCGCTCCTTCTCGCAACGTCATATTGCGATCGGGTACGATCTTTTCAAGATCGAGCTCGGAGACCTCTCCGAACCCAGTGCATTGAGAACACGCACCTATGGGGCTGTTAAAACTGAATAACCGCGGTTCCGACTCGGGACACTCCTCGCCGCAATCAGCACATCGCAAGTTTTTGGTGAACAAATGCTCGTCGTACTCTTGCCCCGAAACTACACGCGTTCGAACATTGTGATCCAAGTTTCTAGCGGATTCACCCTTTCCCGTAGATTTTGCCACCAAGACGACAACGTTTCGCTCCGCTCGCTCGAACGCTAGCTCAAGCGATTGCAAGGTGGATTGAGACACTGGGCTACCGTCGATTCGAAACCGATCGATCACGACAATGCCAGACCCCTTTGCTGGCACCTTTTTCGCTACCGTGCCAAGATCTTCCGACAATTCCACCAAGTCATCGGTGAGGATCACACGGATAAAACCAGACGACTGCAAGTCGTATAATTGTTGCGATAAATCCGTCTTGGTGTCCCAGTTGAACTCGAATCCTAGCATCGCTCTTCCGTCCCCCACGGACGACATGCGCTTGGCCAACGACGATGCTGAGTGCTTGAGGATCGGTCGACTACAGGTCGGGCAAAACGGACTGGCGACATGCGAAAATAGGATTCGCAATGGTTCCAGAACCTCACTGGCTGTCCCAACAGTACTGCGATTGTTGCGACTGCGATCTCCTCGTGTCACTGCTAATGAAGGTGGAAGATTGTCGAGCGAATCAAATCGAGGCTTATCGATACGAGCCAAAAACTGACGCGTATATGCTGAGAAACTCTCGATGTAGCGACGCTGGCCTTCTGCGTACAACGTATCGAGGGCCAGTGAAGTCTTGCCGCTCCCGCTGACGCCACACACTACCGTCAATCGACGGAGAGGAATGTCCACATCGATGCTTTGCAGATTGTGCTCCGCGGCACCACGCAATTCGATACAACGCATAGTTTTCATACCACTATTATTGCATGAATGCAAAATTCAGCATCGGCAACTCGATGCACTACTCCGCTGGTCAGTACAAAAATGGGAGGTCAACTGCAGAGGCTAAATAGATCAAGGCAGCCGCCCAAATGTTTCGTAGGCCCACAAAGAAAGGGCCGTAAAACAGACAATGTCGCAACGAGTCCAATCCAACAAAATGGATTCGAGCAACAGATGGGCGTTTTTGCAACCGGCTCCCTACCCAGGAAAGCTCGCGACGCCACAAATCATTCATTGAGTGGGCATGTTCACTCAACTACAGTGTGGGTTGCATCAAGTAGCGAATCAATGCGACCGACCACCCCATACCCAAAAGAGCGACACTAATCCAAGCGGACCAAATCCAAAACTTGGTCGCTCCAGAAGTTTTCTCTGGAGCCGCTTCCGACGCAGACAATTGAATAATCCATCGTTCCCGTTCGCTGGCATCCTCAAAAAGTCCAGACTGTACCGGTTCAAGCAAGCCGAACTGGATGGAGAACTCCATCAAGCCAAAGATCAATTGCCGTCTTCCACTATCCGAGACACCCATCGCCTCGAAGCACCAAATTTGCTTCCCGAATGCAACCTCATCCTCTTCCTGAAAAAACACAGGTCGAAGGTTCTCAATACGAGTGCGCTCGGGACAGAACTCCCTGCGAGCCACCGCGCGCAATGCGTGCTCAGCAACAGCTTGCCAAATCTGTCTCGAGAAATGAACTGGATCTGCTTCAGGTGTCACGATTCGATTCCTTCGTCGGACTCTAATGCCTCATCCGCTCCCGCCCGATGTCAATAAACCGGACCAAACAGTAGGCGCTCCTCGATGTGAGGCGGAAAGCTCAAAAGATTGTAAACCGTTGAAAAGCCCTGCGTCAGCTTCAGATCTTCCCTTTTCGGACAATTTCCCCAAAATTGGAGGTTTTGCGAGTCCTTTTTACTCCCCAGTTGAAAACCGCCGAAAAACCAACTTTGTAACCCGTATTGTTCCCGCCTCCTCGATACGATTGTTTTTGGGGACGCGTTTTAAGGGCTTGATCGCGGCCCTCGAGGGTGGAGCAGTGAACCGCGGCTTGTTTGTACACCGAAGTTCTCAAAGTACCCATGGAAACAACAAGGGGCAAGTAGCGAACGGTGCTAGGGCGAGCCACTAGAAAGGAACGTCAACATTGGTGTTCGAACGTAAGAGCCTTAAATGGCCCATCCTGCTAGCAATACTCATGATCGTCGTCCTCGTTGGGCTGACGATAGGCTGGGTATTGATCAACGTTTTCGGGGCATTGCAAGCCCCCAATGAGAGTGGCCTCAATATCTATTGGGTACTCCTCAGTGTTGGCTCGATCATGTTCGCTTTTGTGCTCGCCGGTGTAATCCTCTATCTGGTTTGGATTATCCAAAACATCAATCTCAATCGGCGGCAGAGCAATTTCATCGATTCCGTAACACACGAACTTAAGACTCCAATAGCCTCGTTGAAGCTCTATCTCCAGACCCTCGACCGCCGACCGGTTGACGGCGAGCAGAGGCAGCAGTTTTATCGCACCATGATGGAAGACGTTAACCGTCTCGATGGGCTCATCAATCAATTGCTCGATGTCGCGAGGCTCCAACAGAAAGAGTCGGATACACGTACCACAGAGTGGATTGAGATCCATGATGTCATCCAAGAAATCGTTTCAAAGCTTCAGTCCCAGTATCATTTACCCGACGATGCAATTCGCATAAGCGTAACGCCCTGCGAGGTCCTTGCTCACCGAGTGGACATCGAAGTTTTAGTCCGGAACCTTCTCGATAATGCCATCAAGTACTCGATCGAACCAACGGAGATCGACATTGAGGTGAAGCTCGAAGAGGGGAAAATCCATCTCTCCGTCTCAGATAACGGACCGGGAATACCTAGGCAACTAAGGAGAAAGGTGTTTTCTCGTTTCTATCGAGCAGGGGACGAACTGGAGCGGAAGAAACCCGGAACAGGCCTAGGATTGTTCTTAGTTCGATCCATCGTTCAACGATTGCGAGGCACCGTGCGAATCGCTGATCTTACTAAGAAAAATGGCTCAAAGTTTCTGATTGTCATGCCCAATGGACGAGCATCCCAGAACACCGCGCGGAACCAATCTGCGAAACTCTCCGAATGACCTTGCCATCGAATAGTTGCCATACCGTCTCGTAACCAATACGGATTGGATCGGTCTAACGCAATGGTTACTCGAAACCGTGCACCGATCAAATCGTTTTGCAAGAGCCATTCCTTCCGCTGAGAAATATTGGCGTTCCCGCCGACTTGGCTAGGAAGCGTTTTTGAAACCTCTTTGATGCGATCGATACGCATCACCCTGCCACGCCATTGCTGACGAGGGGATTGGTCCATCCGGACCAACACATCCTTTCCAATTTGAAGTGAAGTCAAATCCGATTCCTGGATGGTCGCTTGAACTTCCCATGCATGAACAGACTCAACGTGGCCCAGCAATTCCCCTCGCTCAAACCAGGGATGATCATCGACATTGCTGAACACGCGATATATTTCGTTGACAACCCCTCCTCGAACAACCTCACCATGTTCCTTTTTGGCCAGCACCAATCGACCCGAAAACTGTGACTTCATGTTGAGCTTTTCAGCTTCGCCCTCGTATTCTTCGAACTGCTCTGTCAGGCCGTTAAGCTTTTCTTTTGCTTCCTCCAGTAGCGCAGGAACCGATGCATCATCAACGGCCCTGCGTTGCAACTGTTCCACGCGGCGCTGCTGGACTTGCAACTCTCCTTCGAGTTGCAGTTTTCGCCGTTGCATTTCCGGTGATTTCAATTCAAAGATCGATTGCCCTGGAACAACCGAATCCCCATCTCGCATCGCACGGACTAAAAAGGATGAATTTCGCACATGCAATGTCTGCTCCACCGAAGGCTTTAGCACTCCCCTCGCCGTTTGGTAGCGGGGCAAAGGTATCAATAGCAGCAGTGCTGTCCCCGCCATCCCGATCGCAATTCCACTCCAATTTTTCTTGCTGTACTTGCCTCGTTGAGACAACGCAATCGAATCGCCCAACGCACCCGAAATATATTGCGATGCGAGCAGCATCGTTGCAGCCCCCAACCACATTGGGACAGCAGGGGTCAAAACTCCCGCTTGAATCAATGCCATACGAGCCGCCAATATCAAACTAAAAAGCACAAACCACCGATAAGCAAATGAAAGCACATGGTATAGCGACAGTCCGACATCGCTCCATGCCACCCTATCGACCCGCAACTCGCGGGCAGCAACGCTCTGGCAAATGGACTGCCACGCCCCACGGGCTCGTTCGGACAAATTCGTGATTCCGAACCAATCGCTCAAAATGTAATATCCGTCGTAGCGCAAAAGGGGATTTCCATTGATCGCAAGGGTCATCACGGTGCTTGAAATAAAAACCTGAAGCGCCGTTAGTCGCACCCATGGGATTTGACTGGTCAACCAGACCCAATATGCAACCATCGCAAATGCAATTTCTACATAGACCCCAGCCGCAGCGATCATCGCACGACGTTTCGCGCTAGATATCCGCCACGCATCAGTCACATCGCAATAGAAACATGGAACTCCTACTAAAAACATCACCCCAACCTCACGGCATTTTGCTCCAAAGGCATGGCATGCGACAGCATGACCTAATTCGTGACAGACCTTGATTCCAAAAAGCAACAGCAGCAAAACCCACCACTGATCGGCGATCAACGCACTGGCGGCCAAGGGAGCCTCAACGACCAATCGCGAGCCATGCTGAAGGACCGAAACCAAAGTCAGGGCTAATACGGCCAGCCACACCCCGCGCCCTATTCGAAAAAATGGGAACGCTAAATAACCAATCGCAAGATCGAGAATGTGCGCAGGGTTAAAAATCGAAATGCGAAGCTGAAGCCAAGACATCAAAGAGTTCAATCGAGAGGAACGCTTCCGCGGAGGATCTCTCAGCGAGAGATAAGATTGCATCCCACACTCGTAAACCAAACCGAGACTCTTTAAACGAGCGATCAACTGTTCGAGCCACATTCGGTCGACGCGGTATGGAAATCCTCCTCCATCGGCACCATGCAGCAATCCCCGCGCACCGGTTTTCCCATCAAGCTTCGATGCGACACTGGCCTCCAAATCGCTCATCAAATAAAAATCAGAGCTGAGCTTGTCGTACACCACCCACAACCAATTGCCATTTTGTCCCTCGCGTCGCACCCACTCGAGATCGTGACGCAATCGATAAGGAACCACGAAATCGGATTCGAAACTTTGCGAGTGTGTACTTGGGACATTCATTCAGATCGATCCAAAGACGACCGGGCAAAAGCGACGAGTGTTCCGACTCAGCAATAGCTTTCCTATCATTCTTTGGCGGAATGGTAAAGGATTTCCGCCATCACGTTCACGCCGGGGCGAAGTTCCCCCTTCGAATTATCAACATCGAGGAAAACACGAACTTGACCGTTCACCGGATTCGCAGTGGGACTGATAAAACTAACTTTACCAAGCGTCTCTGTCGGCTCTTTGCCTACCATCACCCGGACTCGCGCAGGCATTCCCACTCTGACTTGAACAACCTCTGAAGCATCGATGAAACCTTCCAGCCTTAACTGATCAACACCGATCAACTCGAGAACCTTAGTCACTGAATCAGCCCACTCGCCCACTTGGCGATCGATCGATACTACCGTTGCTCGAATCGGTGATTTGATGGTGTGCTTAGCCACCTGCAATTCCGCTTGATCCTTTTCCGCGACAGCTAAACGCAATCCTAACTTCGCAGACGCTTGGTCAAGTTTCGCACGCTCAATTTCCAATTTGCTTCGTTCAAAAACTAAGCGGTAGCGGTCGATTTCATTCGGCGGATAGGTATCGGCTGCGATACTATTTGCATGCAGTGCGCGTTTCAACTCCTGCTCAGCGACTTCCGACGACTTCTCCGCCAAACGGATTTCAACATCGCGATTGGCTTTGAGTTCCGCCAACTCCAGCGACAACTCGGCTTGTTGTAATGACATTCGCACTTCATCATCACGGATTCTTACCAGTGCATCACCTGCATTGACCACCATTCCCTCTCGCACGAACACTTTCTCGACGATTCCAGGAACTCCAGTTGCGATCGAAATAATCTGTGGCGCCTTGAGGATCGGTGTTTTGACGGCTATGGATTTGTCTTCGGTATCTGATGTCCCCGAGTCTGACGCGGCTGAATTTGAGGCAGCCGAGGGCACCGATTGCGCATCCGATTGCGCATCCGACGGGTTGACTGCGACGAGGAGCAATACCCACGCCATGAGGAGGCCGTAGATCGGAAAAAATTTCGAGTGCATTGCTACCTGCTCCAACCGTGCTTACTAGGGTTTGCTTTTCAAACTTGGCTTTCTGAGAAGCAATTGATTCCATCCATCTGTTGACACCGAAGTCCCCTCCACCGAAGCGCGTTCCAATCTCGGCAAAGAAGCCAATATTTGCAGTGAATCATCGGTAACTTTTGTTCCTGCCAACCATAAGCTCCGTAACGTCGGGTGGCCTCGGAGTGACTTTAGACCTTCGTCGGTAATGTTGCAATTCGTCAAATCCAGTTCGCTCAACGTTTTCATCTTAGCGATCAATGGCATTGATGCATCCGAGACCTTGGTTGCCTCCAGCCCCAACCGAACAACTTCCCACGGCATTTCCTCAGCATCGAGAAAAAGCCGATCATCAACCTCCGTTCCGGTTAAATCCAGCCAGGGGGACTTCCGATAGCGAAGATCCCAGTCCAAGAGTCCACCAGAGGTCGCTTTGCAATTCGAAAGGACGGCCTCCTCGCGTCTGCTGAAAAAAGGACGTCTACGACCATCTACAACTCCATCGTTGCAACTTTCTAACAGGTAATGATCGTATCGCAGGCGTATCGAATCGTCGCTGTCTCCCAATAATGTGACGCTCGCGCCCCCCTCTCCGCGATACACGCCTCGCAGGTACTCGAGAAAGGCTCCTCGAGATTCTGCCGAAGCATCCAACCATGAATGAGTAAGTCCACAGGCCTGGCTGTACCAGGCGGGTAGCTCTTGAATGTTCCGAAATTTTCCCCCGCTGGCTTGGAAGAACTCATCCGTCGGAATCCAAAATTCATCGTGCAGTCGCCTGTAGCGACCAGCCTGCAACCGCGGAGAATCCCACCCGCCGACATCGATCAGCTTTGCACCGCCAATCGAACGGCTAGACGTCGACTCCATGTACAACGCCACACCTTCGATCACCCAAAATCCAGGATCGTTATTGGAGTCAAATGCAGGGGCTTCACCGATGGCTTCATTAAAAAATTGATGCGTTAATTCATGCACCAACGTGAAAAGACTCTTCGTACCATCGAAATAAAAGAACGATGTTCGATGCGTAGGACTGTAATAGCCCGTAGAGATCCCAATCCGAGGCTCCATGGTTCGAAGGGCTTTGATATAAGCATCCCTCGTTCGAAAAAGCACAATACGGAAAGGCTCTTGGTTGGGCTCGTCGGAATCCAAGAGCACCCGCCTATCGCCCGCCCAAACCCCATAAAACAGCTGCTTCCAAATCGCATATGTCATTTCGCATGCTTCAGCAATTTCGAGCGTTGGACGCTCTGCGGCTTGCGAGTTAACCACAAAATTGCGAGTTGACGTCTGTAGATAGGATCCGGCACCCCATGTCACCAATGGCAGGTTCTCGGAGGCTCGCCGTGTTTTCAGACCACTCCACGCTGAAGCTGGCCCCGAAGGCTTGCCATTGGCATCTCGCAGATCAAGCACACTTCGCAACCCAACCGCTCGCCATTGTTGAGCGTAGGCATTCGAGAAATCTCCGCTGGCTTGAGACCTACTCGCATTTTCCTCGGCCGCTTTCGCACGTTTTTCCAAGTATGCGTACACCTCGTCCAAGCTCCCGGATGCGCGCAATCGCTCACGCAATCCGCTAGCGCCAGAAACAACGCGTTCGCGAGCGTCGGGAATGACAAACCGCTGCCTGCCTTGGACGTCGAGTGAATCGAGCAAGCGAAGTGAATCTGCGATATCTTTCCAGCCCGCGCGATCCTCAACGCTGATGGATGACTCCGCTCGTTGAAGGATTCCATCGAGTTCCTGCGCGCCCGCAGCAGAGACTGCGAACGCGAAAAAAACGAGAAATACGATGGAGCTGTACTTGGGAGTCGCCACGCAATGCTTTCCTCGGATCCGAATCATACTCAGCCCACAAAACCTAGAGCATCGCGATGATTATCAGCGATCAGCGAGGTTTGCGCCAGCTCCGGTAGTAGCCGATACGCTCCAACGCTTGATAAACCTCTTCGAGCGTTTTCTCACCAAAGTTAGCGATGCTCAATAGAGTCTCAGGATTTGCCTGAAGCAACTCACGCACCGTAAAGATACCTTTTTCCTCAAGACAGTTTGTCGTCCTGACCTGCAGCCCAATCTCAGCGGTGCTTAAATCTAGCTTCTCTCGCAATTGCCGAGCTTGCTCGTCGGCTTGGCTCATCGGAATACGAGTCATTCGATTTCCCTCCTTCGTGGAATAGTCAGCCATCAATCCGCTAGTGACTGATGTCGATGTCCACCACCAACAGCGCATGCATCGCAGTCACTCCTTGCGTTGATTGGAAATATAATCAACGCGCAAGGCTCAATGTAGAAGGCGCTGCAGAAAAATCAGGCCAAAATTCACCAGTGGGAAAGCTAGCAATCTGTCGCTGGGCTCACTGCAGGCCCACTATCGAATGATTCCCTTGCCGATCAGGAATTGAACGATCGCTTCAGCGCTTTCGTCGACGGTCATTGTCCCGGTATCGATCACAAGATCGGGTTGCTCGGGAGCTTCGTAAATAGCGCTGACTCCAGGGAAATTAAGGAGCTTACCACTCTCAGCGTCCGAGTAATGCCCCTTGGTATCCCGCGACTTGCGAGTCGCTTCATCCGCAGTGCAATGAACGACGAAAAACCGGTCCCGACCCACGACATCTGCAACACGGTCTCGCACGGACTGGCTCGGAGCCACAAACGCAGCCAAGCAAATCAGGCCGGAATCGTTGAACAGTTTCGCAATGTGGGCTGAGCGCCGAAGATTTTCGCTTCGGTCTTCCGTCGAGTATCCCAAATCGACATTCACTCCACGCCGCATCAGCTCACCATCCAAAACGGTCACCGCTCGTCCGCGGTCGAACAACATACGTTCCACAGCCCGCGAAATGGTGGATTTCCCAGTCCCAGTAAGCCCAGTCAGCAGCACTGTCGCCGGCTGCTGGCCAAACCTTGCCGTTCGTTCTGCGGGGCTTACATCGGAGCGATGCTCCTCTTGCGAGCCGATTTTCTCCTCAGCCTCCCAAGCGGCTACGCGTTGTCGAGCTGCATCGCGGTCCGAAATCATCCCAGCGCCAACGGTTGCATTGGTGATCCGGTCGATGATGATAAACGCACCTGTGCTTCTATTTCGCCGATAGGAATCGTAGAAAATAGGCTGGTTCAAGGTGATGGAACAACGACCAATCTCATTGAGTTGAAGATCAGGCGCGGGATTTCGATGCAATGTGTTGACGTCGACACGGTACCGCAACGAATCGATCTGGCCCGCGACCGTTTGGGTCGTATGCTTGAACAGATAGGTTTTCCCTGGAATCATGGCATCAGCGGTCAACCAAACAATCGTGGCGTCAAACGAGTTCCCAACACGCGGCACATTGCCTGGGCGAACGATCATATCCCCGCGCGAACAATCAACTTCGTCTTCGAGAACTAGCGTTACTGATTGTGGGCAGAACGCTTCCGATTGGTCCCCATCGAACGTCACAATCCGCTTGACCCGACTGGTTCGCTTGGACGGCAGAACCATGATCTCATCGCCTTGGCGAACGATCCCAGAGGCGATGGTTCCGCAAAAACCTCGAAAATCCAAATTGGGTCGATTGACGTACTGAATGGGCAATCGGAAATCCTCAAGGTTGCGGTCCGAGCCGATATATACCGACTCGAGGAAACTCATCAATGTGCTACCGCGGTACCAAGGCATATTGGTGCTAGGATCGACCACGTTCTCTCCGTGGAGGGCCGCCAGCGGGATGAAGTGCAGATCGGGAAGATCGAGCCTCGAGACGAACTCCTTATAGTCCGCGCAGATCTCTTCGAAGCGCTCTTGGCTGTAGCCGACTAAATCCATCTTGTTGATCGTCACCACAACGTGTCGAATCCCAAGCAGAGACACGATGAAGCTGTGGCGTTTCGTTTGGGTCAACACTCCGTGGCGAGCATCGATCAGAATGATTGCCAAATCGGCCGTCGAAGCGCCGGTCGCCATATTCCGTGTGTACTGCTCATGCCCCGGTGTATCGGCGATGATAAATTTGCGTTTTGCCGTCGAAAAGTATCGATACGCAACGTCGATCGTAATTCCTTGCTCGCGCTCCGCTCTCAATCCATCAGTGACGAGTGCCGGGTCAAATGCTCCTCCGGTTGTTCCGTGGACTTTGCTCTCCGATTCCAACTGCGCAAGATGGTCTTCATAGAGCATCTTGCTGTCATATAGCAGACGGCCGATCAATGTACTCTTGCCGTCATCAACACTCCCACAGGTGATGAAACGGAGCAGTTCTTTCCGTTCATGTTGCTCAAGGTACGCCAGGATATCCTTGGCGATCAAGTCGCTTTGGTGAGACATCTTAGAAGTACCCCTGTATCTTTTTGAGTTCCATACCTGCACCACCGCCATCTTTATCGATGACACGTCCCTGCCGTTCCGAAGTCTTCGTCAGCAACATCTCTTGAATGATTTCAGGAACAGTCGTCGCATTCGACTCGACTGCCCCTGTTAACGGCCAGCAGCCCAAGGTTCGAAATCGCACCATTTTGTGCTCGAGTTTCTCACCGGGTTGCAACCGAAATCGATCATCATTGGGATGAATCAGCACTCCATTTCGGGTGACAACCGGCCTCATTTTCGCGAGGTACAAATCGGGCAGTGGAATTTTTTCCAAGTAGATATACTGCCACACGTCGAGTTCGGTCCAATTGGACAACGGGAACACTCGAATGCTCTCCCCCGGGTTAACGCGAGAGTTGTAGAGATTCCACAACTCAGGACGCTGATTCTTTGGATCCCATCGGTGGAACTTGTCCCGAAACGAGAACACGCGTTCTTTCGCACGCGATTTCTCTTCATCCCGCCTCGCACCACCGAAAGCTGCGTCAAATCCATACCGAGTCAACGAGGCCTTCAAGGAGTCGGTCTTCATTACCTCCGTGTGCTTGTCGCTATTCTCAAAAGGATCGATCCCCAACTTCAACCCTTCCTCGTTGATGTTGACGATCAACTCGATCCCCAATTGGTTCTTCACATAACTGTCGCGAAAGTCGATCATCTCCTTGAATTTCCATGTCGTATCGATATGCATGAATGGAAATGGAGGCTTCGCAGGATAAAACGCCTTCAGCGCCAAGTGCGTCATCACGGCAGAGTCCTTGCCGATCGAATAGAGCATCACTGGCTTCTTAAACTCAGCGGCGACTTCGCGGATGATGTGGATACTCTCCGCCTCAAGCTGCTTGAGGTGCGTAAGGTTGTACGAGTTCATCTAGTTTTCTCCGGGATGCATGCCTCTGCCAAAACGACGGCACGATGATCGAGGGAAATGCCCTATCCAAGGTTACTGCCGGGGTAGACACGCGGTCAAAATCGGTATCGACGCAACCAACCCCCGAAAGCTATCTTTTTCGTCATCTTTTATTTCCACTCATGCAGTGTACGAAACTTAGCGAAAGTGGGTAGATAGGAAAATGGGTAGGCGGGAAAGTGGGTAGGTAGGAAAGTGGCAGGGTTCGAGCGAAGGGCGCGTATTGCAAGACCAAGCTGCAGAAACGACTCGCCGAGAGCTACAACATTCTGCAGTGGTCCGTCAACGACAAAACCGCGATCGAAACCATAAAAAAAGCGAGAAGCAAAAATGCTTCTCGCTTTTTTGTCATTTCAATCGGTGGTCGAGCATGCCATGCCCTACTAGGCCTTGGCCATCGCAGCGAGTTGCTTCTTGCGCTCGGCGATGATGTCGTCTTGCAAGTTGCGTGGGACTGGAGCGTAACGAGCCAATTCCATAGCGAAGGTTCCTTGGCCTTTAGTCATACTTCGGAGATCCGTTGCATAACCGAAGGTGTTCGCCAATGGAACTTCAGCGGTGATGTACGAAACACCATCCCGAGCGTCGGTGTTGTTCACCAAACCGCGTCGGGAAATGATATCTCCAACGACGGAACCTTGATCGTTCTCAGGGCACTCGATATCGCACTTCATGATCGGCTCGAGAAGAACCGGGTTCGATGCTCTCAAGGTTTCGCGGAAGCAATCGCACGCGGCGATGTAGAACGCGCGTTCGCTCGAGTCCACATCGTGGTAGCTACCGTCGTTCAAATCGATCTTGACACCCACCACTGGGAAGTCTGCCAAAGGCCCCTTGAGCATGGAGTCTCGGAAGCCTTTTTCCACGGGGGGAATGAACTGCTTCGGAATCCGGCCACCGGTGACGTGATCCTCGAACTCGAAAGTCTTTTCACCTTCGGGATCCATCGGCGAAAGCTTGCCCACGATGTGAGCAAACTGACCAGAACCACCCGTTTGCTTCTTGTGCTTGTAGTTGAAGTCTTGGGCGATACCCGGGGTTTCGCGGTAGCTAACCTTCGGTGCACCGACCTGAACTTCCACTTTGTACTCGCGGCGCATACGCTCCACGTAGATATCGAGGTGCAATTCACCCATCCCGCAGATGATCGTCTCGCTCGTCTCTTCATCGTTGTAGACTTGGAACGTTGGATCCTCTTTGCGGAATCGGTTCAGCGCCTTGCTCATCTTGTCAGCGTCCGCGCGGCTAGCCGGCGTCACGGCAACCTTGATCACCGGATCGGGCACATACATGCTCTCGAGGGTGCAGTAGTCACGGTCATTGCTGTACGTTTCACCGCTCGCGCAATCGATCCCCATGATGGCGACGATGTCGCCCGCTTCCGCTGTATCGATTTCCTCGCGTTTATCCGCGTGCATACGAACGATACGGCTAAAGCGTTCCTTCTTGCTCGTCCGCTGGTTGATATACATTTCACCCTTGCTGATTTTACCTTGGTAAATCCGCATGAAGGTCAACTGACCAAACGGATCTTCCACGATCTTGAAAGCCATGCCGACGAACGGCAGGCTAGGATCAGGCTTCAATTCCATCTTGACCGACTCATCGCCAACCTTGCGAGCTGAAATCGACCGCTCGAGCGGGCTCGGCAGGTAACGGATAACGTTGTCGAGCAGAAGTTGCACACCCTTGTTCTTGTAAGCAGAACCACAGAACACGGGGGTGATTCGGCGTTGCTGGGTCGCGTCTTTGCAAACCTTGTAAACCAAATCGTTTGGAACAGATTCTTCGCTCAGCAGCAACTCCATCATCTCGTCGCTGTACATCGCGAGACCTTCGAGCATCTTTTGACGCATCTCGGCCGCTTTGTCGGTGTACGCAGCGGGAATGTCTTCCTCGCGGACGTTCTCGCCGTCCTTGCCGTCAAAGTAATAAGCCTTCATCGTGACCAGATCGATGACCCCTTCAAAGGTTTCACCGGCACCGATCGGGATCTGCATCATGATCGCATCCGCGTTCAGCTTGTCGCGAACTTGTTGAGCCACGCGATACGCATCCGCACCGGTACGGTCCATCTTGTTCACGAACGCCAACCGAGGAACGCCGTAACGGCGCATTTGGCGATCCACTGTCAACGACTGACTCTGAACGCCACCGACGGAGCACAAAACGAGAACAGCACCGTCGAGAACGCGCAACGAACGCTCGACTTCGATGGTGAAGTCCACGTGGCCCGGGGTATCGATCAAATTGATAATGTGGTCATGCCATTGGAGTTGCGTCGCAGCGCTGGTAATGGTGATACCCCGCTCCTTCTCCAACTCCATGTAATCCATCGTGGCGCCGTCGCCATCACCTTTCACTTCTTCAATCTTGTGGATCCGACCTGCGTAGAACAAAACACGTTCGCTGAGGGTGGTTTTGCCCGAGTCAATGTGTGCGCTGATACCGATGTTTCGTAGTTTGCTGAGGTCCATAACTCCACTTATTACCAATGCGATCTCGACGCGAAGTGCCACGAACGGCCGCTCAAGATCTTCTCCCAAGAGGAAACCAAACCGCCGTAACGAGCTGTGACCGTCCTGTCCAAGCTCCATTTTCCAGCGGAATCCGAAGATATATGCCGTGAAAAGTGTACCCAGAACCCCCTTTTCGGAAAGGCCAAAAAGCGATCGCTCCAAAAACCAGCCCTACCACCATCACCCTACCATTGGGGCGTCCAGCGGGGCCCAACAACCGATTTCACCGTTCTCCCGTTCCCAAGAAATCCTCGGTCCGCCTCGGATTCCCATAGGCTAACTATCTGGAGCCCCCACAGGCCCCCCACGGAGCCCCCTTCGGATTCTGCGAATCTTAACGACTGCAACAGGCCGAAAGGGAACGGATGAGCCGGTCGCTGGATTTGATCTAGCACCTCAACAGTCTGGAAACTAGCTTTGGACAGACCTCCGGCGTGGGGCGAACGTGCCGACGGCAAACTCGTTTGCCACGGTAACTTCGGTGACCACAGTAACTTCGGTGACCACAGCACACCCACGGCGACGGTGTGGTCGTCACCAAGGGAATTGGCACTGCCCCACAAATCCCGCCCGAACAACAACCCAGTGCCTGCGCGGGGTACTTTTATTTCGGTGCCTTTTATTACTAGGTACCACTATGAACGGGTGCCTTTCCCGGCCTGCCTCACTGGAAGCTCGAAAAAACTAGGAAACGCCATGAGCCAACTCCTCGAATGGGTCCTTCACATGGACCGCCACCTCCGCGAGCTGATGGAATCGGTTGGCGCCGAGTGGTTGTACATGATCCTCTTTGCGATCATTTTTTGCGAAACAGGCTTGGTGATTCTTCCTTTCTTACCCGGCGATTCACTCCTTTTCGCCGTTGGTGCTCTGTGCGCCATCCCCAATAGTCCCCTCCAGCTTTGGATCATGATCCCCTTATTGACGGTTGCAGCTATCTTGGGGGATGCCGTCAACTATTGGGTAGGCTATCAAATCGGCCCTCGCGTCTTCCGGAGCGACACCTCGATTTGGTTCAATCGAAATCATCTACTTCGGGCGCAGTCGTTCTACGAACGATACGGCTCCAAAACAATTATTCTTGCCAGATTCATCCCAATCGTTCGTACTTTCGCGCCGTTCGTGGCCGGGATCGGCCGAATGAACTTCTTGAAATTTTGGCTCTACAACATCCTCGGTGGGATCGTTTGGGTTGCCCTATTCCTGGTCGCCGGCTATTGGCTGGGTACTTGGGAAGTGATTCAAAAGAATTTTTTCCTCGTCACCATCGGGATCATTCTCGTCAGCGTTATCCCGATCGCCATCGAATGGCTTCAGTCTCGACGCTCGCGAACCCCTCACGCGTGATCGCCACCCGACTACAATAAGGGCATCAGCCAATACAGCCCTTTCCTCGGGATCGAACATGCACATCACGCATCATGGTGGACAAGATGGTGTCACCGGCTCGTGCCACCAACTCCATTTTTCGGAATCGAACTCCGTACTCATCGATTGCGGATCGTTCCAAGGCCGCGATGCTCGACTCCATCCGGACCCGAGGATCGAATTTCCTCTCGACGGTATCGACGCGTTGGTACTTACCCATGTGCACATCGACCACATCGGTCGGCTTCCCTACTTGTTGGAAGCGGGGTTCAACAAGCCGATCTATTGCACCCCTCCCACCGCTCGTTTTTTGCCGATCATGCTCGAGGACGCAATCCGGCTCGGCATTACCCGCAATAAAAAAGTCATCGCCGAGGTGATCAAAGAAATCAAGGAATTGATCGAGCCAGTTCCTTATGGCAAATGGCACACGCTGAAGCACAATGCTCAGTTCCGTTTTTTTCCAGCGGGCCATATCCTTGGGTCTGCATATGTGGAGTTCGATCATGGGGACGAACGCATCGTTTTCAGCGGTGACCTTGGATCCCGCTGCACACCGATCCTGAATCCTCCCAAAAGCCCCGAACGGGCCGATGTCTTGGTCCTCGAGAGCACCTACGGCGATCGATTGCACGAAGGCCGGGAAACCCGAGTCGAACGACTCGAAGCCATCCTCTGCGAAACACTCGAGAATCGTGGCGTCACCCTGATTCCCGCCTTCAGCCTGGGCCGTACTCAGGAAATCCTTTTCGAACTCAATCAAATCATCGAAGATATCGGGCGCAAGTCCTGCTGCGATATGCTCAAGGGAATCGACATCATCATCGATTCGCCGATGGCCCTGAAGCTGACTGAAATCTATGAGCAAATGAGCGCTTACTGGAGCGAAGAAGCACGCGAAGTCCTCACCGTCGACAATCAACCGTTCGTATTCAGCAACCTCATCGAGATCGATCAAGGTGGTGAGTCGCGGGGAACCATCGAGTATCTCAAACGATCGGGGAAGCCCGCGATTGTGATTGCAGGTAGCGGCATGTGCACCGGCGGTCGGATCATGGATTATCTTCGAGCCTTCATCGGCCGCCCCAACACCGATATCGTCTTCGTCGGCTACCAAGCGGCTGGTACCACCGGACGCTACATTCAGGATTGCCAAGAAGGTAAATGCAGCGTGAAAATCGATCATCAGGAATACCACGTTCGCGCTAAGACCCACACCCTTACCGGGTACTCGGCACACGCCGATCAAGCGGACCTGATCAAGTTCGTGCAGGGAATTCCAAACAAACCGCGAGAAATTCGACTCGTGCACGGTGAGGATCAAGCCAAAGCAGTCCTCGCTGAAAAACTTAAGGCTCTCGGCTACACCGTGAATGCGTCTGTGTCCGGAAGAACCTTGGAACTTCCCCCAGGATTCGACCCGAAACATCCCGATACTTCGAAATCTTCGCAATCCGAGTAGGTTGAACGCGACGGTGATAATTCCGCGCCGACGTTACTTCGCAAAAGCACTCCATTCCATCGCGACGGTGGGATGTCAATCGCGACGGTGGGACGCGAAGGAGTGGCAGCCTCGGAAGCGGCGAGGGAAGATCGAATGGGAAACGGCATAGAACCACTTCACGACCTAATAGCTACACTACTAGGTATACCACCAGCTAGCTACAACACCAGCGACTCAACGGCTAAATCAACGGCTAAATCAACATGGACGGAAAGAATGGCTCGAGCATCGAGATCCGCGGCGCAAAAACGCACAACCTCAAGAACATCGATCTTGATATCCCGCACGGAAAATTGACGGTGCTTACCGGCGTAAGTGGAAGCGGAAAAAGCTCCCTCGCGTTCGACACCCTCTTTGCAGAAGGCCAACGCCAATACCTTCAAAGTCTCTCGAGCTTCACTCGTCAGTTCGTGGACCAATTAGAACCTCCATGCGTCGATTCGATCCGCGGACTTCAACCCTCCCTTTGCATCGACCAAAATCAAGGCGTCTCCAGTCCTCGAAGTACGGTCGGAACCATCACGGAAATCTATGACTTCTTGCGCCTATTGATGGCCCGCGTGGCAACTCCTGCATGCCATTGCTGCGGAAACCCCATCGATCGCCAACCACCGACCTCCATCATCGACGCCATTGCAAACCTACCCGAAGGCTCGAAAATCACCATCATGGCCCCGATGGTCCTGAGCCGAAAAGGTGGCCATCTGGATGTCTTTGAGAAAATCACTAAGTCGGGCTTGCTACGCGCGCACGTCGATGGCGAATTCGTCGATCTTGAGTCTCCCCCCATCCTTTCGCCCCGCAAAGAACACACAATCGCTGCAGTTGTTGATCGTCTGGTCCAAAAACCCGAAAACTCAGACCGCATCGATGCGGCTGTCCATACAGCACTGCGCCTCAGCAATGGGCTTCTTTCGCTTCACTGCACACTTCCAACACTACCATTAAATTCATCGCATGTTCGGGCAACTTCATCGCATGTTAGGGAGCCCAAGGATCAGTTAACAGAGATCGATCAGTTTTTCTCCACGCGATTCGCTTGTGTCGCATGCGGTATCAGCCTTCCTGAAATCGAACCACGTACATTCAGTTTCAACAGTCCCTATGGTGCTTGCTCTACCTGCGAAGGCTTCGGCGAAATCGGTGATGAAACAAAACAATCATGCCCGACATGCCACGGTGATCGCTTGCGACCTGAGTCATTGGCGATCCGTTTGTCCGACAAATCGATCGCCGATATTTCGAAACTCCCTATCTCAGACCTGAGAACTTGGCTCGCGAATCTCCAATTCGAGCGAACAAAACAACCGATCGCTGAGCCGATCCTCAAAGAAATCCAACCCCGACTCGAGTACCTCTCTCGAGTTGGCCTTGGATATTTGACGCTGGACCGCAAAGGTGATTCGCTCAGCGGTGGAGAACTGCAACGCGTGCGATTGGCAACAAGCGTCGGGACCGGATTGATCGGCGTTTGCTACGTCCTCGATGAACCTTCAATAGGTCTGCACCCTCGCGATACGCAACGACTGATCGAAATCCTGCGATCGCTTCAAAAACGAGGTAATACGATTGTTGTCGTGGAACACGATGAAGCGATCATGAAAGCCGCAGACCTATTGGTCGATATCGGACCCGGCGCAGGAGTTCATGGGGGCGAAATCATCGCTTTTGGCCCCCCGAAAAAAGTTTCTCGCGTCGCAGAATCGCTCACGGGACAATACCTCCTAGGGACCAAAGAGACACATGCAACGCATGAACGGCCCGTGGAAGACACTACGCCAAAACTAACGCTCACTGGCGTCACTAAGAATAATCTTCGGAATGTAAGCGTCGAATTCCCCTTGGGGCGACTCGTAGGAATTACCGGTGTCAGCGGAAGCGGTAAAAGCACTCTCATCCATGACTCTCTAGTCACCGCAGTCCAAGCGTCCCTCACGGGAGCCACCCTCAAGGACCAGCATTGGAAGCATTTCACCGGTGGCGAGCATATCGATCGAATTACCGAGATAGACCAGTCTCCCATCGGACGCTCGCCGCGCAGCGTCCCTGCTACCTACTGCGGACTTTGGGATGACATTCGTAAGATCTATGCATCGACTCGAGACGCTAAGCAACGAGGCTTCAACGCTGTCCGATTTAGCTTCAACTCAGGAAACGGTCGCTGCGACGCTTGCGCTGGCCAAGGTCGACAAAAACTGGAGATGAGCTTCCTCGAAGATGTAGATATTCCATGCCCGGAATGCGTAGGTAAACGGTTCAATCGCCAAACGCTAGCCGTTCACTTCAAAGGAAAATCGATTGCTGATGTCCTCGAGATGACCGTGGATGAAGCGGTTGAGTTCTTCGAGAATATGGACTCCCTCAAGCGCTCGTTGCAACGATTGCAAGAAGTAGGCTTAGGCTACATCACGCTGGGACAGCGATCCACAACGCTCAGCGGCGGTGAAGCTCAGCGGTTGAAGCTAGCTAACGAACTCACTAGGACCGCTACCGGCAAGACCCTCTATGTCCTCGACGAACCCACCACCGGACTCCATCTATCCGATGTTGCTCAATTGATCCAAGTCCTCCAAGGACTGGTCGAGCGAGGGAATTCGGTCCTCGTCATCGAACATCATATGGACCTGATCCGAAGTTGCGATTGGGTGATCGATCTGGGTCCCGAAGGTGGCAATGAAGGTGGCAAAATCCTCGCGGTTGGGCCCCCGGCAATGCTAGCGAAACTCGAAACGCCTACGGGCATGGCACTTCGCGAGGTCATGACCTGATGTCGCTGGAAAAAACAGAGGCTATCGTACTCCGCACCGTCGAATGGAGTGAAACGAGCCTCGTGGTAACTTTGTTCACCAAGGATTTCGGGAAGGTATCTGCAATCGCTAAAGGCGCGAGGCGGCTTAAGAGTCCTTTCGAATCTGCTCTTGACCTCCTGTCGTTGTCGTCCGTAGTGTTCATCGCTAAGAGTGGCGACACCCTCGACTTGCTGACCGAAGCGAAACTTCAACGGAGATTTCGTTCGTCCCAGATCGGGTTATTGCCCCTCTACTGCGGGTACTACGCCGCCGAGTTCCTTCAAACGATGACAGAGAACCATCAACCTATACCGGGCTTGTTGGAATTGCTCTTACAAACGATCGAAGACCTCGACGAACAAAAGGATCCCGCAAGTGTCACACTGCGTTTCGAACTTCATGCATTGCAAAAGCTGGGGCTCTTACCGAGCTTCGAGGTTTGCATCGGATGTGGCGAATCGATCGACACAACCAGTCCGACGGTCGCATTGAGCGCATCGGGCGGAGGTGTTGCATGCCGTCGATGTTCACCCGCGCAACGCAATGTGCTTCGAATAGATACCAACACCTTACAGGTCCTGCGGGAGGTGTCCGAGTGCAATCCCATCCAGGAATTAAAGATTTTGACGTCCAAGTCACGGGGCGAGCTTCGCTTCGTGATGGAGCACGTTATTGGACATGTCACGGAACGTCGATTGCGACTCATCGATTACCTAGAGGAACTGAAGCGTTGAACCAGCAGAACAGCGATTCGAACAGCGCAAGGGTATTTTCCTCCCTGACGAATTGCACCATGCGTTCATGGCTCCCAGCAATTATTCTGACGTCGCTGCTTCCAATCCTCCCAGGTTGCGCGAGCTTGAATCCATGGAAAGATGAGGAATACGCCCGCGCGAAAAACGCGATCGAGGGCTATGAAGACAACGAAGGGAATTGGGTACGCCCCGAAGGCATCTCCGCGGATAAAAGACGAAACAGCGACCTTCCAAAATTCATTCAAAAGATCCCAGGCATCGGTACTCGCCCCGTCAACAAGGAACTAGCTCGTAGCAAATACCGGGAGTCGGACGAGATTTTTCGGCAGGCAACAGCAACGAGCGACGAATCCGAACGACGAAAATTGTTTCGCCAAGCTGCGAAGAAATACATCGATGCGGGCAAGGACTGGGTCAGCAGCGCTCTCGAACAAGACGCCTATTTCATGGCCGCCGAAAGCTACTATTTTGCGGAAGACTATCCCAAGGCTGAAGATTTGTACTTGAAACTACTCAAAGAGTACCCACGGACACGCTACCAAGACCGCGTCGACCAGCGGCGCAGCGCGATCGGCCATTACTGGCTTCAGTTTCCAGACAAATTCTACAACATCAACCTCACGGACAACAAAAAGCCTTTAAATGACACCCAGAACCATGGCAAACGGGTGATGGAGAAAATCCGTCTTGATAGTCCGACCAGCTCCATCGCAGACGATGTCACCATGGAGATTGCGAACACCGAATTCCAAAGAGAGAATTGGAATGAAGCCCTAGACGCCTACCGCGACTTGATCCAACAGTATCCTGACAGCCCCCACCAATTCGACGCGCACTTCCTCGGTGTGAAAGCCGCATTGCTTGCCTACCAAGGCCCTCAGTACTCTGAGGAACCCCTCGCCCATGCCGACAGCATGCTCAAGAAGATCGGGAAACTCTTCCCGACGCAGGCCCAAGAGCACCAAGACAAAATTCGAGAAGCTATGGCGGAGGTGAAGTACCGCAAGGCCGAGCGATTGTTCGTGGAAGCCCAATACCGCGCCAACAGGGAAGAATATGGCGCAGCACAGATCTACTGCGAGCGGATCATAGCGGATTACGAGGACACTCCGTTCGGAGATAAAGCAAAACAGATTCTCGAAAAGGCGGATGGAAAACCAGCGATTCCGACCCCTTACCTCCACTTCATGACGAAAGCCTTTCCAACACGAGACAAAATCACCCCTCTGTTGAAACCCACCGAGAGCGAAGCCAACATGGATAACATCGTCCGGCAAGGGAACCGAAACAAGCCCGCTGTACACAACGCCAGCTCGGACGATTCCGTCAAGCGATGATACCTCGACTCACGCTACTTCGAATCTTTTGCATGCTGATACCGTTGTTCACCACAACCGGTTGCTTCGGCTATCGCTTTGGAACCAAAACTCTTTTCCGACCAGACGTACGAACGATCCATATACCGGTCATTCGCAGCGATAGCTTTCGCCCCGAACTCGGCGCACTTCTGACAGAAGCGTTGCAAAAGGACGTTGAGCGTCGAACGCCTTACAAAATCGTCGATGCAGCATCCGCCGATTCAGCTCTAGTATGCCGCTTGACCAAAGATACCAAACGCGTGGTTGGTGAGACGAGTACCGACGAGCCACGCCTCTTGGAAACCATCCTCAACGTCGAGATCAGTTGGACGGACCGACGAGGCATGCCACTGGTCGAGACTCGCTTCCTTCCTCCCGGGGAGGTTACGTACTACTTCTCGGAACGGACGTCTTTCATTCCAGAAGCTGGCCAATCCATTTCAACCGCGTTCCAACGAGCCGTCGAACGACTGGCCGACCACATCGTCGATCAAATGGAAGCCCGCTGGTAAACAAATTTTTGCAACAACACGACTTCTGAAAAACCGCCAAAACGAACCCAGCAATCCTTGACGCTCACCTCATGACGACCCCCTACTCAATGCAGGACGCCCATTCAGAGTCAACCAGGACGGCTTTTTTCCCTAAGTTACACCGTATCGCGCTGTTCTTGGGATTAGCCCTCTTCGGACTGGGAGCCGACCTGTGGACTAAAGAGGTTGTCTTTTCTTGGCGTGGGCTCCCCGGACAATTGCCTCCCCACTGGATTATCGAGAACTATGTTGGTATCGAAACCGCAGTCAACCTAGGTGCCTTGTTCGGGCTCGGCCAAGGTTTGGGATGGCTCTTTGGCGCCGTTTCTATCGTCGCTGCCATCGGAATCGTGGTTTGGCTCTTCGTCTTCAATGCATGCCGATCGCACTGGCTTACCTTCGCTCTTGGGCTGATAACCGGCGGGATCTTTGGCAACCTCTACGATCGACTCGGATTCCATGGGCTCCAAGACCAATACTACGGAGGTGTTCGAGATTGGATTCTGCTGCGATACGGCACATACACCTGGCCCAATTTCAACATCGCAGACAGCCTGCTAGTCGTCGGCGCGATCATGTTAGCAATCTATTCTTGGAGCAATCCCGAGGAAACCAAGCCCCCAGTCCAAAACTCGTCGGACCGCTCAACCACCTAGCTGAAGCAGCTTGACGACATCGCTTTGGATCGCAGTGCCTATCTCCCGCAATGACTTCGCGCGTTGCAGTTGCCCAGCCCGCTCGGCTCGCGCAGCTTCCTTTTCTAACTGCCTAGCCGAGCGAATCATCCCTTCCGCGGCTTTGAGCTGGCCAACACTCGATGGCTTTGAGGCAAGTGCATCCCTCTTCAACCTCATCGGCCGATTTACCGTCTTGTCGCCATCGGCAGGCTTGGGCTCGTTAGCCTCTGGGACTTTCCCATCAAGCCTTCTATCAAGCCGGTCGATTGGCCCGTCGAGCAACTTCGGTTTGTCATCCAACGATGCTCCCTCGGGTGTTAGCCTCTGCTCGATACTTTGCATGAGGGGATCTCCTCGCAACTCATCGAGCTTTTTGGCCGGTTCGATTTTCTTAATCAGCGGAGGTGCCGGAGGTTCACTCTCCCCTTGAATGCCCCAGCAAATCGATGCACACACCGAACATCCCACTGCAATCGACAATGCTGCCATCACGACTTGCAAGGACCTAATCCTACGACTCAAAAAGAACATTGCATGCCTCCTTCCAATGGTTCATCATTTGCACTGCAACATCGATCCACCAGATCCTATCTCACGCCAGCAATGGCTTTAACACATTGCCATGAACATCGGTCAATCGATAATCACGCCCTTGGAAACGATAGGTCAGCTTGGTATGGTCGAAGCCCAATAGATGCATCCATGTAGCTTGCATATCGTGCACATGCACCGGGTTTTCCGCGATTGAGAATCCCAGTTCGTCGGTCTGGCCGTACTCAAAGCCACCGCGTGTCCCGCCTCCAGCCATCCACATGGTGAAGCAATCCGGGTAATGGTCTCTACCCAAAGACGCTCCGCTGGCCGTTCGACCTTCTCGGAACGGCGTCCGACCAAACTCACCTCCCCAAATGATCAATGTTTCATCGAGCAAGCCTCGTTGTTTCAAATCGGAGATCAATGCTGCAACGGGTTTGTCCATCGTTTCACATTTCTTGGTCAATCCATCGCGGATGTCCTCGCCAGGACCAGTCCCGTGGAAATCCCATCCCCAGTCGAAGAGCTGAACATATCGCACGCCAGCTTCTACCAAGCGACGCGCGAGCAAGCAGTTGTTCGCCAAACTAGAACCACCTACCTTCGCTCCATAGGCATCCAATGTGGACTGGGTTTCTTTCGAGATATCCATCACATCTGGAACACTGGTCTGCATCCTGAAAGCCAACTCGTATTGGGCAATGCGAGTCAATGTTTCCGGATGCCCAAACTCCTCAGACTGAATCGTGTTGAGCTGGCTCAGTGCATCGAGACTTTTACGTCGAAGTTCGCGATCCATCCCCTGGGGATCGGAAGCGAACAGCACCGGCTCTCCCTGCGATCGGCACTGAACACCTTGATAAACGCTCGGTAAGAAACCACTTCCAAACGAACTCTTACCTCCGTTGGGCTGCACCCCGCTGCTGATCAGCACGACGAACGCTGGCAAGTTTTGGTTCTCGCTTCCCAAGCCATACGTGACCCACGACCCGAACGACGGACGTCCACTTCGCGGAGATCCTGTGTAGACCAACAACTCAGCCGGGGCGTGATTGAACTGCTCTGTGTACATGCTATGCACGATACAGAGTTCATCCGCGACTGTTTTCAAGTTCGGCAAACAGTCCGAGAGCATCAAACCGCTCTTTCCCGATTTTTCAAACTGATGTTTGGTACCCAGTAGTTTTGGTACGCCGGTGGTGAATGCGAATTCTTTCCCTTTCAATACCGATTCAGGAGCCTCCATTCCATCCATTTCTATCAGCTTGGGCTTGTAGTCGTACAAATCCAAATTGGGAGGGGAACCGGTCATGTGCAAGTAGATAACGCGTTTGGCTTTGGCGGGAAAATGGGGTGCGCGAACCGCGAGGGGATCGTTGGAACTCGGACCGCTAGCGAAGCCTTGAAGCTCCGACATGGCGAGAGCACCGAGACCCATTCCGGCAGCCCCAAGAAAAGTTCGACGAGTTCGGAGGGCCAATTGCTGTTCAATCAATCGTTCCATCGCATGCACTTTCTATGGGGTCATCAAAAATTCATCAAGATTCAGGACCACGTTGCAAAGCGTCGTCCACGCCGCCAATTCGACCGGATCGACTCCATTGGGCAATGGGCCAATAGGCTCCGAGGCCAACTTCGTGGCTTTGTCTCTTTGGTCACTCAATTCCTGAACTGCCTGTGCCAGCAATCCCTTGACGGCAATCATCTCTCGTTCATTCGGAGAACGTGATAGGGCGTGATAAAATAACCGACCGATGCGATCTTCCTCAGAGCCGTTTGGAAGTTCATGAATGCACACGCGTCGTGCCAACCCCTGTGCCGCCTCCAGAAAGACGGGGTCATTGAGGGTGACGAGGGCTTGAAGAGGCGTATTGGTCCTATCGCGTTTGAGCACACAAACTTCACGGCTCGGCGCGTCGAAAGTAGCCATAGCTGGATAAGGATTAGAACGTCTCCATTGCGTGTAGATCGCGCGACGAAATCGGTCTTCTCCTTGACTGGTTTCCCAATCCGTGCGAGATCCGAATGCTGCACTCAAACCCATCGATGGTTGAGGCGGACGGGTAGGGGGACCGTAAAAACGGTGAGAGAGCAGACCTGCAGATGCAAGTGCCATATCGCGGACTTGTTCCGCCGCAACTCGGAATCGCGGCCCTCGCGAAACATAAATATTCTCTGGATCCTCTTCGTAACGCTTTGGATCCACACTCGATCGCTGCTGGTATGCCGAGGAAAGTACAATCGATCGAATCAATCGCTTCATGTCCCAACCTCCTCGCATCATGTCTATCGCAAGGTAATCTAGCAACGGTTGATTGGTCGGCAGGTCTCCTTGAGAGCCAAACTCTTCACTCGTCCTCACGATCCCAACTCCAAACAGGGATTCCCAAGTCCGATTGGCGATCACTCGTGCAGTAAGCGGATTATCCGCGGAGACAAGCCATTGCGCCAATTCCAGCCGTGACATCGGCAAATTGTTATCCGGGGTAGATACTCCCGTCAAAAAGACTTTTGGCACCCCAGGCTCGACCGATTCGCCGGTCACTCGATAATTCCCCCGCAGCTGGATTCGTGTCTCTCGCCTCTTTTCTTTGGCCAATTCCCTCAACACAGGAACCGTTGTCACCGGCTTCAATCCATCGAGCTCGGCCCGCAGTTTGTCCCGCTGATGCCGCATTGGGGCACGAGTTGGAGTGATCACGCGTACGTAATACTGATGCAGCCGGTCCTGCAGCAGCGCTTTCTCCTGTGCTGCTTTCTCCTGTGCTGCTTTCCCCTGTGCTGTTTTCTCCGGCGTTGTATTTTCCGCCGCTGTATTCTTCGGCCCTCCGCCCTCGCTGGTCAAATCCACCATGTCGCTTCGAACGATGTTCAATATTTCACTGGGAATAGCAAGCATGTCTGCAGCGCGGGAATCCGTAGTTAGGCTTACTGAGAATCGAGCCAGAACCAATCGCTTGTGCGGCGAGTCGAACCCAAGCCTCAAGCGAAGAATCTCGACTTTGGCGGCAGTTTCTCCAACAGCGGACAAAGTATTACCAGCATTATTCT